>Ga0214917_10001184_pt1 | contig 33874 bp, 33 predicted proteins | sample LL_1208_BB_MetaG_FD_177983 | JGI IMG/M metagenome (GOLD analysis project Ga0214917, IMG submission 177983) | Freshwater microbial communities from Lake Lanier, Atlanta, Georgia, United States - LL_1208_BB | ecosystem: Environmental > Aquatic > Freshwater > Lake | place: USA: Georgia | collected... | reverse complement strand
AGCAAAATTTTGTAACATCCTTGATCAAGTCGGATGGGAGTATCCTGCCCTTTTTCAGCCGGCCTGTTGCATCAGTCCTTGCCTTGATGACATTTGTAGCGATGCTCTGGCCGCTTGGGGTCTGGTTTAAGAGACGCCTTCAGACCCGGTGACTTGTACCGTTTGAACACTTGGCACCCCCCTCATTCAAACGAAACAGCGTCAGCGAGATTAATCACCTAAAAGAAAATTTGACAGCCGACCTTCTAGCGAAGCTGCGGCTGTCTCATCCTTCAATTGAACGCCGCTTACGCAACGCCTTAAGGCCTCGCTGACCAGATAATCCAATTTGCATGCTGCCTCTTCGAATGACAGCCCTGCTGGCCGAATGTTTGAAATGCAGTTGCGTCGCTCGTCAGTTAATCCAACGCGCGGTTCCCAGGTCATGTATAGCCCCATGCTGTCGGGCGAACTCAATCCAGGCCGCTCGCCGATCATTACAACCACCACTTTGGCAGCCATCAGTTCGCCGATTTCGTCGCCGATTGCTACCCTTCCCTGCTGCGCGATCACAACCGGCCCACATCGCAGTGGGTGCTTGGTAATGTACTGATGCATCGCTTGTAAAAATGCTGCCGCGCTTGCTTCGATAGCCGAGGCAGATAATCCGTCAGCAATGACAAAGATCAAATCGTAGCTTGCATCACGACTGCTTTCAGCCTGAGACTGCAAAAGCAGCTTCGATCGCACGGAAAGTCTGCGTCCGAGATCAGGACGCTGTAAATATATCCCGCGATTATCAGCAGCACTTTCAACAACCAGGCAGCGTTCAACCCATTTCAGATCGTTGACTGACTTCTTGATAGCATCTATATCCAAGTGGTGGTGTACAGCATCCCTGGCGCGCGCATGATCAAGCTGAAAAGCCAGCTGTTGCGCGGTTGGCAAGCTAATGCCGGTGCGACCGAGTGCGATACGACCTGGGGTAAATTTCCGCAAGCTGTGCCATGGATTGCTGACCACTGTTGGATGGTGCTTGGTCATCGAAGTAAGAATCTTGATGCCATCATGTCGATATCTTTAGTAGAGCATTCCTAAAGCGGGGCGGCAATTCCTCATTGAGCTGGACCTGAGCACCATCTCGGAAGATCGCCATCTTGTGTAGCCAGGTCTCGAATTCAGGAGCTGGTTTTAGATTTAAAACCCGACGCACGTACAAGGCATCATGAAACGAAGTCGTCTGGTAATTGAGCATGATGTCGTCCGATCCGGGCACAGCCATGACAAAATTGCAGCCAGCTGTTGCGAGCAGTGTTAGCAACACGTCCATATCATTTTGATCGGCCTCAGCATGGTTGGTATAACAAATGTCACACCCCATGGGTAGTCCCATTAACTTGCCGCAAAAGTGATCTTCCAAACCGGCACGTACAATTTGCTTGCCATCATACAAATACTCTGGCCCGATAAAGCCCACGACGCTGTTGATCAGTAGCGGTTTATAGCGCCTGGCCACCGCGTAGGCGCGCGCCTCGCAGGTTTGTTGGTCAACACCATGGTGAGCATTGGCCGACAGGGCACTGCCCTGACCAGTTTCGAAATACATCACGTTATTCCCGACCGTACCCCGCCCCAGCGACAAGGCCGCATCACGTGCCTCGGCTAACAGCGCCAGATCGATACCAAAACTACGGTTGGCAGCCTCAGTTCCAGCAATCGATTGGAAGACCAAATCAACGGGGGCACCGCGCTCGACGGCTGCGATGGTATTCGTGACATGCGTTAGAACGCAGGATTGGGTTGGAATGTCGTAGTGACGAATCACTTCTTCGAGCATATGGAGAATGCGTGTGACTTGCTGCACGTTGTCACTTGCCGGATTGATGCCGATCACTGCATCGCCAGCACCGTACAACAAACCGTCAACCATACTCGCTGCGATGCCGATGGCATCGTCCGTAGGATGATTCGGCTGCAACCGCGTGGCGAGTCGATCGGCTAAACCGATCGTGTTGCGAAAACGCGTGATCACACGACATTTTTTTGCCACGAGGATCAAGTCTTGAACCCGCATGATTTTTGAAACAGCCGCAGCCATTTCAGGCGTAACTCCTGGCGCAAGTGAACTTAAGGCTTGCTCGTCCGCAACATCGGACAACAGCCAGTCCCGAAAATCGCCCACCGTCATATGCTGCACCGATGCAAACGCCTGTGCATCATGGGTATCGATAATCAGTCGCGTTACTTCGTCGCTCTCGTAGGGGATCACCGGTTGTTGTAGCAATGTTCGTAGCGGTAGTGCCGCGAGCGTCATTTGAGCCGCAACTCGTTGTTCGGCATGGGTGGCTGCAATCCCGGCAAGATAATCGCCAGAGCGAGGCGGGGTCGCCTTGGCCATCAAATCCTTGAGATCCACGAATCGATAGTTTCGAACGCCGATGGTGTGGGAGTAATGACTCATGCTCGTAGTCTAAAGTCACTTGCCCCGAACGGAGAAGCTGAATTTTCGAAACAAGGCTGTGCTTGCAGCGAATAAGCCCGCAGGCACCAAAGAGCGCATGCCCCACCAAAAGAAGGAAGGGATGAGGCCAAACGATAGCGCCCGATTGTCAGGACCTTCGGTTGAAATCCGCTGACTCATCGACGGGACTGACGAAACGCTTGGCAATTGATGCTGCTTTCATTCATTGACGCTTCGTGAGACGCTCACCCATCTCCACCTCACTGTTCTCCGGCATACTTTTCGGGCAACATTGTTTATCAGCAAATCACAGCCCGGAGACACTGGATATGGATGGATTGGTACTGGCTTTTTATGAGCCTTGCTTGTTTCTTGTCTTTTTCGTCTGGCAATGGTGGTCACTGCGAAAAGACAAATCGCTACTCGCAGCGCAGAGGAAATTAGAGCAATCAGCGATCGAAAATGCCAAAACGGTGCTTCAGTCCGATTCATAAGGCCTATGTCGACCAATACTGCTACCCTGCCACCCCGACAGCTGTGCGCACAGCGCTGGCTGGAAGACTTCCCTGAGGGCGAATTCTTTCCCAATCCGTTGCGAACGATGACCAGTGGCGTCTTTGCGGCATTTCAGGCAGCGAGCGCCGATTCCGCACGTGACAGAAGACTCATTGATCGGATTTCTGGAGCACTCGTGTCAGTTCCTGGCTCCCGTCTATGAAGGCGACACGCCGTATCCCTGCCTGCAGACCTTGGGCACGGTGGCTCGCAACACGACAGGTGTGCTCACGCTGCGCAGTTGACTTCAAAGAGGGCTTAAGGCGGCGGTCATCAGGCAACGACTCAGCGAGGAATCTGGCTGCTCAAGGCTATCCAGAATCGAAAAGTGATTGAATCCCGGTATCACTTCGATCGCAGCATCAATCCCTTGGCGCCTGAGATGTTGACCGTACTGCAAACTCAGTTCAATCCAGCGCCAGGGTTCTGCGCCACCGACGGTTACCCAGCAAGCAGCTTGATGCTGCACCGGCATGATCATGCTGTTGTTGGATTGTGCGAGCGCGGGCGTGAGGCGAATCTCTTCGTTCACCGAAATGTAGAGGGCAACCGCAGGATCAAAAACCCCGCTGCTAAAGACCGCCGCCTTGATCATGTCCTTGGGTAACTGCTCGCTGCGCCAATCGGTGGCAAGCAGCATCGAACACAAATGAGCCCCAGCCGAGTGTCCCGAAATCGAAATCAGCTCAGGATCGGCGCCCATGCTTTGCGCATGTTTCGCAATCCAAGCGAGCGCCTCACGCGCGCAACGTACGGTTTGACTGAGGTCGACCGCAGGACAGAGGTCATAGCTTGGGATCACCACATGGACGCCTGCAGCTTGCAGGTGGCGGGCTAATAGTGAAACATTTTTCCGATCGCCACCGCGCCAATAACCACCATGGAAAAAAACATGAAGTGGGCCCCCGGCGCGTCCCTTGAACCAGTCAAGGCTTTGGCGTTCACCGGGGCCGTAGGGAACATCGGCCTGCCATTGTGAGTGATTGAGCGATTCGCGATACGCTGCCGAACGCTGAGCCTGTGCCTCTTGAAAGCTGGCAAAGGCCGGAACTGCCGCGCGAGGATTGAACTGGCTCTCCCACTCCTGGGCGCTAACAGGGCTGAAGGCATAGGCTGGCATCATGATCGTGGCCTCTTGCAAATGCATCGGATCGCGCTATTTCATCGGAGCGACGCTCAGAATGCATGGTTCACCGGTTTATCGAATGGCGAAGTTTGACATCAATAGGTACGGCCAGATCAAATCAGTAGGTACGACCAGCTCAAATCGCGAACTGTGCTCAATGGGTCTGGTGAGCACAGGGTTATATGACCTATGAAACGATAGGTACTATTTTTATATCGTATAAATGGCAGGGATTGGCGATGTCAAAACGCATATTGATCACCGGCGCCGGAAGTGGCTTCGGTCTTGGGGCGGCAGTAGCGCTAGCAAAACGTGGGCACCAAGTGATTGGAACCGTACTCCACGATGATCAGACACAAGCGCTTCGTCAAACCTCCTTACCGATTGAGGTGTTAAAGCTTGACATCACCCGCGCTGAAGACAGGGAACAAGTCAATGGGCTTGAGATTGATGTGTTTTTTGCAAATGCTGCGCTCGGACAGACTGGTCCACTGTCGCTCATCCCAATCGATCGCCTCCGTCGAGTTTTTGAGGTGAATGTTTTTGCAACGGTTGCGATCACCCAGCAGATTGCGCGTGGGATGCGAGCACGACGCAGCGGTCGAATCGTGATGGTCTCCTCGATTGGCGGTGTTCGCGCCGGCATGGGTTCTGGGCCCTACACCATGACAAAACACGCCATTCAAGCTTTTGGCACCGCACTGCGCGCGGAACTCGCCTTGTTCGGGGTTGACGTGTGTCTGATTAATCCTGGCCCCTACGCAACCGGCTTCAATGATGCGATGGCTAACGATCCGGGCGATTGGTTTAATCCCGACGAAGCTGCCACCGAAGACCTCGCGGCGATGGATTTCCTTCGAAAGCGTATTACGGTTGGCCAACTTGATCCACAGGAGGTTGTCAACCGCTATGTTGAACTTGCCGAGGCAGCAAGCACAGAGGCTGTGAATTTCGTACCGATCGATATTTTAGATCGTATGGCTGCAAGGAAATAGCTTGGCCTTTGCAGCGATGCCGCGGATAGTCATCTTGTGTCCCCCAAGGATTCACCCTTTTTCGACAGGATAGGCAATGATTGAAGAAGTGCCAAGCATTCGGCTTGAAGCGATTCAACGACCTGACCCCGCGCTGGTAGCAGCGCTTAGCGGCACACCAACGGGCTTTATCGTGGATGCCCTTGGAGGCAGTGGCGCACTCGACTACCGGATCAAACCCGCTATTGCAGAGCAATGGGGATTTTGCGGCGTTGCCCTGACCTGTGATTGTGGGCCAGCCGACAATCTGGCGCTTGTCCATAGTCTCAAAGTCTTGCAAATGGGGGACGTGATCGTTGCTGCGACAGGTCAGCATTTGCAATGCGCAGTCACCGGTGACCTCATTCTCGGTATGGCGCGAAACGCTGGCGCGATCGGCTTTGTGACCGATGGTTGCGTGCGCGATCTGCCCGGCCTGCGGGCTGTTGGCCTTCCCGCCTATTGCATGGGCATCACGCCCAATTCGCCGCATCGCAGTGGCCCAGGGACGATCGGTTTCCCAGTCACGATCGCAGGCCATCCGGTCAGCAGTGGCGATGTGGTGGTCGCCGATCAGGATGGAGTGGTCATCATTCCCATGGCGGCCCTGCAAAGGGTGATCGATCGTTTGCCAGCGATTCGACAAGCCGAAGCACAGGCGGACCAAAGCGTTCGAGAAGGCGCGCGCCTGCCGGGCTTTTTGAAGTAGTTCCCGCCGCTGGCAAGTCGATACGCTATTTGCAACTCATCGGCGGATTGAATCGCCTGCTTCTGTCATTAACGCAAAAACACCTGACTCATCACATCACGCCGGATGGCAAGCCTTGCCTTCTCCCAGGCTTGTGCATCCTGTTGATCGCAGACCGTCTTGCCAAAGTCGATGAGCAGGCGGCGGCTCGCACGCAGCACCTTTCCATGGCGGTTGTAGCTTGCGCTGTAGTGAATACCGCGTTCGTTATAAAAAACATCCTTTGGAATCCGATCGACCGCAACCATGGCGGGGAGCTTGAGTTCGGTGGTTTCTTCAATGTTATAAACATCGCACTTGAAAGGCGTAACCCGATCGGTGATTTGTCGATAGGCCGATGTGTGAAAGATCGTTGCCATCATCAGTCCATTGGGCAGGCTAAAGGCACTCTTGCCGGGGACATTGGCAACCGCATCGAGTTCGTAAAACGAGTTCACCACCCACTCGGTATTGAGATCCAGGGGATCGCCATAGTTAAAGCGCCCCGTGCCAGACTCTTTGTTGCGACCCAGAATCGAGTCCACAATGTTTTGTGGATCTTTGTGCTGTCTTGCGTGCCAGGCTTGGCGGGAATCAATCGCGTAGGTCCCTTTAAAGTGCATGACACTTTGCCCCTGGATGCGGCCATCGGCAAGCATGGTCATGTGGCTTGAGGTCCGCATGCCATCGCGGGTGGGTGCCTGGCGCGGTGTGCGTCTAACTTCACCGGTGGCCGTGATGATCACAGGCTTATCACTGTCTTCTGTGGGTAGCGTGCCGACTGCAGCAAACTGCGCTGTCGAATCCACATACAGATCAAGCGAAGGAATGTAGGTGATGACGTGGTTGATCGGATTGGAGATCGCAAGTTCGGGCAAGCGGTACGCATCGCCTAAGTTGATGAGTGCCGGCGAACTGTCAACACCCACCGCATGCAGCATCGCCTCGAGCAAGGCCACATGATCTTTACAATCACCATAGCGGGTTGACAGTATCTCGCTTGCCTTGCGTGGCACAAAGCCCCCTGCGCCCACATACACGCCCAGATAGCGAATGTGCTTGGCCACCCAGTCATGCAAGATACGCAGCTTGTCTTTGGTGCTCGCAGCCTTGGCCGTGAGCGAGACCGCAAGCGCTCGAATTGCATCATCCGGTTCGCTATGCGGCCTTGAACGCGCCTGGTAAGCCTTGCCCAGTGCACCCCAGTCGGGAAAACTTGTAGCACCAATCCAGGCTGCAAAGTCGGTACTTGCCAGTTGAGAGCGTTCACGCGCAATGGCCGTTGGCTGCCGGACACTGAACTCGTAGCGCACTGCGCCTGGCGGATCGTCGCTGTGGGCAGCCACCGGACCACCCCGCATGTCGAAACCGCTGAGTTTCTTCAACAGGGCATCGCCTTGGTAAGGCCTGGCAGCCACCTTTACAGCGATCCTGGGGTCGTGCACCAACACAAATCGGTAATCGATCACTGGAAGACCGGCGGTAAAAAATTCATCGAAAAAAAAGTGCCCCGGGAAATAGGGCGTGTGCTGGTGGTTATCCAGCCGCACATAGAGCTTTGCGCCCACGGCAAGCTGCGGATAGATCACGATCTTTTGCTTGCGGTCGCTAAAAATCCTGCCCTCATCGTCATCTGCAACGTCTTGCGTACGAATCTGATCCGGTGGCACGGCGATGCGCTGGCCGTCGGGCGTCTCGGTGTAGGCCTCAAGAATCTCCACCGTTTCAAGTGAACCCACATAGCCAAAGCGCTGCTCGCCTTCGTTGTCCACGCCCTGGGGTGTATCAATCCGAATCACACGCTCAAGCTGATAGCGATGACTGCCGTCGGCCTTCACATCCACCCGAACGTATTCCTTAAGAATGGTGTAGGACGCTTTGTATTCGGCCCGAGCGGCTTTTGTCACAGCGGCAATGAACACCAGCAGGCAAATCATGTGCATTGAGGCAATACGCGCAAATGGCCGCACCGCAAAACTTTGGGTACCGGTGTTCACAATGTTTTCTCCACTTTCGGTTGTCGCATGCAGTCCATGATCGCACTTTCTTGAAGTGCGAAAGCCGTTTGATTCTTTGAATTCAGGTGGCTCGTGATGGGCCCGGTTTCATTGGCGCCCAAGTCTTCGGAGGCTTTCTAGGGTGGGGTATTCATTGCCAGCAAAAAGACGAAGCCACGGCCGCGAATGCCAAGCGCAAGCGGACAGCGAGTCCAGGAGGATCCGGGCATTGATTCCACGACACCCTGTGCCGGTGATGATTTTGGCCCGGCTAGCCCTGGACCTTCAGCACTTGTGAAGGCTTGAGCTAATGGTGCGGCGCAACTTGTCCGGTTTCCGCATTGCAGCGACAATCTCATCTGCTCATCGGGGTTATTTGAATAACATGACTTAACGACAACCCGTCCCGAGCCGGTTCAGTCACATCTTAGGAGTCTGCATGGCTTCAGTCACCATCGGTCAGGCGCAAAAGTACTTCGGCCAGACTCACATCATCAAGGGTGTATCGATCGACATCAATGATGGGGAATTTTGCGTGCTCATCGGTCCATCCGGCTGCGGCAAGTCCACACTGCTGCGCATGATTGCTGGCTTGGAAGAAATCTCCGGCGGTGAAATCATGATTGGCGAAAAGGTAGTCAACAACATGCCGCCCAAAGAGCGTGACATCGCCATGGTGTTCCAGAATTACGCTCTGTATCCGCACATGACGGTTCGCGACAATATGGGGTTCTCGCTGATGCTGGCGAAGAAGGACAGGGCGACCATTGAGGATCGGGTTGGCAGGGCTGCCGACATCCTCGGTCTGAAAAGCCTGCTGGATCGCTATCCGCGCCAGCTTTCGGGTGGCCAGCGCCAACGCGTTGCCATGGGGCGGGCGATTGTGCGTGATCCGCAGGTGTTTCTGTTCGACGAACCGCTTTCCAACCTTGACGCCAAGCTGCGCGTGGCGATGCGGACCGAAATCAAAGAGCTGCATCAGCGTCTGAAGACCACTTCGATCTATGTAACCCACGACCAGATCGAAGCGATGACCATGGCTGACAAAATCGTTGTGATGCGAGATGGCATCGTAGAACAAACAGGATCACCGCTCGAACTCTACGATCATCCGGTCAATCAGTTTGTTGCCGGTTTCATCGGTTCTCCGGCGATGAACTTCCTGCCCGGCATCGTCAAGGGCGAACATGTTGAGCTTGAAGGCGGCGCCAAGCTGCCCATGCCGACAAATGCCAGGGCCCGTGATGGCCAGAAGGTGGTCTACGGGACGCGCCCGGAACACATCGAACTTGCTGCCGGGAACGAGGGCATTGCCACCGAAGTGGTCGTCGTTGAGCCGACAGGGGCCGATACCCAGGTCTTCACCAAGATTGCCGGTGTGGAGGTCACCAGCGTGTTCCGCGAAAGGCATGATTTCAAGCCGGGTGCATCCATCCGTTTGAAACCAGACCCTGTACGCGCGCATCTCTTCGACGCAAGCACCAGTATGCGTCTCGCAGCCTAAGGGTCGTCCATCAAACCATAACGCGCCCTAAACGCTAGTTCAGTCCGTTCGAGTAGTCCAAGATCAGTTCACAGTCATGTTCACAAGGAGGCACACTATGTCGCATATCAACCGTCGTAAGTTTCTGCAGAGCACTTCTGCTGCTGCGGGCGCCGCTACCGGTCCGATGATTTGGACCAAGGACGCGCAAGCTCAGTGGAGTAATACCCCCGAGAAAGGCGCACAGCTGCGCGTGCTCCGGTGGAAGCGTTTTGTCCAGGGAGACGAGGATGTCTACATGGCCAATGTCAAGAAGTTTGAAGAGAAGACAGGCATCAAGGTCCGCGTCGATCACGAGGGCTGGGAAGATGTCCGCCCCAAAGCGGCGGTCGCCGCAAACGTGGGCAGCGGGCCCGATATCATCCTCAGTACCAATGACGACGCCAATCTGTATCCCGAAAAGCTCGTCGACTGCACCGACGTCGCCACTTACCTGGGTAAGAAGTACGGAGGGTGGTATCCAGTATGCGAACAGTACTTGAAGACTGACGGCAATAAATGGATTGGCGTCCCCTTCGGTGCGGCTGGCAACGCTTTGGTCTACCGGGAAAGTCAGGTCAAAGCCGCGGGCTTTTCCAGCTTCCCGAAAGACACTGCAGGCTTTCTGCAGTTGATGAAGGCTCTGAAGGAAAAAGGCACGCCAGGAGGTTTTGCGCTTGGGAATGCCACAGGTGACGGCAATGCCTGGACCCACTGGGTCGTATGGGCGCATGGCGGCGCCATGGTGGACAAGAACAACAAAGTCATCATCAACAGCCCTGAAACGATCAAGGCGCTAGAGTATGCAAGGGAGTTGTACGCCACCTTTGTGCCTGGGACGCTCTCGTGGCTCGACCCGAATAACAACAAGGCTTTCCTGGACGGGCAGATCAGCCTCACCGCCAATGGCATCTCTGTGTATTACGCGGCCAAGAATTCCCAAGACCCAAAGGTCAAGGATTTGGTGAGCGACATCCAGCATGCCAACCTGCCGGTCGGTCCCGCCGGCGTTCCGACGGAGTTCAACCTGTTCTTCAACCAGATGATCTTCAAGTACTCCAAGTATCCGAAGGCAGCGAAAGAGTTCATCCGCTTCATGATGGAAGAGGAGCAATACAACCCCTGGATGAATGCCTCGATCGGCTACGTCTGCCACCCGCTCAAAGCCTACGAGAAGCATCCGATCTGGACGGTCGATCCCAAGCACACGCCGTACAAAAACGCCATGGCTGTCATGCGTCCGGCCGGCTACCCTGGCAGGCTCGGTTACGCCTCAGCAAGCACGCTGGCCGATTTCATCATGGTCAACATGGTGGCTGAAGCGGCGTCAGGCCAGCGCACGCCCCAGGAGGCGGCTGCGCGTGCACAACAACGAGCCGAACGCTATTACAAGGTCTGACCGATCCTTGGGTCGTCGTTGATTCTTGAGGCCGCAGCGGCACCCGCGCTGCTGCGGCCCTGGGTGCTGTTTCAGGTCATCATTCGGGAGCTATTTTGTCCAACTCAACAGGCTTGGCACTCATCGGGCGCATCAACAACAATGCCAATGCGCTGGGCCTTTTGTTCATGCTGCCCGCCGCCACGATCTTGCTGGTGTTTTTAACGTATCCATTGGGACTCGGCATGTGGCTAGGCCTCACCGATACCAAGATTGGCCGTCCTGGCGCGTTTGTCGGTCTGGAAAACTACAAGTCGCTGTTCAGCGACAGTGTGTTTTGGCTCTCGGTCTTCAACACCATGGTGTATACCGGTGTGGCAAGCGTCGCCAAATTCGGTCTAGGTTTGTGGCTAGCGTTACTACTGAACCAGAACATTCGATTCAAGTCCTTCATGCGAGCGATCCTGCTGTTGCCCTGGATCGTTCCCACCACACTGTCTGCGATCGCGTTCTGGTGGATTTATGACAGCCAGTTTTCAATCATTTCGTGGATGCTGGTCAAGCTGGGGCTGATCGACACTTACATTAACTTTCTCGGGGACGCTTGGAATGCGCGCTGGTCTGTCATCGCGGCAAACGTCTGGCGCGGGATTCCCTTTGTTGCGATCTCGCTTCTCGCCGGGTTGCAAACCATTTCCCCTTCACTGTATGAAGCAGCCACGATTGATGGCGCTACGCGCTGGCAGTTGTTCCGCCACGTCACCTATCCGCTGTTGACACCAATCATTGCCATCGTCATGACCTTCTCGGTACTCTTCACGTTTACGGATTTCCAGCTTATTTATGTGATCACGCGCGGGGGCCCCGTGAATGCAACGCACCTGATGGCCACGCTTTCTTTCCAGCGCGCGATTCCAGGGGGTCAGCTTGCCGAAGGGGCTGCCATTGCGATGGCGATGGTACCCTTTCTTCTCGCTGCAATTCTCATCAGCTTTTTTGGCCTGCAGCGCCGCAAGTGGCAGCAGGGTGTTAAGGATTAACCCCATGACCACCCCAGACCCGCACAACCCAGCGCATCCCGATGCAAAAGCCCATTCCGAGGGCGGTATGGACTATCTGGTCACCCGCCAGCGCAAGCTAGTGACGGTGTACCTACCGCTTGCCGTGTTCTCTTTCGTGCTGCTCTTTCCGTTCTACTGGATGACGATCACGACATTCAAAGGTAAGGAAGACCTCTACGACTACGAGCGTAACAGTCCTTTCTGGGTATCAAACCCGACGTTGGCGAACGTCAAGAAACTGCTGTTCGACACTGCCTATCCAGAGTGGCTGTGGAACACCATGCTCGTGGCGGTTTCCGCCACCTTCATTTCACTCTTTGCCAGCGTACTCGCAGCCTATGCGATCGAACGCCTCCGTTTCAAGGGAAGTAAGTGGGTGGGGCTATGCATTTATTTTGCTTATTTGGTCCCACCGTCGATCTTGTTCATCCCGCTGGCAACCATGGTGTTCAAGCTGCAATTGTTTGATACGAGATGGGCACTGATCCTCACCTACCCGACATTTCTTATTCCGTTTTGCACCTGGCTCTTAATGGGCTACTTCCGCTCGATACCCTTTGAACTGGAGGAATGTGCGCTGATCGACGGTGCCACGCGACTCGAAATCCTCTTGAAGATCGTTCTACCCTTGGCCGTACCCGGGCTGATTTCAGCCGGCATTTTCGCTTTCACTCTTTCCTGGAACGAATTCATCTATGCGCTCACCTTCGTCTCTTCGTCTGAGGTCAAGACTGTTCCTGTGGGCGTGATTACTGAATTGGTTGAAGGTGACGTCTACCACTGGGGTTCCTTGATGGCTGGTGCCTTATTTGGCTCAATACCTGTAGCAATTTTGTACTCGTTTTTTGTCGAGTATTACGTATCGGGCATGACTGGAGCCGTCAAGGAATAGCGGTTCCAAAGGCCAACGGCCGGGCCCGCTTGTAGTCTCTTCTTCAAGTGGACAGTGCAATGGAAAATATTCCCGTTCTGGAAAAGCGCCGTCTGCAGGCGCAGGTCATCAAGCCGATCTGGGAGGTGCTGGTGGCCCGTCTGGGCGAGACCACCGCACGCGACATCCTGGACAAGGCGATCCGTAAGGCCGCCGTTGAAGAGGGCCGCATGATGGCGGCCGCCTCACCGGGTGGCGACACCAGCATGCCGGCGTTCATTCGCTTGTACGACAACTGGAAGACCGGCGGTGCGTTGGAGACGCAAACGCTGACTGCGGATGCTGATCGATTTGATTTCGACGTGACGCGTTGTCGCTACGCGGAGATGTACCGCGAGATGGGTCTGGAAGCGATTGGCGACCTGCTGTCGTGCAACCGCGACGGAACCTTTGTGGAGGGATACAACCCCGACATCACCATGGAGCGCGAGCACACCATCATGCAGGGTCACGGGCGCTGCACGTTCCGCTATCGGATGGGGCGCAAGGACGGGTGAGCGAGGTCTAGAAGTGGCCCGGCAAAACCGATCCGCTTCGATAAGTTCCGCAGAAGACGCCGGCTGAGTCACTCGGGTTCATTGCGGAGCCACCGATGGATTGCTTGGGAATTAAATACGACAGCATGAACACTCCGAAACAAGATATTCGCCCGAATCAGTCGTTTGGCGTGATCGGTCTGGGCGCGATGGGTTATGGGGCCGCTTCAAGCCTCTTGCGTGCAGGCTTTGAGGTATGGGGTTGCGATATGCGCAACGCCACGCTTGCGGCCTTTCAAAAACTTGGGGGGCGTGGTGTTGCGCAGGCGCAGCCGGTCACGGTTTGGGCGATGATGCGGCTGTGATCCAGTTCTTTGCCAAACTCACCGGCATCGAATTGCCCAGAAAACCCTCGTGATTGCGCTGAGAACTGCATTGAACCTGCCAAGAACATTCAACGAGCTTGCCAGCATCATCATGTCACGGAGGCATTGACGGCATGCGTTCTGCGCTTTCCCTGGCTTGCATCGCCGATGATTTCACCGGCGCAACCGATCTGGCCAACAATCTTGTGCGCGCGGGTTGGCGTACCTTGCAACTGCTGGGCCTGCCGGCTGATGGCGCAAGCTTTATCAATGCCGCAGGCGAGACCCTTGACCCGAGTCGCTTGTTTGCTCAAGCCGATGCGGTGGTGGTCGCATTAAAATCCAGAACAATCGATCCGCAGGACGCGCAAGCCATGTCTTTGCAGGCCTGGCATTGGCTGCAAAAGCAGGGTGCCCGACGCTGCTACTTTAAGATTTGTTCGACCTTTGACTCCACCGACAGGGGCAATATCGGTCCGGTTGCTGATGCTTTGCTCGAAGCATTGCAAGCCGATTTTGCAATCGTTTGTCCCGCTTTTCCCGCAGGTGGTCGGACGGTTTTTCGCGGCCACTTGTTTGTTGGGGATGAGCTGCTTTCCGATTCAGGTATGAAAGACCATCCGCTCACCCCAATGAGGGAGAGCAATCTGGTTCGGGTCTTGCAGCGACAGTCCAAGCACCGCATCGGGCTTATCGACTATCAAACCGTTGCTCAAGGCATGGATGCAATCCAAGCGCGTATCGATGAGCTCAAGGCCGGCTCGTTTCGCATGGCGATTGCTGATGCGACAAGCGATGAGGATTTGCACCAGCTTGGCAAGCTTGTCATGCAGCAACCATTGGTGGTTGCCGGCTCGGGCATGGCCATCGGTTTTGCGGCGCCTAGGGCTGAAGAGCACAGCGCCGAAGCAGCCTTTTTCCCCTCACAATCGGGCCCGGCGCTGATTCTGTCGGGCTCATGCTCCCTGGCAAGCCAGGCACAGGTCAAACACTTCATCGAAGCGTCAAGGCAAAGCGGTGATTTTTGTCTCGAGCTTGCGCCCTTGGCGCTTTCCAAGGACGAGCAAGCCAAAAAAAACTGGCTGCATGACTTCGCAACATGTCTTGAGCAATTGTTTGAGCAGGGTTTGCTTAAGCACACGCGTAAAGGCATCCCGCGTGCGCCAAGGCTTTTGGTGTATGCCACAGCGGATGCCGATTCGGTCAAGGCGGTTCAGCAAGCGCTTGGTGTTGAAGCCGCCAGTGCCTGGGTTGAATCCTTGATGGCTGATCTTGCAAAGCAGGCGCAGCGTCGCGGGGTAAGGCGGTTTGTGGTGGCCGGTGGCGAGACTTCGGGTGCCGTCGTGCAGGCGCTTGATGTGAAGTTACTTAGGATTGGCGCACAAATCGATCCCGGTGTGCCCTGGACCGAGTCCTTGCAAGGCTTTGCGCTCGCGCTGAAATCAGGCAATTTTGGTCGCGATGATTTTTTCACCAAGGCTTTGGATTTGCTTGATGAAGCAGCGGCCCCTGGCCTCTCGCAAAGCAATGCCTCAGACCGAAGCCCGGTTGAGCAAAGCATGGTGGGCGAGGACGAGGGCCTCACAAGCACGGCGCAGGCCTTACAAGCACGGCGCAGGCCTTGGCAAGCCCGGAACTGAGAAGGCCTGCGTAAGCGATGGGCTCGCTAGCGGATGCGATCTGCGAAATCGGTGCAAGTCTGCACCGGCGTGGCTACACGCACGGCGCCACCGGCAACATCAGCGTTCGCGCAGGTGATGGCTTTTTGATGACGCCAACCGGCGTGCGCCTTGACGCCCTAAACCCAGCACGTTTATCGCAACTCGATGCTGATGGTGTCCATGCGGGAGGCGACCCGCCAACCAAGGAAGCCGCATTGCACCTGGCGATGTATGCAAGCCGGCCTAAGGCCCAGGCGATTATCCATCTTCACGGCAGCCAATCGGTGGCTTTGTCCTTGCTGGCCGATCTAAACCCTGATGATGTCTTGCCGGCTTATACCGCTTATTTTGTGATGCGTGTGGGAAAACTCCGCATGCTGCCTTATTTTGCGCCTGGTGATCTTTCACTTGCCAAGGCGGTTGGCGAAGCCTCGCAACACGCTTATGCGCTTTTACTTGCGCATCATGGCCCGGTTGTTGCGGGTGCGAGCCTGGAGGCTGCTGCCGATACCGCCGAGGAGCTTGAACAAACCGCTGCGATTCATTTTCACCTGCACGGTAAGGCCTGCCGATGCTTATCGCCATCGCAGCGTGACGCGCTACTGGCTCGATTTCCACCGAGTGTTTGAACCGTAAACCACTGTTTCACCGCCCATCGCTCAGCCCAGAGGATTGCCATGCCCCAGTTTGCCGCTAATTTGTCGATGCTCTATCCAGAGTTACCATTTTTAGATCGTTTCGGCGCTGCTGCAGACGACGGCTTTAAGGCGGTTGAGTATTTGTTTCCTTATGATTTTTCGCCGGAAGTAATCCAAGCCAAACTCAAAGCCCATGATTTAAAGAACGTTCTTTTTAATTTGCCCCCTGGTGACTGGCAAGCAGGAGAACGTGGCTTGGCGGCCTTGCCTGGCAGGCAAGCTGCGTTTCGCGATGCGCTCGAGCTGGCGATTGTTTATGCGAAGCATCTCGGGACCAAGCAAGTTCACCTGATGGCTGGTTTGCAAGCTGCTCGTGGCAGTGCCCAACAACAAGCGATGCAGCGATCGGCGATGCGTGATTGCTATGTGAATAATTTGCGTGATGCCGCCAAGCGTTTGGCCGAGGAGGGTCTCCTTGGCCTTATTGAACCGATCAACCCGCGGGACATACCAGGGTACTTCTTGAATCGACAAGACGACGCCATCGATATTTTGGACGAGGTCGGCAGCGACGCGCTTGCCCTGCAGCTCGATTTATATCATTGTCAAATCGTTCACGGTGATCTGGCTAAACATCTTGAACGTTTGATCAGCCGTGTTGGCCATATTCAAATCGCCTCAGTCCCGCAGCGTCATGAGCCTGATACCGGTGAAATCCATTATCCATTTTTGTTTGATTTGATCGACCGGTTAGATTACAAAGGTTGGATCGGTTGCGAGTACCGGCCGGCCGACCCCAGTCCGGGTGGCACAAGCCGGGGGCTTGCTTGGATGCGCCATCTTGGATGAAGGATAACCATGCAGCTGCGCGCGAAAAGGTCATGGCGAATTCGTTCACCTCGTCGTATACCTCAATGCTTTCACGGCAACTGGATCAAGCGAAGCGCGTTTCAAGAATCGAACAGCTTTCTGCCTTCGCTCGCAGTTCCGGTTAATGGGTCCGGTTCTTTGGACTTGCGGTGGATGCGGCTTGTCGCAAAGATCAAGCTTAAAACCCAGGGCCCGCGCGATTTCGCGTAAACGCGCTTTGAGTCCCCCTTTTGAGATAGGCATCAACCCTTGCGGTGGTGCATGGCCGAGCACGATGCGTCGGCATTGAATTTGCTGGGCGAAACGGACGATGGTCTCGGTCTTCACGCCGAGTTCAATATGCTGTGAGTAGGGGATAGCTGCCGCCTCGAGCAGTCTGCGCCAAGGGGAGAACTCACGCTCGGCATCTTTTCGAATCACCGCCTTAACCAAAGCCTCTCCCAGATACCTACGAACGTGTCCGTTGTAGCGGGGCTGCACGGAGAGCAAGAGCACCCTCACGCCACCATAATGGTGCAAGCGCTTCAAATGGTCTTGAAGCGCTTGCGGATCAAGACCCAGGCCGGTTGGAATCAGTACGGTTTGCATCGCTGACACCACCGAAGTCTGAATGGGAAGCAGACTCTTGAGCAGCCCGACGGGCTTCCAGCGCCCGTTTATCAAGCCACTTACCCACGACGACAACTGCTACCGCGCAGAGTGCAGGAGCTAGCCAATGAGCGAGCGTGCTATGCGAGGCAATATAGGGTTCGAGCACACGGTCGGCAATGATCATGTCGCCAGCAACCCAGCCCAAAAGCGCAGCGCCCCCAAGAATAATCGTGGGGAAGCGCTCCATTAATTTCAGAATGATCTGACTTCCAAAAATAATCAAGGGAATGCTTAGCACCAAGCCGATGATCAGCAAAACATAATTGCCTTTGGCCGCAGCGGCCACCCCGATCACGTTGTCGAGGCTCATGATGAAATCAGCAACGAGAATGGTTCTCACGGCGGCCCATAAACTGGCGTGAGATTCAAATTCGCCCTCGCCTTGATCGGCATTGAGCATGCTTGCCGCTATCCAGAGCAATGCCAGCCCACCGACCAGCTTCAAGTAGGGCAATTCCATCAACATGACGGCGAACACGGTTAAAACAATCCGCAACAGAATCGCCGCGCCACTACCCAACATAATGGCCATCTTCTGCTGCTTGGGTGGTAGGGATCGACTTGCAAGCGCGATCACAACCGCGTTATCGCCGCTCAACATGATGTTGACCACCATGATTTGCGCGAGCGCAACCCAGAAGGCCGAGGTTGAAATCATGTCCATGGACTAATCTCCCTACGATAAATGCTCAAAGGCTAACACGCAGTGGCGATGTTGTGATGAGGCGTTTGGCGAAGGGAGCGGTAGCACAGCGTCAACGCTGCCGACGCTGTGTACCCCAGCCTGCTGTAGTGAAGAGCGCAGTGCCCATCAAGTATCAAAGAATCGAACCCCTAGAGCACATGCCAAACCACCCTCGCGACCGAATCATCCGTCGCCTCATTGAAGCGAATCAGGAACTGTCAGCTAGCGCCCTGCTCTTGCTTTGAAGGCGGTGATACGGCATCGAGCCCAGCTCTAGATTCTGTTCGTGCGATAAAGACTAAACCGATACCAATAAATAGTGGGATTACTCCAATGGCCCATAGCCAATTGTCGGGCCGCATGGCCAAGAAAAACAAAGTGAGTGCAGCACCAACTGCAACATGCATTACGCCAACACGCATGGATGATCGGGGCGACCAGTTGCGCTCGGATTTCGGCATGTGAAGCTGCTTGAGTTGATCGAGCAAACTTTGCGGGATCGGATGACCATGGTCGGATAGATGTCTGATCGTTTCATGCAGCAAGGTGGATTGGTGCATCCGACTTCTATAGGACCAGATAATGGCCACGATCGGAATGGAGAGCGCAAAAATCGGAATCAAAAGTGGAGCAATTGAACGTAGTGTTGTCCCAGCGTCCATAACGGCAATCCCTTAATCCGAAGTCCGCAATATAGCACGTTCGCCAGCACACCTCAATGATTGCGATTGCCCCCAACGCCAGGTTAAAGGCGGCAATCTGAAACGAATACAGCGCACCGCGTCGAGATCGTGAAAGACCACTAGGAATGCGGAACCTGGCCAAGTTGTTTGAAGAGATTCATCCGGGCGAGATCCTGCGGAAGGACTTCATGAAGCCCCTGGGCATCAGCGCTCGCCAGCTTGCGGCGGACATCGGTGTCTCGCCTAGCAGGATTAGCAAACTGGTGGATAGCCATCACCCCATCACCGCGGATAAATCGCTTCGGCTTGGGTTGTTCTTCGGGGCGGAGCCCAGGTTCTGGCTGAACCGGCAGCCACAACCTGCTGGCCCATCCCCCAAGCGGCTTGGTCCTTGTTGACACCATGCCATCATGCTGCGCATCTTTGTTTCAGCGTTGCTCGCATCCAATGTCAACTTTGCGAGGATAAAGTCAATATCGATAGCCATCCGAATGTCATTAGAGCGGTGCCTGTTGCCAATCCGCGGCTGGCTCATCTGGTTCTGCCCGCAAACCCGCTGCCTTGATGGCTTCAATCGCGCAATATTCATCACGGTCTGAAGCATCACCGCTAATGCCTACCGCGCCGATTGCCTCCCCTGCCTCATTAAGAATTAAAACGCCACCTGGGACGGGAACAAATCGGCCCTGAGACGCTGCCGCAACCGCGTTCTGAAAAGCAGCACGATTAGCAGTGCGATCACGAATCTGCCGGGAGGAAATGCCCATGCCCAGGGCTCCCCAGGCCTTGCCTAGCGCAATGTCGAACCGTAACGGACCGCAGCCATCTTCACGCTGAAAGCTCACTAGGTTTGCTCCAGCGTCAAGCACAACGACGGCAAGTGGCAGGATATCGTGCGCATGACGCAGGGCAAGCGCGCCGGCACTGATGGCCAGTGCGTGATCAAGCGATAAAGTGCTTGCAATTGGAACAAGACGATCAACCATGGGAGACTCCACAAAGAAATTGAAAACACCTGATCGAGCATGCCAATACCGGCACGATTACACTCAAAACTTTAGTCAACCTTTTGAACGGAGTAGTTCAGTGATTCGTTACTTGAAAAGGGGCAAAGATGCCGCAGCTATCGCAGAGGTCGACGCTCAGGTCAGAACCACCGTTGAAGGCATCTTGAAGGATATCGAACAACGGGGAGATGAAGCAGTCCGTGATTACTCCCGCCGTTTCGATCAATGGGATCCGCACAGCTTTTGCTTAGGCGAGGACGATATCGCCAAAGCCATTGCACGATTAAGTCCTCGCGAGCTTGAGGACATTCAATTCGCGCAGCAGCAAATTCGCAACTTCGCGCAAATCCAACGCGAAAGTATGCTTGATGTTGAAGTTGAAACAATGCCCGGCGTGATCCTCGGACACAAACACATCCCGGTGAATGCGGTGGGATGTTATGTACCGGGGGGCAAGTATCCAATGATCGCCTCGGCCCATATGAGCGTGCTGACCGCAAAAGTTGCCGGCGTATCAAGAATTGTATCGACCGCACCACCTTTTCAAGGTGAAGCCCACCCGGCGATCGTGACCGCAATGCATTTTGCCGGCGCCGATGAAATTTTAGTGCTCGGCGGCATACAGGCCGTTGCAGCCATGGCCCTGGGTACTGAATCGATTAAGCCGGTTGATATGCTCGTGGGGCCTGGCAACAGTTTTGTTGCCGAAGCAAAGCGACAACTCTACGGCAAAGTCGGCATTGATTTATTTGCAGGCCCAACCGAAACCTTGATCATAGCCGATGAGAGTGTTGACGGTGAAATCTGCGCGGTTGACTTGCTTGGTCAGGCCGAACATGGCCCCACATCACCAGCTGTTTTGCTCACCAACTCCGAGAAACTTGCGCGCGACACCATGCGCGAAGTGGATCGTCAACTCACGATGCTTCCGACCGCCGCGATCGCAAAAAAAGCTTGGGAGGATTTTGGCGAAGTCATCGTATGCGACAGCGTGGAGGAGATGATTGCCCAGGCCGACGACATTGCCTCCGAGCATGTGCAGGTCATGACTGAAGATCCCGATTTGTTCCTCCATCGAATGACCAACTACGGTGCGCTTTTTCTTGGACCACGCACAAACGTAAGTTTCGGAGACAAGGTCATCGGGACAAACCACACCCTGCCCACAAAAAAGAACGCGCGTTACACCGGCGGTCTTTGGGTTGGAAAGTTCTTAAAAACCTGTACCTATCAGCGTATCCTCAGCGATGAGGCTAGTGCGCTGGTTGGCGAATACTGTTCGCGACTTTGTCACATGGAAAACTTCGCAGGTCACGGTGAGCAGGCCAATATACGTGTCCGCCGCTATGGCAAGCGCGATGTTGCCTGGTACCAACCGGTTGAACATCGTCCATAGGTTTTTGTAAGCGATCCATCGCATGTTTCCCCAACCCCCCTCTTTCCGGCTTGACGGTAAGCACGCCTTTGTTGTTGGCGCGGGTCGGGGTCTTGGCGCTGCTTGTGCATTTGCCCTAGCACAAGCCGGTGCAAGCGTGACTTTGGCATCACGTTCAATCGGCGAATTAGAACGTGTTGCGTCCTACATTAGAGCGCATGGTGGCGTTGCCTGCTGCCACGAACTTGATGCTCGGAATGCTGAAGCGGTCAAAGCCTGTGTGGAGGCCTTGGGTCCGATTGACGTTTTGGTCAATAGCGCCGGCACGAACCGCCCGCTACGGTTAGAGGATGCCAAGCAAGGCGATATCGATGACTTGTTTGACATCAACCTTAAAGCTGCGCTTTACCTCGCCCGTGAAGTTTCTATATCGATGCGCGAGCACGCAATCAAGGGATCGATCATTACACTTTCTTCACAAATGGGGCATGTTGGCGGGCCAAAGCGCAGCCTTTATTGCGCCAGCAAACATGCCCTTGAAGGGATGACCAAGGCATTGGCCTGGGAACTAGGGCCAGAAGGCATCCGAGTCAACACGCTTTGCCCTACATTTTTTAGAACACCACTCACAGCACCGATGCTTGCCGACCCGGGTTTTCGAGACTTCGTGATCGGGCGTATCGCGCTCGGTCGGATCGGAGAATTACAAGACATCATGGGCCCTGTCGTCTTTCTCGCAAGCGATGCATCCGCACTCGTCACAGGTACTGCCTTGATGGTCGACGGCGGATGGACTGCACAGTAGGGATTCATACAATAGCGGCAGCTGTTTGATGGAAACGAGCAGGATCGACGAGCAGGTTCGGCGAGCACCATCACCACCTTGTCCACGAGCGCCATCACCACCCTGGCACCGGTTTTTTGCTCATATCCAGGATCATACCTGCGGCCAAGTAGCGCCGACCTTCTAGTACGCACTTCAGCGACTCAATCACGTAGTGCTTCGCGCTGCTTCACCAGTGTCTCCGGCAAAGAGAGCCATACGAGAGCAGCCAACAGAAACATCAGTGCACCCGTTGCCATTGCAGCTTTGAGGCCGTAGATGTCAGCAATCGCACCCGACAACAATGCACCCACAAGCGATACGATTCGGCCCCAATTGAAAATCGACGCCGCAGTTGCGCGCAGGTGGGCAGGGTACAGCTCTGCAAAATAAGGACCCCAGACACCCATTGAGACAAAGCAGAAACCGTAGGCAAAGCCGATCACTGCATAGCCAAAAAACGACGGTTCTACGTAAAGGTAGAGCACGATCAAGGCGGAGGCGATCATGAAGCCGGCAGCGTTTGCTCGACGCCCGAATCTGTCACTCACAAGCCCCCAAAAGAGTGCTCCTGTCATTGAACCGATATGCATCAGTGTCATCAACTTTCCGATGACATCCGGAGTCATCTGGTGTTGTTCGCGCAGCAAGGTCGTTGCCCACCCGTTAAATGACTGAAAGGCAAAAAAATTCAGCCCGCACATCAGCGCCAGTCTAAGCGTAATAGAACTTCGTCCTTCAGAAAACAATTGTGCGATCGGCAGCTTGCTGCTTTGCCCGGAAGTACTGGCCTCAGTTTCTCCCCAGGTTGTCAATGCGCCATCGCGAGGCAAGATCATCACGACGATAAGCGAGGCTGCCACCGCTCCAAAACCACCAATCACAAGCACTTGCTGCCAGTTGCTCGCATCGTAATGCCTGCCGATCCAGGAAAGCAGGGCATCGCCACCGTTATAAGTCAACTGAACCATCCCAGCGAGTAATCCGCGCATGGCTGGCGGAAAGTATCCGATGTAAAGGCTGACTGCGCAGCCAAACACGCCGCCCAGAAACACACCCATAGCGAAGCGTTGCACGATTGCTGCTTGGTAAGTATCGACAAACACAATTGCAAGTGAGGTCAGACCAATTCCAAGCGCGACAAATGCGTATGCTCCTTTTCGGCTCCACAAATCAGAAAGTTGAGGGATCAACAGCGCGCCAAGCAGTGCACCGGCACCCTGGAACGTGTAGAACGACGCGACCTGCGGCTTGCTGAGACCCAACGATTGGGCCATGTAAGGGCGAAGAAAGTTTTCGGTGTTCCAGACGAACGCGTAAAAGATGTAGGGCAGCATAATTGCAGCAAACATCGACCAGCGTCTGGTCGCTGACAAATCTTCGGCGCGGATCGCACTACCTTTTGGAACTGCTTGACTCACACAGCGCTCGCGATCGCCGCACCCTCTGCCATTGCTTCAAATTTTGCAAAGACAATGTCAGGGTCAACGACACCATATCCTGCAAACGTACCGAATCCGCAATCGGATCCAGCAATGACCCGTTCAACGCCCACAATGTTAGTGAATTGCCGCAAGCGTTGTGCAATCAAACGAGGGTGCTCAATGAAGTTTGTCGTACTGTCGATGACACCCGGAATAAGAATCTTTGTATCAGGGATCGAATCGCGCATCTCATGAATCGTCTCCCATTCATGCCCATGGCGTGGGTTTGCAGTTTCAAACAATAATCCACTCGGCTTGGCTTTCAAGACTGTCGGAAGAATCGTTGCAAGCGGGATGTCTTTATGATGAGGACCTTCATAGTTTCCCCAGCATACGTGCATGCGAGCCTTATCGGCCGGAACATTTCTCAGGGCGTGATTCAAGATCTCCACATGTTGCTCAATACGCCGCAAGTAGGCGGATTCTTCAAGATCCTTGTACATCATATGCCGCCCTAAGCCCAAATCGGGCGAATCAATCTGCAGGGCAAGTCCCGCTGCAACAATGGCTTCGTACTCGGTCCTGAGCGCTTCCCCCAGCGCTTCAAGATAAAGATCATCGCTTGCGTAGTGCTGATTTGGCTGAAAGAGTGCAACAACACCCGGCGAGGGCGCATTCATGAATGATGAATGTACCTGGTGCTCACTGATTGCATCCGCAAGATGCATCAAGTCCATTCTTAAAGGACGTTCGTCGCGCAGACGGATCTCAGCAACGCAGCAAGGTCTTCGATAAGTCGGCGTGCCACCGCGTTGCCCAATTTTCGTTAGAAAGCCTGGAAAGGCCTCTAAGTCTGCGGGCGTTCTTCTTGGACTATCTCCATCAAAGCCGCTATAGCGATCTTTGATATAAGTAGCGTAGCTAATCTTACTCATCTCGCCATCCGATACAATATCTATACCTGAATTGACCTGACGAGCAATGACATCGCTAACCGCGCGTTTCATCGTTTGATCAAACAAATCTTGATCAACGATATCTCCCCTTTCTTTTGCAAAAATGAGATCTACGACATCCTGAGGTCTCGGTAATGAGCCAACATGGGTCGTCAGAATGCGAGGCTTTGTCATGATTGATTACCTAGGGTTGATAGCGAGCATGACGCAAAAATGATGCTGTCCGTTTCAATAGTAGCGATAGGGCTGCGTCATTGGGATCAGCGGCAAGCTGGCTCGATTGCATGACGCTGAATTCATGATTTCTCCCAATCATCTGCTCGTAGTAGGCTTCGACGTCATTTGAGACAAGAAAGTCATGAAAACGTTGCTGCTGGCTTGGGCCGACGAACCTATCGCGGTCGCCGTGCAGTATCCAGACAACAAATCGCGAATCAGGCCTGGCTTCGCTTCGATTCACCTCAGCGAAGGTCCCTGCCCAGAGAACAACCGGCACACGGCTGGGCATGGTTCCAAAGCAGCTTGAGCCCAGGATGTCAGCTATCGCGCCAGCGCCCATCGAATGTCCAAAGAAGGATGTTTGGGTTAACTCTGCAGTCGTTGAAGCGTTGCCTTCCGTCAGCCAACGAATGACGGGATCGCGGTACAGCCATAGCGCAAGGATATCGCGCGCGTAGTCACGCTGAAGGCTCTCGCCGCGCACATCCCTAATCCCGTCAGCTTGCTCGGTCTCTGAAAACCCGTGACCTCTCAAGAAGGGGCTAATCACGACAAATCCGGCATCAGCAAGCGATTGAATGATCGGCCCGTAATAGCTTCCCGGGTCCTTGCCCATTTGATAGAGCCGCCTTGCTGATTCAGGAACCCAGCCGTGAACGAAGAAAACGGCGCTTAGGGTACCGTCGTAATCGGCCGAGCCAGGTATGGCTCGATCGGGTAAATCAATGCGGATAAATTGTTTAAGGCCGTTGATGACTGCAGTCGCGACTCCGATTCGCCCAGAGGATGAATGGCTTTTCGCATCAGCGCTCAACTCTTGGTTGAACTGTGGTTTTGATATCCACCGAAGCGTGTCTGGATCGAGTCCAGGACAATTTGCGCGGACCTCATGCTGCGCAAGCAGCATGAGGGCAAATGCGATGAACGCTAAACGCACTAGGAATCAGACACGACTCAAAGTGTTCCGGATACTCTTAAACCCATCATTCGCGGCGGGGCTCCGCTAATTTGCAAGGCTCCACCACCGCCCCAAACAAAGCGATTGATCGTTTGCTTATCTGTTACGTTATCAATATAGCCCTGGACCGAGAGCTTTTCGCTCACTCTCCATACGAGCTTGATATCACCCTTTACATAAGCTCCCTGCTTCTCGATCTCGGCATTTGTGGGCTGCCCGTAATACCCGCTCGAGAATGTAGCGACAAAGATGGGCGTCAACAACGTACCATTGGGGAGTTGAATATCCTGCCTCGTGTAAACCGACCCTTGGTACTTAGCCGCGTAGGGAATCTTCTTGCCGGAAAGATCGCAGCCATAAGCAGCACTCGGTTGGCCCGCGCCTCCGGTTCCTGGAATCACACCGCAGTTGTAGCCCGGCGCAAAGATGCGGCGTTGCCCAGCAGGTGCAATCACCACACCGTTTTTATCCACTTGCGGTGCTGTTGAGCTTGGATCGGCAACCAATATCGAGGTGCCGAAAGGAAGGGCGACATCAGGAAAGCTTGTGTACTTCGCATCAAGCAGGGACAGCGTTGAGCCAATCGTGAAAGATGGTGACTGGCGCCAGGCAACCTCAGCCTCGAGTCCATTGGCCCTCGCCTTCGCCGCATTGAAGATGGTCGAGATCGTTGTTGCCCCTATGGGTACTTGCCTTTGCTCTTGAAGATTTGTGTACTCATTACTGAATAGAGCAGCATTGATCTGGAGCGTATTTTTCAGGAACCTGTTCTTTGACCCTAACTCGATCGCGGTCACTTCCTCAGGTTTAAAGGTTCTTAAACTCTCAACAACCTGAAACCCGTTGAAGCCACCAGACCGAAAGCCGGTGCCGATGGTTCCGTACACAAGTTGGTCTTTATTCAAAGCGTAGTCAAGACCGAACTTGCCGGTCGTTTTGCTGAATGTCGACGGTGCGTAGGTGTATCCGTAGAGCGTGTTTGTACCAGGCTCACATGAGGCCCCTGGAATCGCATTGGACCCAACGCAGTTTGTGACTCCGGTTGACCCATAGGCTGCGTCACCTGGTCTGGCCATGTTGATTGCAATCTGGTTGCCGTCGGGAGCACCCGATGCGTTTCGCGGCAATACTGAATTTGCGTTGGCAGAACTCCACACTTTACTGTCCTTTGTGGCTCTCGCTCCTGCGGTAAGTGTGATCTCAGGCGTTAACTTGTAATTTAGCTGCCCGTACACTGCATCGGAATCTGTCTTGGGTCGATCAAACCCCGCAAAACCCGCACCGTTTTGGGCAAGCGTAATAGGTTGTGCAGCACTTGACCGGATCGTCCGTGGCAGTTGCTGATTGATGAACTCACTGGTTAGCTTGTCGCGAAAGAAGTAAAGCCCCCCAACATAGCTCAAGGGTCCACTTTGATCAGAGAGCACTTGGAGCTCTTGGCTCACGGTTTGCGCTCCCGTCAACTGGTAATCGAGTGCGATGGTGGAAGCAGAAAAGTCCGAATCCGATGATCGTTCAGCCGAAAACTTTGTGTATCCGGTGATGGATCGGAATGTGTGTCCTGCTGCTCGATAGGTCAAATCAAGGCTTAGATTTCTATCCGAAAGGTTCAAAAACGTTCTGTAATCTTGATCGATTCGATAAAGATTACCTGGCTTGTAGATTGGAATGCCGAGATCCACACCGCTACCGACGGCATTTGCTCCAGTTCCGGCAGCGGCACCCACCGTTCGCGTGCAGTCGTTTACTGCATCTCGGTTGCCCGGCCGCGCATTGATGACGGTCAGTGTTGCGTTAAAGAGCTGCTGACACGACGGTGTGTGAAAATAAGTCCCAGCCTGCTTATAGCCAAATGCAGATCCACCATTGCCGGACTGATCGGTCATATCCGCTCTGAATATGATATCTAAGTCGCGGCTCGGTGTGATGCGTACCGTTGCACGAGCGTAACGAAGATCCTGGTCGAACAATCCACCTGCCGGATTGAAATCATTTTTCACATAGGGATCGGATTTATCCACCAATCCGACAATGCGCACCGAGACGGTGTCACTGATCGGTGCGTTGACATAGCCTTCAAGCCGCCGTTTGTTATAGTTTCCAATGGTCAGGCTTGCCGACGATTCGCTGAACTTGTGAATCGGAATGTTGTTTGTTATAGAAACCGTACCCCCGAAGGTGTTTCGTCCATAGAGCGTACCCTGGGGGCCACGGAGAACCTCCACCATACTTACGTCCGTAAAACCAAGCATCGCCTGCTGCGCTCGTGACTTGTATATGCCGTCGACAAAGTAGCCAATGGTTGTGTCAGCGTTGGTGGCAACGTTTTCGGTCCGAACGCCACGCATCGCAGGTCGCGCATCGGAGCCTGATCGCCCAAAGGTAAATCCTGGCACCAGGCTTTCCATTTGCGAGAGGTCGGAAATATTTCGTTCGCTGAGCTCTTCACCTGCGATTGCAGAAACAGAGACGTTGACCTTTTGCTGATCCTCTGCCCGTCGATTCGCGGTAACCGTAACCGATTGGATCTCCCCTGAATCTGCCTTCTTCACTGCCTCGGCGGCATGCGTAAATGCTGGCGCTCCCGAAAACATTAACCCGAGTGCAAGCGATACCTGCGTTGCGATTGGTTTCTTCATTAGCCTTACGGACATGGAAAGTGCCTCCTTGGTTTGACTGTTTTGAGAAGCAAGCTGCGCTATGTTGTCAATGGTCAGCAAAGTTTCTGATCTTTACGATTTGATTGCAAGCGTATGCAAACTTTTTGCAAAGCTTCCGTCAGCATGGTGATGGGCGGCATCTTTCGGCTACCTAACGCGAGGCATGGCGTTGTAGAAGGACCGAACCCAGCCCACCTGGACCGAACCCAGCACACCTGGACCAAACCCAGCACACCTGCCCTGCGGCCATGCTGCGATGTGAAAAGCGTCTTGTGCCCTTCGGTGACGCTTGAGTGCTCGTGGGCCGCTAGTCAAGCACGCTCGACAAGGCGTTTCGGTGCAATGTAGCCATCAGCATCGCGCATGAGACCTTGAATCTTTGCGCGCGCCAAAATGCTTGCATCCCAATCAATCATCTTTCTGTCATCGGTTGCTAGCATCGAAAGGATGATGACATCTTGTGCTTGGTCTGCGCAGAGCTCTCGCCAGACATACTCGGGCACAGAAAACGTGTCCCAGGCATCCGATTCCCCGTTGAGACGATACTGCTCGGTCTCCTCCACGTCACTGAGGTGAAGGCATAGAGATCCTTGGTAAACAATCAGAACCTGCTTCACGCTCAACCTGTGTCGCCCGATCCGGCAGCCTGCCGGGATTCGTATCCACTCCATCGATAGTCCAACTGGGTTCATGGGACGTGGTAGGCAACTCCGATGTTCACACATTCCGTAGCCGAACACAGGGGCAATCGTTGCGCCACCGCCTTCCAACAGGCTGTCAAGCAACGCATTTTCGTGCCAACTGAGCTCACCGAAGGCGAACACCCGTTTTGACATTTCGTCCCTGCTCCAATCGCGAAGCGAAGCGATATCACTTGGACTCATCGGCTCGAACCGTTCATGCTCCGCAGGCGGCGACGCGCCATCGCGGGTATCCACGATTTTGTGGTCGCGGGTGAGGTAGACCCCGCGCTCTTGAGCCGCATGGATCGTGCTCGGACCCCACAAAATGCCGCCCGTGTCGTCGCGTCCTAGCGCCGTGAACATGAACCCATCATTTGAACCAATGTTTTTAAACCCGCGATAAATCCACGTTGGGATCGCCGCGATATCGCCAGCGTGAAGGACAAGCGTGCGAACCTCGGGATTAAACCCCCACTGAATCTCCCATGTACCCTTCGCACAAAAAAACACTTCGCAGGTGAAATGCAAATGCGGTGGATTCACCTTGCCTGGCGGCATGCTCACCCCTCCGACCTGAAAGCCATGAGGCTCGCGCAAGTTGACCGGCTGATCAGCACTTTGGGAGACGCCTGGTCCGATCAATGCGTAGTTTTGCTTCGGTGAGCATTCAGGCAGACAAAAGTCAATGAAGGATTGTGTGCTGTAACGCAGACTTGAAAAGGGTATGTATCGTTCTTGAAACCGCATTTTTCAAACTCCCTGTGCCAAGTGGTGCAAGTGCCGCTGCGAAGTCCAAGTGAGCAAATCGTTTCAGCGCGAGAGAATTTGCATCCAAAGGGCGATTTCATCGATAAGCACCCACTCGCGAATGACCTCACCCTCCATCACATCCGCATGACAGATTGCCATAATTTCAATATCGTGCCTCGGTTTACTTAGGTCCATATCGCCTACTCCTCGATACTTTGCCGACACGCGCCAGCGCATCGCAAGGCTGTCGTGACGATCAACTCTACGATTGATGGCAAGGTGTTCGCAGGCAAAGGAATCCACAAGCCAGTCCATTCGCCAGGAGGCCCAAAAGTCTTTTACGGCGGCAGACCCAAGAAGCGTGCGCCCGCCTGGCACGGCGGCGATCAAGGGATTCTTGCTTGATTCAACCAATGACCGGTCTGCACCCCTGCTCCAAAACTGCTCCCACTGGTCGCGGTAAGGATCAACAATGTCACCTTGCTCAACGACCGAAACGTAGCCTTGCGGCGCTGGTGGCGCTTTCTGTTTACGAAACTTTCCGTCACTTTTTTCAAGCCACTGCCTGGCGAGAACCTGAGGAGAAACCCCGATTGCCTTGGCTATGGCCGACTGATCGCGAACCAGCCACTCATGAATGATCCGGTTGTTCTTACACACACAGTCGGCAATCGTTCGGGCGTAAGCAGTTTGCCCGGTTGGTTTGCCGAATACGCCTTCCCCTGCATGGGTCATGGGACTGAAGATTCGATGTGACGACAGAAAACCATGCATGTCGTCGCCCGAAACAATCACGTCCTCGGCAAGGAGCCGCCGGTCGGGAAACTGGCGAAGCGTGTCTCTGGTACCGCGAATGACTGCATCGATACCCACGGAAGTGGCCGTTGGAGTTTCGACCGCACACTCTTCACTGTAGTAATCGCGAATGCGCTCAATCTGTCGACCCTCCCAAATCCTGTCCGTAATAACCCGGATGTAGTGATCTAGATTATGGAATTCCTCATCGAATCCTCTCATGGGGCTATCCTCAAAAGTGATCAATCTTGCTAAGCATTTCTGCGTTTCCCCAAACGGACTGGGATCGGCGCGAGCTTTCTTTGAACAGACGATCTAATTTTTAGCTCGCCAGGTAACACGACGGTTTGAGCAGGTTGCAGGGAGTTGTCTCGCAGGTAACTTCTGAGCAAGTTCACTGTCTCTGCGACCATGCGGTCAAGAGGTTGGGCAACGGTGGTAAGCGCATAGCTTGGCCATGAGGCCTGCGGTACATCGTCAAAGCCCACCACCGAAACATCATCAGGCACGCGTAAACCCAGCTCGAATCGAAGCGTGTCCATCACGGCAAAAGCCATGTGGTCACTCGCAACAAACACAGCATCGGGACGATCATCGGCCTTTCCGAATAGCGCCCTGGCGGCAGCGGCAGCTTCAGCGGGCGCATAGTTGCCAACCCCAAAGGCCCAAACTCTCGATCCGCGGGACGCTAGCGTTTCGCGAAAGCCACGTTCCCGATCGAGATTGGTCGAGGACTCTTGGCTTCCAGCGATGTAAGCGATGCGCTGATGGCCGCAATCAAGCAAAAAGTTTGCAACGTCCCGGCCACCTTGAAGATTGTCGCCGCGCACCGAACTCACGCTGCCTTCACTACCCCGGGCCATCACACGGTTAAAAAGCACAACAGGAATGCCTGACTCCGCACACTGCCGCGCTAAGCCAGACGATAGCGTTGCTGAAGCGATCACAATCCCATCAACATGGTAGCCAAGCAATTGGTTCACCAAATTGTCCGCATTGGGATTTTCATTGATGAAGAGCAAGACGTGGTAACCATCACGTTGCAGGTGTTCAGCCAGACGCTGAAGGGCGATTGGGTAGAAAAGATTATCGAGATAAGAGAGCACCACGCCAATGATTCGTGATCGCTTGGTAATGAGCGAACGGGCATGAGCGTTTGGTCGATAGCCGAGCATTCTTGCAGCTTCCATCACCTTGCGTCGTGTTCCCTCCGAAACACTGGCGCCTGGCGTGAATGTTCGACTCACAGCCGACTGAGACACCTGTGCAACGCGTGCGACATGAAATGAGGTGATACCCGTTTTCATTACTCGTGAGGCCTTGGCTAAGGGTGGCGCACAAATTTGCGTAAAACACACCACTGGGTGATTCTTGCATACCTATGCAAAATCAGAAATCATCACTATGGATACAAAACATCACTCAGACACAAACTCAGATGGCATTGATCAGGCGAAGGTACTGATCTGGGCAGTCGTAGTTGAGCGTCCTTGGAAGGAACAGCTCGTAGAGGGCAGACAAGCCTTTTCGTCAGACTTCGTCGCCACGATCTCCCATCCCGTCAATGAGTTGAGAGGCCATGCCGAATATCGAGGCTCGTTTCTGGAAGTCATCCACCAGGCGATGCCCGATCTCGAGCGACGCGTCGATCTATTCTTTGCAGGGCATTGGGACGGTCGATGCTGCGGCGGCGCAGGGTACTGGGTCACCATCCATGGTCATTTTGTCGGAAAGTTTACCGGTGCGTTATGGGGCATTGAGCCTCACGGTCAAACCACCCATCTACGCGTTGGTGAATTTTATCGCGTGGAAGACGGCAAGATCGTTGAAGCACGAATCATTGTGGACTTGGTCGATCTCGCAAGGCAGACCGGGCGACGTATCCTGCCTCCCGCTAAGGGTCATGAGCATGTAGTGCCTGGGCCGAGCAAGGGAGCCGGAATTCTGGTTCATCGTCGAGCTGGTCTGGTTCATGTTGACCTCGATACACCGCAAAGCTGCCTCTTGCTTGTCGAACAAATGATCAGCGGTCTTGGTCGATTTGACGGCGGTTCGCTTCAAAGCATGGGTATGCGAGCCTACTGGGATCCCGATATGATGTGGTACGGTCCGGGTGGTATTGGCACAACTCGTTCGATCGAAGGATTTGAAGCGCATCACCAAAAGCCTTTTCTTGCCGCCATTCCCGATCGCAAAGGCGGCAATCATCGCGCCCGGATTGGCGAAGACCCTTTCGCAGCATCAACCGGGTGGCCAAGTATCCACGCTACATCGACGGGTCCCTACCTCGGGATTGCGCCAAGCTTCAAACCCGTGACCATGCGGGTGATGGATTGGTGGCGAATGGAGGGTAATCTGCTCAAAGAGAACTGGGTGCTCATCGACCTTCCCAACTTCTTTTTGCAACTCGGCGTCGATTTACTCCAGGAACGCTAAGGCTGCACGCCGACAAGGCCGCAACCGGAAGGTGTGCGTGCACTTTCTACTTTTTAAACTTGAGAAAACATGAACGTTCACAGTGATTTTTCGGCAAAAGTAGTTATCGACACCAACAGGCTTGTTTGGGTTCAGTCGCCTGCCAACGGTGTCGAGCGAAAGTATCTCGATCGAGTTGGAAACGAAGTCGCCAGAGCCAGCTCCTTGGTGCGATATGCCGCAAACTCATCCTTCGCAGCGCACACACACGATGGCGGCGAAGAAATACTTGTCCTTGAAGGGACCTTCTCCGATGAAAACGGCAACTATCCTGCTGGCACCTATCTTCGCAACCCTCCCAACAGCTTCCACGCTCCATACTCTGAAGAAGGCTGTACGATCTTTGTAAAGCTGCGGCAGTTTCGCGCAGATGACAGCGCAACGGTTCGAATCAATACCGCCAGTGCTAGCTGGTATCCGGGACTGGTTACCGGTTTAATGGTGATGCCACTTCACGAATTTGACGGTGTATCCACCGCTTTAGTCCGTTGGGCTCCGAACACGATGTTCAGACCCCATGTGCATCCGGGTGGCGAGGAAATTTTTGTACTCGAAGGTGTATTCCACGATGAAGCAGGCTCATATCCAGCGGGCACTTGGATCAGAAGCCCAAGATATAGCCAACATGAACCGTTCACAAAGACCGAGGGCGCAACGATCTATGTGAAGACCGGCCACCTCAATGACGAGTTTTGATTCAGGCTCATTCGTTATGCAACTGATTATTGCAACGCCTAGCCCATTTAAAATCATTCACCGACTCGTTGATCTTGTGGCTGATGGTATTGGTGATGACGCGGTGATGACTTTTCTAGAGAACCAGCGGACCAAGGGGATGATCACAAAGTGTCGGTTGAACCGACACTTTGTGTTTGCCATCCAATGGAATGGATTCCGTATGTGTTCCAACCAATCCGAGGTAGCCCAAGTTTCCATCGGACCTGCTCTAACAAGGACTAGCGAGTCAGAA
>Ga0214917_10001183_pt1 | contig 33875 bp, 21 predicted proteins | sample LL_1208_BB_MetaG_FD_177983 | JGI IMG/M metagenome (GOLD analysis project Ga0214917, IMG submission 177983) | Freshwater microbial communities from Lake Lanier, Atlanta, Georgia, United States - LL_1208_BB | ecosystem: Environmental > Aquatic > Freshwater > Lake | place: USA: Georgia | collected... | reverse complement strand
GGACGGCAAGCGAGACGCTTGCCCCACAGGACGGCAAGTGCCGTGCCGAACAGGATTGCCTGGAGGCCCGCAGCGAACGTCAAGCGAGAGGGTCTGGGCAACCCCGAGCCGGGTTGGACGAGCGGACCGCACGGCCGTGCTGCGAGATTCTGCCGCCGGCCTTGCATTTCGGCGGGTTTGGGAGACATTAAGGGGCTTCCCGGATTCACGAAGGCAGAGATTCATGCGTACCAAGAGTGTCGTCCCCCGGCTGCGGGCCAAGAAGCGGCTGTTCAAGCGGGTGAAGGGGTCGGTCGGCGGCCGTCGCCGGCTGCTCCGCACGGCGAAGGAATCGATCATCCGTGCCGGCGTCTACGCACGTCGTGACCGGCGCCGCAAGAAGCGAGACTTCCGCCGTCTGTGGATCGTGCGGATCAATGCCGCCGTGCGCGAGCGTGGTCTGCGGTACAGCCAGTTCATCGCCGGTCTGGAGAAGATCGGCGTCGAACTCGATCGCCGCACGCTCGCGGAAATGGCCGTGCTCGATCCGACCGGGTTCGACGCCGTCGTGGCCCAGGTGCGCCAGGGACTCGGCCTGCCGGAGCCGGCCGCGGTCGCGTAAGGCAGTGTCCACGGTCTCGCTGGAGTCGTTTCTCGCCGAACTCGACCGCCTGCAGGCCGACGCCGTCGGGACCCTGTCGCAGGCGGATGACGCCGATGCGGTGGAGCGGGCGCGGGTCGAATTCCTGGGCGCCAAGAGCGGTCGCCTGAAGGCCGTGCAGAAACTGCTCGGCGGCCTGGCGGCGCCCGACAAGCCCGCTGGCGGCCGACACTTCAACGAGGCCAAGGAGGCGGTCGCCGGTGCGTTGGCCGCGGCACAGTCGCGCGTCATGGCCGCGGCGGCCACGGTCGAGTCGATCGACGTGACGCTGCCGGGCGAGCCGCTGCGGCTCGGGCACCTGCATCCGATCACGCAGACGATCCGGCGCGTGCAGGAGATCATGGGGCGGCTCGGGTTCGAGAGCGTCGATGGGCCGGAGGTCGAGGACCAGTGGCACAACTTCGACGCCCTGGCGATCCACGCGGAGCACCCCGCCCGCGATCCGCTCGACAACTTCTATCTCGCCGTGGCCCAGGGGGGCGATCCGCTCCTCCTGCGGTCGCAGACCAGCACGGTGCAGATCCGCGTGATGGAGCGGCGTGCGCCGCCGCTGCGGATCGTATCGCTCGGCCGCGTCTATCGGCCCGATACGGCCGACGCCACACACTATCCGATGTTCCATCAGGTCGAGGGGCTGTACGTCGAGCCGGGCACGACGATGGCCCACCTCAAGAGCGTGCTCAGGCTCTTCGCGTCGAGTTTCCTCGGCGGCGACGTGCACGTGCGGTTCCGTCCGTCGTTCTTTCCGTTCACCGAGCCGAGCGTGGAGGTGGACATGGAGTGGGGCGGCCGCTGGATCGAGATGGGCGGGGCGGGCATGGTCGATCCGGCCGTGCTCGCCGCCGTGGGCTACGACCCCGATACGGTGTCGGGCTTCGCGTTCGGCCTGGGCGTGGAGCGCATCGCGGCGCGACGCTACGGGGTCGCCGACATCCGCGACTTCTACCGCAACGACGTCAGGTTCCTGGAGCAGTTTTGAGCCATGATCATCTCGCTCGACTGGCTCGCCGACTACGTGCAGATACCGTCCTCCGCCGACGCGCTGGCGGAGAAACTGCTCATGTCGGGGCTCAATCACGAGTCCACGGAGCGGGTCGGGAACGACACGGCGATCGATCTGGAGGTGACGAGCAATCGGCCCGACTGCCTCGGCCACATCGGCGTGGCCCGCGAGGTGGCGCTGCTGTTTTCGCGGCCGCTGCACGTGCCCGATCCGCGGCCGCTCGAGGGCGCCGGCCGGGCCGCCGGGAGTGTCGCGGTGACGATCGAAGCGCCGGAGCTGTGCCCGTTTTATTCGGCGCGGGTGGTGCGGGGCGTGCGAGTGGGCGTTAGTCCGCAGTGGCTCGTCGATCGGCTGGCCACGGTCGGCGTGGAGAGCGTCAACAACGTGGTGGACGTGACGAACTACGTGATGCTGGAGTGCGGTCAACCGCTCCACGCCTTTGATCTCGGGAGGCTCCGGGGCGGGCGGGTCATCGTGCGGCGGGCGCGGGCCGGCGAGCCGTTCACGGCCATCAATCACAAGACCTATGAACTCGACGGGCGGATGTGCGTGATCGCCGACGCCGAGCGGCCGGTGGCCCTGGCCGGGGTCATGGGGGGAGCCGACACGGAGATCTCGGCCGAGACGGTGGACGTGCTGCTCGAGTCGGCGCAGTTCGCACCCCTGGCCGTGCGGGCGGCCGCCCGCAGCCTCGTGCTCGCGAGCCCGTCGTCGTATCGCTTCGAGCGCTCGCCCGATCCCGCGGCCGTCGAGTGGGCGAGCCGGCGGGCCGCCGCGCTGATCCTCGAGACGGCGGGGGGCACGCTCGAGCAGGGCGTGGCCGCGGCGGGCGAGCCCGCCGGACAGGCGGCGACGATCGATCTCCGGCCCGGCCGAGTGGCCCAAGTGCTCGGCATCGACGTGCCGGCCGAGCGGCAGCACGCGATCCTCACCGGTCTCGGGTTCGTCGACGTCGGTCGGGCGACCGTCGCCGACCGCGAGACCACCCGGTGGCGCGCGCCCTCGTGGCGTCGGGATGCCGCGCGGGAGATCGACCTGGTCGAGGAGATCGGCCGCATCGAGGGCTATGACCGCGTGCCCGAGGACCGCCCGATCACGGCCCGACCGGTGGAGCTCTCGCCCCGCGAGGCCACGGTCCGCGCCGCGTCCGGGGTGCTCGTCGGCGCGGGGTTCTGCGAGGCCCTGACTCGGAGCGTGGTCAGCGAACGGCTCGAGGCCGTGGCCGGACCCTGGGGCGGGGCGGCGACGCTGGTGGTGGAACCGGCCCTCGTGCGCGGCGCCGATCGATTGCGGCGCACGCTGCTGCCGAGCCTTCTCGAGGCCCGCGCCGGCAACATCGCCGCCGGCGCCCCGCACGGCGACCTGTTCGAGGTGGCGCGGGCCTACGTCGCCCGGCCTGCGGCCGCGACCGGGCAGGAGTCGCCCGTGGACGAACCGCTGCTCCTGGGATTCGTCACCGGCGGCGGATTTTTCGCCGCGAAGGGCCTCGTCGAGGCGTTGCTCTCCCGGCTGGGGGTGGCCGCCGCCGAGGCGGAGGTGACCTGCCGTCCGATCGACCTCGACCTGTTCGTCCGCGGACGGGCGGCGGAGATGGTCCTCACGCACCGCGGTGGGCGGCCGGAGCGGATCGCCGTGATCGGCGAGTTCGCCGGAACACTACTCGACGCCGGCGGTCTCGCAGGCCCGGCAGCCGGCGCCGAGGTGAGGCTCGATCGTCTCGAGTTTGCCGCCGGAGTCGGCCGCATGCTGCGCCGGCCGAGCGACTTTCCCGCGGTCGAACGGGACGTGAACCTGGTCGTGGCCGAGGACGTGCCGTGGGCCGACATCGAAAGGGCGATCCGGTCCGCGGCCGGCCCGATGCTCGAGCATTGCCGCGTGGTCGAGGTGTGGCAGGATGCCGCGAGGCTCGGGGCCGGCACGAAGAGCGTCGTCGTGGCCTTGCGCCTGCGCAGCGACAAGGGCACGCTCTCCGGCGACGACGCCAACGCCGTCGTGCAGGAGGTTGTCGAGGCGTGCGGCCGGGCCGTCAACGCGACGCTCCGCGGGTAGCGTGGGGCGACCGTCCCGGTCGCCATCGGCGAGCGAGACGCTCGCCCCACAATCGGCCATCGGCGAGCGAGACGCTCGCCCCACAATCGGCCATCGGCGAGCGAGACGCTCGCCCCACAATCGGCCAATGGCGAGCGAGACGCTCGCCTCACAGATCACCGGTCGGCGTACACCCGCGTGATCTCTTCCTTCGTGATCGGGGCGGGGTGGTCGTCGCTCGTCAGTTGCACCTGCACACGCTGGTCGCCGGCTCGATGGCCGCGGACACGGATCCGGTACACGGCCTCCTCGGTCGGCGCCAGTCGGGCCAGCGGCTCGAACGAGACCGTCAGGTTGTCGATGCGGTGCCCCGCGGGGCCCCTGGCTTCGACCGGCTCCATCTCGCCGAGGATCGTGGCCGACACACGCACGCCGCTGGCCGCCTTGGTGCCCTGGTTGCCGACCCGGATCACGTATTCCGTGAGGCCGGCCACCTCGATCGGGTCCTCGCTGTCGGTGACCTCGAAGGTCACGGCGGCCAGTCCCTCGACTTCGATCGTGTGCGCGATCTGATCGGACAGGCCGTCGGCGGAGCGGGCCGCAGCCACGATCTTCTGCGGTCCGAGATCGACGGGCATCACCACCAGTTCGACGGTGCCTCGCTCCCCCGCCGGCAGCTCCTCGAGATTCCACAGCACGCGATGGGTGCGCTCGTCGTAGTAGCCGGCGTTGTTGGCCCGTACGAACTTCACGCCCGTCGGCAGCTGGGCCGCGAGCTCGACCGATTTCGACGGCGCCGTGCCCGTGTTGGCCATCGAGATCGCGCACACCGCCGGCCGCTGGAGGTAGCGGCGGGCCGGCATCTGGGCCTCGAGCTCGAGCGTGGGTGCCGTGATTTCGACCCTCACGATCCGTTCCGACTCGATCTGACCATCGGCCCGGGCGACGAACCGCACGGTGTGCACACCCGGCCCCGTCGAACCGAGTGACAGGTCGATGGTGCGGGAGCCGCCCGGCTGCAGCTGGCCGACGTCGAACTCCAGTTCCCTTCCGGCCCGATGCGTGAGCGTGTCGGGAAGGAGACCTTCGAGCACGACACCGGTCGCCACGCCGGTGCCGGGGTTGGTGATCTTGATCGGCATCTTCAACTCCCGGCCGATCAGCGTCGGCTTGGGGTCGGTGATCTCGACCCGCAGGTCGGGCTTCGTGGCCCGCGAGCGGACCGACGCGTCGGCGCGGAACGTGACGCTCGCCACGCTGCCGAGTTCACCCTCCAGCTTCGGCATCACCTCCATCGAGACCCGCGCCGAGCCGCCCGGCGGCAGGCTGCCGAGCATCCAGGCGAGGTCGCCGGCCGGACCGCCGGCCGCCGGATTGACCGGGCCGGCGGGGGGCGTCGTCGTGACGAGCGACGTGCCGTAGGGCACGCTGTCGCGCAGCATGACGTCGTGGGCCGTCGCGGAACCGACGTTTCGCACGAGAATCTCGTAGCGGGCCGGCTTGCCGACCTGGACCTCACGGGGGCCGCGTTTTTCGACGGTGAGTTGGGGAGCCTGCACGCCCTCGAGTTGCACCGGCCCGGGCCGACCCTGCCCCGATGAAACGCCGGCGTCGGTGGCCGGTCCGTTCGACGGCGCGGATGGCGGAGAAGACGGCGGGCCGAGGTCACGCGGTCCCGTCGGGGCGATGGGTGGGGCGGCCGCAAACGGCACCGCAGCGGTGAGCGTGGCTCCCGGATCGCGGAGCGGATTCCGACCCGTGGAGAGCCTGGCTTGAGGCTCCGGTGTGGGGGCCGGCTTGGCGGATGGCGGGTCGCCGGCCGGGAGCGTGGCGGGTGGGCTGAAGGGCGGGTTCGAGGATGGCGTTTCAGCCGGCGGACCTGCGGTCGGGACCTCGACGCCCGCGGTGGCCGGGGGCGCAGCGCGAGACGATCCGATGTCGGCTTCGAGGCTGTCGGCTTCTACGTCGGTCGTCGTCGGTTCTGTGGCCGGTCGCGCGGCGTCGGTCGCCGCCTCCGGCGGGACCGGGTCATCGGCGTTCGATTCGCGGGTGAGGGCCGCTTCCGCATCGCCGATCGGCGGGGAGGGCTCCGCCGAGGAGACCGTCGTCGTCGGGGGGCCGGCTGCCGGCTCCTCGGCGAGCGAAAACCTCGACATGCGGGGAGTTTCGCCACCGGTCGGCAGAACTTCCGGGGGCGCGTCGAGCGAAGCGCGTTGGATGTCGTGGCCGAAAGCCGCGGGTTCAGCCGGGGGCGTCCGCTGCGCCGGCAACGGATCGGCGGCAGGGGCGAACCGGTCGGGCTCAGCGGGCTGCGGATGTTCGGCGAGCGGATCGGACGCCGGGGTCGCCGGTGGCGTCAGGACGTCCGCGACGTCCGCGGCCGGACCGGCCGGTGCCTGCCCGATCCGCAGTGCCCACACCGCGGCGAAACCGATGCCGGCGCTCGCGACCGCTCCGAGCACGAGCGGCAGGCTCGAACGCGTCTGGGGAACGACGAGATCCTGGCGCGACGATCGGTCGGACATGGGTGCGAAGCCCCTGCGGGTGGCATGGGTGATCATGGGTGGCATGGACCAAGGGGGGAATAACACACGGGCGGGCCATCGCGAAGGCCAGTCGCCGCGGCGTCAACCCGCGGTCCCACCCGGACTGAGAACCTGGCGAAGATGGAAGTGGAACTTGCCCAACTTGCCACCGTAATTGCCGGCTGAGATCGCCAGCACGCCGGGCCCCGCGGCGGCCCGCATCCCGACCGCCATGGCGTCCGCGATGCAGGCTTCATCGACGCCGTCGATCACCACTTCCAGGCAGCATGCGGCCCCCGACACCAACGCCGTTTCCACGCGGCCCACCAGCGCCGGGCAGTAGGCGTCGTTCGTCGAGGCTTTCAGGCCGTCGTACCGCGATCCCACCTTGCTGCCGGAGCGAACCACGCCTCCCGGAAAGGGGGTGATCGTGCCCGGCACGGCGGCGATCGCCGCGACGGCCCGCCGGGCCGCGGCGAGCGACTCGTCGAGCCCGGCTCCCTGGAGCAGGAAATTGCCCCCCCCGATCCCCTTTTCGACGCCGACCGTCTCCTCCACGACGAACTCGCCATCCATCACCGGCACCCGCCAGTGGCGGCGGCCATCGACCACCTTCGACTTCTCGAAACCGTCGCCGAAAAACCGGATGTGTCGGCCGAGCGGGCCCCGTTCCGCGGCCTGCGGCAGGCCGTCGAAGACGTTGACCGTGGGGCAGGTGAGCAGGCACTGGGCGGTGCGGTTGGCCAGGGCCTTCCCGAGGGGCTCAGCCCCGAAGGAAAACGCGAGCACCGCCGCGCCCGCACGGCCGTCGGGCGTCTCCCCGGGGCCGAGCAGGGACTCCACGCCGATCTCGGCGTCGCAGCCGATGACGCTCGTGCCATAGCCGCAGACCGCCCGCAGGGCCGCGTCGAGCCAGTGGTCGTCGTGGGCCGTGACGATGAGCCGGGCGTAGCGGAGGCGGAAGGCCTCGGCGAACGTGTCGATGATCAGCGTGTCGCCGATGCGCATGATGGACGGTGGTGCGGGCCGCGGCGGGCGTGCGGCGTCGTGGCACGCGTCGGATTTCATGTTCCGCGGCACGACGGATTTCGCATAATCTACGGTGGATCGCTTCGGTCCACCAAGCACCCCGCGAGGATTCCTCCGATGGCCGCGCCCTTCCGTCTCCTGGTTCTCGTCTTCGCCGTCGGCCTCGTGCCCGCGACCTGCTCCATGCCCGCGATCGCCGCCGATGATCCGGTCGGGGGTGTCGCGGCCATCCCGCAGGACGCCGCGTTCGTCTCGGCCACGCTCCGACTGCGCGAGCAATGGGACCGATTCGTGAACAGCAACGCCTTCGCCGCCCTGCGGAAGCTGCCCGCGGTGCAGCGGGCCGTCGATCAGATCGAGGAGCAGAAGGTCCAGCCGGGCAGCCCGCTCTCGATGGTCGCCACGTTCATGGAATTGCCGGAAAACCAGCAGGCACTCGAACTGCTCAAGGACATGGTGTCGACCGACACGTTTCTCTACGGCGAGCCCTCGTGCGTGCAGTTCGTCGAACTGTTCCAGAAGATCCAGCGTGCCCAGCAGGCGGCGAACATCCTGCAGATGGCACGGGGCAACGCGGATCTCGACCTCGACCTCGATTTCGACGCCGTCGAACGGATCGACGATGACGACGAAGACGAGGCTGACGACGACGACGGGGCGGCCGCCCGCCGCGGCGGCCAGATTCGTCCCGTGCAGATGGTGCGCACCGCCCCGGACGAACTCGCTGCCCGGCTCGTGCTCCAGACACTCGCCGACAACGTCGAGCTGATCGTCGTGCCGGACCTCGTGTGGGGCTTCAAGACGACGCAGCTGCCGGCGGCGGAGAGCCAGCTCAAGCGGATCGAGGTGCTGGTCAAGTTGTTCACCCAGGCCAACCCCGAGCTCGCGAAGTCGCTTCAGCGGCGCAAGGTCGCCGGCGGCGAGGTGGTGACGTTCACGATCGACGGGGCGACGGTGCCCTGGGACGACATCACCCGCGAGACCGCCGAGGGCATGGACGGCGAGGCCCTCGACAAGGTGCTGGAGCGGCTGCGGTCCCTCGACCTGGTCATCAGCCTCGGCGTCATCCGGGACCGGGTGGTGCTGTCGATCGGCGACTCCGCCGATCATCTCGACAAGCTCGCAGGCGACGGCAGTCGGCCGGGCCTCACCGCCACGAAGCCGTTCGCGCCGCTGGTCGCCGATCAGGGCAAGCGCCTGACCGCGGTGTCGTACATCAGCGAGCCGCTGGCGCGGGCGCTCGGGCCGTCGGCCGCCGACATCGAGCAGTTGGCCGACCTCGCCGACACGATCGCCGCCGAGGCCGAGCTGCCCGAAGGCGCGGCCGAGGAAGCGCGGCGGGCGCTCGAGAGCGTGGCCGCCGGCTACAAGAAGCGCCTGCCGTTGCCTGGCCCGTGGATGGCCTACTCGTTCATGTCCGACCAGGGCTACGAGGGCTACGCGTGGGACTGGACGACGAATCGCCCGTTCGACGGGTCGAAGCGGCTCGACCTCCTGGAGCACGCCGGCGGGGCGCCGTTGGGCGCGGTCGCGTTTCGCGTGAAGAACGATCCGCAGCAGTTCGAGGACGTGGTCGCGTGGGGCGGCATGGCCTGGCGGTTCTTCAGCAAATACCTCGTCGCCAAGGTCGGCGACGACGGCGATGAGAAGGCGGCGCTCGCCGAGAAGCATTTCGGACCGCTGGTCGAAAAGCTGCTCGGCACCCTGCGGGCGAAATTGCTTCCCGCCCTGGCCGACGGCCAGATCGGCCTCGTGCTCGACGCCAAGAGCCGGACCAAGCGGCTGCAGGAAAGCCTGCCCGAGGCGGCCGAGCCGCTGCCGCTCACGGAGCCGGCGATCGTGCTGGGAATCGACGACCCGAAACTGTTCCGTGAGGGGTTGAGTGACCTGTTCGCCCTCGGCGACGAGCTGGTCGATGCCGTGCGGGAGATCGACCCCGATTCCGTCCCCGCCGACTACCGGATCCGCGATCCGGAGAAGTCGAAGGTGGAGGCGGGCGCGGTGTGGACGTGGCCGCTCGAGAAGAGCGGACTCGACGACCAGATCCGGCCGACGATCGGGGTGGGGGACGACGTGGCCGTGTTCTCGCTCGTTCCCAAGCAGGCCTCGCGGCTGCTGGCGGCGTCGAAGCTGGAGACCGGTTCGCAGTTGTCGAAATTCGAGGAGCCGCTCGTCGGTGCCGCAACGCTCGACGTGGCCGGCCTGGTGGATGCGCTGCAACCGTGGATCGTCTATCTCACACGCTACGGATGCGTCCAGCAGCGCGACGGCCAGGTGGACCGGGCCGCCGTGCTGACGAAGGACGTGGAGACCATGCAGGCGGCCGATGCGCTGGCCCAGACGGCGGTCGTGTGCGAGGCGCTCAAGTCGCTGCGGGTGGCCGTTGCCGAGGCGGCCGTGAAGGGCGATGCGACCGTGACCCACTGGCGGAACGTCATCCGCGACATGCCCGCCAAATAGCGCTGGTCGGGGACCCGCGGGCGAGGATGTCGAAGCTGGCGAGGAGCCACGCGTTCAGCCGCGGCGCACGAGGCCGCGGAGGAGCACGTCGCCGCCGGGGTGCGAGACCTCCTCGACCTCGATCGAGCGGGCGAGCGCGGTCGCCGCACGACCGTGGCCCGTGACGGCGGGGGCGGTGTCGCCGCCGAGAAGTGTCGGCGCGACGAAGGCCCAGACCTCGTCGATGGCGTCGAGCGTCGCGAATGAGCCGAGCACTTCCGGGCCGCCCTCGACGATCAGGTTCGTCAGGCGTCGCCGGCCGAGTTCGGCGAGCAACTCCGCCAGCCGGGCCTCACGATCCTCGAGGTCGGATCGCCACACCTCGCAGCCCGCCTGCTCGAGGGCGGCGATGCGGTCGGCGGGCGCCGTGGGTCCCGCCGCCACGAGGAGCGGCGCGGCCGCGATCGACCGCACGAGTCGGCTGTCGGTCGGCAGCCGCGCCGCGCCGTCGAGCACGACCCGTAGCGGGGTCCGCGGGCCCGGCGGACGGGCGGTGAGGAGCGGGTCGTCGGCGAGGGCCGTGCCGATGCCGACGGCGATCGCATCGCACCGGCCGCGGAGGGCGTGCACGAGTTCCCGCGACTCCGCCGAGGAAATCCAGCGGTCCGCACCCCGCGGTGGGGCCACGTGACCATCCAACGTCATCGCCCACTTGGCGATCACCCACGGTCTGTTCGCGGTCACGAGCCGCGAGAAGGGGGCGATGAGCCGCGTCGTCTCGGCCGCACGGAGTCCGACCTCCACGACGATCCCCGCCGCGCGGAGTGCGGCGATGCCGCGGCCGGCGACCGCCGCAAACGGATCACCCGCGCCGACGACGACCCGGGCGATGCCGGCCGCCATGATCGCCTCCGTGCAGGGGGGCGTCTGGCCCCGGTGGCAGCAGGGCTCGAGCGTGACGATCAGCGTCCCGCCGCGGGCGGCGCCGCCGGCGGTCGCCAGCGCACCGACCTCCGCATGCGGCCCGCCATACCGCTCGTGCCATCCCGTGCCCACGATCGTGTGGCCGTCGGCGGCGATCACGACGGCGCCCACCATCGGATTCGGTTCCACCAGGCCCAGTCCCCGGCGGGCAAGCTCGACCGCCTGCCGCATCGCGGCGTCTTCACACGCGTTCCAGGCCATGGCAGATGCCGGTGTTCAGTCGGGCGTCCACAGGGTCTTTTTCTCGCCCGTCGCCGTGGGTGCGGCGGGCGGCGGGCTGCCCGGCGTCCAGATGCCGCCGGCCGCAGTGGAAGCGGCCGCCGTCGGCAGGACCCCCGGCTGTCCGCCACCGGCCTGGGCCGCCATCAGGCCCGGCAGATCGACGCCCGCCTCCATGAGCACCTGGGCGAGCGCCTCCAGCACACGTTGGTCACGCGCGTGGTCGCGTCGCAGGCGGTCGAGCAGCCGCACGATCTCGGTCTGATCTCCGCGTTGCAGCCGCGCCCTGAGTTCCGCGACGTCGAGCATGCCGTCGCTCACCTTCAGGGTCTTGGCGATCTCGCGCAGGTGGCCGATCACCTCGAGCTTTTCCACGGTGCTCGCGGCCCGGTCCTCGAGCAGCCCGTAGGCCTCCCAGCGGTCCGCCGGCGTGGCGTCCGGCCGGGCCACCAGTTCCCGTGCGGCCCGCTCCGCGGCCAGCTCGAAACCGGCATCGAGGGCGGTGACGAGCACCCCCCGCAGCTGGTCGATTTCGACCCGGGCAAAGTCGAGCCGCTGCCACCGCAGCGGGGGCACGGTCTCGAGCGGCCGCGCCGCCTCGATCGTCGCGGGACTCGCGATCCCCAGCCGCCCGCGGATCTCCGACCAGGCCGTCGTCTCGTCGCGGCTGCGGGCCGTCGCCTCCCCTTCGTTCACCAGTGCGACGACGCGACGGGCGGCGGCCGGTTCGCGGACGGCCTCGCGCGGTGTCTTGCCCAGCAGTTCGGGCAGCGGCGTGTCGGGCCAGTGATCGACGAAGCGTCGCCACAGTGCGGCGGACTGCGAGGCGAGCATGGTGTCGAGCGGCGCCGGCTGTCCGGTGGGCACGCCCGTCGCCGGTGGCGACGTGGAGGCCGGGCGAAACTGCGCCCCGCGCAGCCAGTTCGTCGGCGTCGTCGCGGGCAGCGTCGCGGCGAGCGGTTCCCCGAACGTCGAGCCCAGCACCGACTCGACGGTCGAACGCGCCGCCGCCAGATCGGGCTGGAAGCCCTGGAGCGTGGCCGTCGGCTCCTGGTCGGTCTGTCTGCCGAAGATCAGCAGCGTCGCCAGGAGTCGCGCCGGGGAGTCGCCGGTCGGCACCGCGTCGAAGACCCGCCATGCGGACCGCGGCGGCACCGCGCCGCGGGTCGTCCACTGCGAGCGGTCGTAGGGGGCGGGTTCGAAGTGCTCGTCGTGTCGGAGCCTGTCCTCGAGCAGATCGAGCGTCGCGGCCCCCTCCGCGCCCTGCACGAGCGTGGCCGAGCGGCGCTCGTACGGCACGATCGGGGACCTGTCCTCGTCGGCCTCGGTCTCGAGGGCGATGGCACGTCCCGTCGCCTCGACCGCGTCGTCGGCATCCAGCCCCGGCAGATCCGCCACCGCGAGCCACGCCTCGGCCGCCTCGAACGGTCGCGCCAGTTGCTCGCACAGGATCGCGATGTTCGTGAACAGCTCCCGGCTCCGGCCGGCGGCCGGCTTGAGGCCGCGGAACACGGTCAGCGCCCGCCCGAGCCGCCAGGCCCGGGCGTGCTCGAGGCCGGTCTCGAAGTCGGCCCGCCACGTGGCGTCCGCGGTCGGTGACTCGAGCCTGGCCTTGGTGCGCAACGCCGCCGGCACGCCCGCGGAACCGACCACGGCCGCAAGCAGCCGCTGCTCCTCCGCCGTCCCGAGGGAGTTGTCGATCATCCACTCCACGATCCCCTGGGCGAAACCGCTGTGGCCGGCCTGGGCACCGGCCTGCACGAGCGTGGCCGCGATCCGCACGAGATCGGTGGAGACCTCGGCCCCGGCGACATCACGGGCCTTGTCGAACGCGGCGGCGGCCTCCTGAATCCGGCCGGCGATTGCGTCGGCGACGGCGGCGTGGCCGAGGGCCAGCGGGTTGTCGGGAAAGGCCGCGAGGAAGGCCTGGCTCGTGGCGGCCGCCTCGGCGAACTTCCGCGTCGCGAGCTGCAGCTTCACCTGCGTCGCCATGAGGCAGGCCCGCCCGGGAAACTTCGCGGCCAGGCGATCGACCTGTTCGAGGGCGGCCGACGTCTGATCGCCCTCCACGAGCTTCTCGATCTGCTCGAGATCGCCCGTCAGGTCCGGGCAGCAGAACTTGATCTTCTTGCCGGTGCCCCCGGGGCAGGCTGCATAGGGATCGATGGCCATGACTGCCGGAACTCCTGTCGTGTCCAAGGGCGGCGGAAGCGTCGCACGCGAGCGTTTTCGCCGAATGTACCAGCGCCGGATGACGCTGTCGGGGGGCGGGGCCATAATGCCGGCGGCGGGCCCCGAAATCACCCATCATGCGTCAACCCCGGATCCTCGTCGTCGACGCCCGCGGCGCCACCGGTCTGCCCTACGCCGCGCTCGTGGCGAGGCTGCAGCCGATGGACCTGCGGATCGAGCGCTCGGCCGCCGCGGCGGTCGATGCGCTGCGTCGCAACGGCTGGGATCTCGGGGTGTTGACCGCCCGGGAGGCGGGGTCGGCCGCGGCGCTCGTGGAAGCCGTGCGCCAGGCCGATGCCGAATTGCCGCTCGTCGTGGTCGATGCGCATCCGAGCGTCGCGATGGCGCGGCACTGCCTGCAGTCGGGCGTGGGCGACTATCTCGACGTCGATGACGCCGAGAAGGAACTCGAGGGCGCCCTCGTGCGGTTGCTCTCGGCCGCGCGACGACGCGACGCGGAGGAGGTGCTCCGCCGTGCGGTGGAGCGGCCGTACTCGTTCGAGGGCTTCCTCGGAGAGAGCCCGGCGATGCGGGGCGTGTACTCGATCATCGAGCGGGTGGCGGCGAGTTCGGTCGACGTGCTCGTCACCGGCGAAACGGGCACCGGCAAGGAACTCGTGGCCCGCGCCCTCCACCAGCGCAGCCGCCGGGCCGCGGCCCCGTTCGTGCCGGTCGACTGCGGCGCGATCCCCGACGCGTTGATGGAGAGCGAGTTCTTCGGCCACGAGAAGGGGGCCTTCACCGGCGCCGACGCCCGCAGGATGGGGCTCGTGGAATTCGCCGACGGCGGCACGCTGTTTCTCGACGAGATCGGCGAACTGCCCCTCGCGCTACAGGCCAAGCTCCTGCGTGTGCTCCAGGAGCGGCGGGTGCGCCGCGTGGGCGCCCGGCACGAGACGAGCGTGGACGTGCGGGTGATCGCGGCCACATCGCGGAATCTCGAAGCGATGGTGGACCGTGGTGAATTTCGCCGCGATCTCTTCTACCGGATCCATGTCGTGCGGATCGATCTGCCACCCTTGCGGGAGCGGGGTGACGACATCGGGCTGCTCGCGGAGTTTTTCGCCAATCGGGCCGCGCAGGAGATGGGGAAGACCGTGAGCGGCCTGTCGATCGACGCCTACCAGGTGCTCAAGAGTTACCATTGGCCCGGGAACGTGCGCGAACTGCAGAACGTGGTTCGGCGGGCCGTGGCGATGACCCGCTCCGCGAAGCCCGACGTCGAGGATCTGCCCGACGATATCGTCGCGGCGGCGGGGCGGATCCTGCCGATGGCGGATGGCGACGGCTTCTTCGCCCGGCGGGCGGAGCACGTCACCAAATTCGAGAAGCACTATCTCACCGACCTGCTCACCCGGCACCACGGCGACGTCACCGCCGCCGCGCGCGACGCGAAACTACCCCGCGGCACGCTGTACCGCCTGATGAAGACCCACGCCCTCGACGGCGCCGCGTTCCGCGCGAAGTAGGTGGGCACGCGCAGACGAAGGGAGTCGTTGAGGACTATGGGCGCCTGAGCAAAACCCGCGAGTCCTGTACTCTCAACACGACCAAAGTCGAGCATGCCCGCCGCCGGCTCCGCACGCGGGTTGTTCTCCGACGCGTTTCATTGAAGCCGGGGCAGGACAGGCGGGACGCCTGTCCTGCGATGGGGCTGGAGAGCCCGAAGCCTGTCTACTTGCGCTCCCAGGTCTTGCCTTCCTTGTAGCGGGTGGCCCGCTCGACGAGTTCGGGGTTCTTCGTCGTGGCGATCACCTTGTCGAGCGCCTTCGCGAAATCGTCCTTGTGGGCGTCACGAAGCTTCTGGTGATGGGCAAGCTCGACGACGCTCTTGCAGGCGGGCTCGGCGAGCTTCGGGTCGTCGAGAAACGGCAACACAAAACGAAACACCTCCACCGTCCGGATCGCGTTCACCCGCTCCACCAGCTTGGCCCGCTCCTCGTCCTTCTGGCACAACGGCAGGATTTTCTGGACGAGTTCGAGCTTCTGCTTGTCGTTGAGTTTGTTCTCCGGCACGGGTGCGATCCGGATCAGGGCGGCCAGGAGCGTATCGCGTTCGGCGGGGGTCTGCGCCGCGGCGAGAAGCTCGAACAGTCTGTCGGCAACCGTCGCATCGGGCCAGCGGGTGATCACCCTGATTCCGAAGTCGCGTTTTGCCGGATCGGCGAGCAGTTCATCGACGATGGCGAGGGCTCCCTTGCCCCCGATTCGCCCGAGGGGTGAAAGCATGGATTCCCTGTCTGCATCGCCGGCTGCTTTGAATACCGCCAGGAACGATTCGGCCGCTTGGGCCTTGCCGGGATTCTCAGTGCAGACCGCGATCAGGGCTTTCTCGGCATCGTTGCGCTCCGCTCCGGGGGCCGCCGTGAGGAACCCTCGCACCATCGCCGGGACCTCGTCCGGGCCGCCGAGCTTGCCGAGCGCCCGCATCGCCGCCCGTCGCACCCCCGCATCGGCGTCGATCGCCGCCGTGGCACACAGCGGCACCGCCGCGCGGGCCCGCCGCTCGGCGAGGATGTCGATGGCGAGCGGTCGCACGGCCGGCGTGCCCGACTTTGCCACTTCGATCATGGTTCGCACGGCGTCGTCACCGCGGAGTGTGATCAGCGCCCGCTTCGCGGCGGCCCGCTCTGGATCCGTCGCCGCGAGCGACTCGCTCAGCACCGCGACCTCGGCCCCCCCGCCGGTCGCCCCGAGGACGCCGATCGCGGCCGTCCGCACCGCCGGCTCGCGCGACGCGCTGAGCAGGGCCGCGACCGCCGGGATCGCCGCCGGGTCGCCGCGATCGGCGAGGGCGTGCAGGAGTTCGACCTGCCGCTCGGGCGTCCGCTCGGCGAGCAGGGCGGCGAACCGTCGCGTGGCATCCTCGCCTTTCGCGCCGTGACGGATGCCATCGAGACCGAGGCGGCGAAAATCCACATCCTCTCGCCCCACGAGATCCAGAATCATGCCGACGGCATCCTGCGCGATCGCACGATCGCGCGGGGCGGAGGCGAGGACGAGCAGGGCACAGACGAGGACGATTCGCATGCGAAGACGCTCCAACGAGGGCGACGGTGACGGGGATCAGGACGCGGCGGCGAGTGTGTCGAGGCAGGCGAGCAGGCCCCGGGCGGCAGCCAGTTCCACCCCCTTGGCTCCCGGCTTGCCCTGGACCGCGTTGGCGAGTGCCTCGTAGACACTCCGGGCCTCCGCTCGCTTGCCGGACGCGAGCAGGGCTTCGGCGGTCATGAGCCGGGCGTCGACGACGGCCCGGCCGACACCCGACCCAGCGAGCGGGTCGGCCGCGGTCAGGGCTGCCAGGGCGTCCGGCGTATGGATGTGCCCGAGCGCCGTGGCCGCCGCGGCCGCCAGCTTCGGGTCGCCTGCGAGGAGCCGGGCGAGCGCGGGAACACTCGCCGCGTCGCCGCGGCCACCCAGCGATTCGATCATCCCGATCTGCAGGCCGGGAGGGACGGTGCCGAGCGCGTCCCGCAGCGCCTGCGCGGCTTCCGGGGCTGGAATCCGTTCGAGGGCGAATCGGGCCATGTGCGAGTTGTCGGCATCGCCCAGGAGCGCCGCGAGCGCGGGCACGCTCGCGGCCGTGCCGATCATCATCAGCTTGCGGCAGGCGTATTCCTTCGCCGCGCGGCTCGTGCCAGCCCCAAGGACCGCGGCCAGCCGTTGTTCGAGGTCGGCACCGAGCGCGGCATCTCCGTGGGCCGCAACGACGGCGTCGTCGATCGTCTTCAGCCACGCGGCGTCAGCCCCCCAGTCGTAGCCCTTGAGGGCCGCAAACGGGGCGTCGAGCGTGGCGAGGTCGAATGGCATGGCGGGCTCCTTGATGGCGTCAGGTGATCCAGACCCAGATGATCGCGGTTCAGATGATCCAGGGCTCGCGGCGGGCCCGGTCGAGGAATCGATTCGCCTGCTCGTCCGCCACGAACCGCTGCGTCGCACGGTCCCATTCGAGCGACCGGCCGAGCCGGTAGGCGATCCCGATCAGATGTGGAGCCGTCATCGTGTTGACGGCCGGCTCGAGATCGCGGAAGGGCCGCTGGCGGGTCTTCACGCAGGCGATGAAGTCGCCGTAGATGCTCGTCTCGCCGCCGTGGTACTCGGGCACGGGCTTCGCCGGGCGGCTCTTGCCGTCGCCCACGATCCGCAGCGCGTCCTTGAACGTCAGCGTCGGCTCCGGCCGCAGCCGGGCCGGACGGTTGTGGAAGATCTCGGTGCCGTTGGGATAGGCGACGGACACGTACGCCGCCTCCTTGCCGTCGGCCGACGCGGGGTGGAAGGTGACCTTCGTCGGCTGCAGGTCGAGCAGATCCGCGGCGAAGATCGTGCCACCGAAATGGTGCGCCCCCCAGTCGGTGAGGCTGCCGCCCGAGTAGTCGTAGTACGACCGCCAGCTGTTGCCGCCGGTGCCGAAGTTGCCGTCGCAGCGGCCCGAGTTGTAAGGCTCCCACGGGGCTGGTCCGAGCCACAGATCCCAATCGATGTCGGGAGGGGCGGGCTGCGCGGGCAGGGTGCAGAGCATCGAGGGTCCGCCGACGGAAATGTCGATCGACGTCACATGGCCGATCTCGCCGGCCCAGATCGGATCGACGATGCTGCGATAATCCCCGAGCACGCGCTGGCTGCCGCCGGAGACCACGCGGCCGTAGCGCCGGGCGGCCGCGATCATCAGCGGGCCTTCCCGGAGCGTGAGTGTCTCGGGCTTCTGCAGATAAATGTCTTTGCCCGCCTGGCAGGCCGCGATCGTCATCACGGAATGCCAGTGGTCGGGCGTGGCGATGTGGACGGCGTCGATATCGTCGCGGGCGAGCAGTTCGCGGAAGTCGACGTACGCCGCGCAGTCCTTGGTGCCGTACTTGGCGTCGACTCGTTCCTTGCCCTCGTCGCGCCATTTCTTCCGCACGTCGCACACGGCCACGTACTGCACGTCGGGCCGGCCGAGGAACGCGCCCTGATCGCTCTTCCCCTGGTTGCCGACGCCGATGCCCCCCATCACGATCCGGTCGCTGGCCGGGGGCGTGGTGGCGTCACCGAGGGCCTTCGACGTGAGGATGTAGGGGGCGGCATAAGCGGCTGCTGCCGTCGCGCCGGTGGTCTTGAAAAAGTGCCGCCGGGTTTTCCCCCTCGACTCGTGCTGCCGATGCTCAGCCATGGTGAACGGCCTCCTGATGACTCGCCGGAATACACTCCAGACTATTGTTTTCGATCGCTGACGCAATCCGATACTCTTGCTGGCAATGACCATCGTTTGCCTCGAGGGGCGGCAGCCCCCCTACCGTTCCCGGCGGATGGTGATCCCGGCCGGAGTAGCTTCGACGAGAGCCGTGGCGGACTGAGCCGGCAGCCAGACACGCACGGTGCCATCGCCGGCATCCGCGAAACGCACGCCAGCGGCCGCAGCCGCCGCATCGTCCTCCGGGCGGAGCGGGAGCACGGCCATCACCGCGGTGATCGGCCGGCCGGCGACGATCTGGTGCGATCCGACCGTATGAAACGACGTGCGTTTGGTGCCGTCCGCCCGCGGGGCGTGCATCGCGCAGGGGGTGACCTGCTCTTCGTGGATGCCGACGCTGTCGCCCGTCATGAACTTCACGAGCATGCAGCGCTCGGTTGCCGAGCCGCCCACCTGTGCATACGCGCCATCCGAGGACGATACGAACCAGTCGGGACCACGATCCGCAATCGCATACAGCTGCCAGAGTTGCCCGGCGGCCCACCCCTGCACCCGCCGGCCTGGCGTGAACGTGTCGATGATGACGAGGCCTCCTTCCTCGGCCAATGCGATCCGTCGCCGGAGCCCGTTGCCCGGAGTGATGTAATCGGTGAACTCGATGTCGGCGAACGCATCGCCACCCTGCTGCTCTGTGCGGGCCGCCGCAACGATGCAATGAAGCGGATGATCGCCGAGATCGATCCAGTCCGCGAAGAGCCGTCGCAGATTCGCGTGGGGTGGCCGTCCGGCGAACTTGTAGTCGAACCGCACGGTGTCGTAGTCGGCCGTCGAGAACGTCATGCCGCGCTGCTCCATGTTTTCGAGCAAGCGCGTGCAGATCTGCTCGCCGAAGATGCCGAGGTTCACCTCCTGCGAACCGGCCCCCTCCGTGCGGTCCGCACTCGTGCGTAGCCGCACGCCCTTCTTGGCGGCGATGTTCCTGTGCCAACTTGCCGGCGACTCGAAGCCGTCGAGCAGGAGGGTGCCTCGCGGCCCCTCGAGCCGAAGATTGTCGAACCATGCCGCCTCGAGACCCGGTGTGTGAAACGTACGAAAATCGATGCCGTCGGCGACGACGCGGCGGCCCGGATGCTCGTCGGCGGCGAGGTAGGTGGCGGGGATGGTCATCGTGCTCCAGGCGCCGGCGCGTGGATGGCCGGGAAAGAGTTTGGGATCGGCATAGGCCCAGAAACTGTTCCCGCACTGGCCCGACTGCGTGCCGCGCCGGCCGATGTTGTGGAACAGCGGCACCCCGCCGGCCTCGTAGAAGCCTATCGAAGGCCGCTTGTAGCGGTGGGCGTGGCTGCCTTCGGCGTAGAGATCGATCATGATCATCGCGCTCGAGGCGTTCGTCCCCGTGCGAAGCACCAACTTGTCGGGCACCGTCGTCACGGGTGCTCCGGGAACGCGGCGGTACTGGACATGGGACAGCGGTGCTGACGTCGTTTTCGACGGCGTGAACGGCTTCAGGTCGAGGAGCGCGAAGGCCCGCGGCAACGAGTCCATGCTGATCGAGTCCGCCGACGTCGGCACGAGCCGCCTGGCCACCGCCTGAAACGACGCGTCGTCGTAGAGCCGCGCCGCCGTCTCCAGGAGCAGCACGAAGTCGAGCCGCTCCTCCCGCGCCCGGAAATAGCCGTCGCCGTACTCCGGGATCGAGCCCGCGGGCGAGACGATATCGCGCATCCTCACGAACATGTTCCGGAAGTGTTCGGATCGGGCCACCCTGTCGAGCCAGCCCTCGACTGCGGCGAGTTCCAGGAAGAAGCAGATCCCGAGGCTCGAGTAGTTGCTCGCGTTCTCGTTGAGGTCCTCGGTCAGGAAGATGTGGTCGCCGAGCCGGTCGACGAGCCGACGGACCTCGGCGACCGGAAACTCCGGGTCGGCGGCGAAGGCCCGCGCGAGGCAGTCGGCGGCGAGCGTGTCGGCCAGCGCGATGTTGCAGTCGAAGTGCTTATCCTCATTGGCCCGATGCTTCAGAAACCAGGCGACGAACGCACTGGATCGGTCGCGGGCCTTCGCCCGACGATCACCCGTGAGCATCCCTGACTCGGCGAGGCGGAGCGTGAGCAGGCCAAAAGGACGTGAGACGTGGAAGTCGAGATCGGCGCGGCTGGCCTCGTTCGTCAGGAGCGCATCGTATTCCTCGATCGCAAGCTCACGAAATCGCGGTTCGCCGGTCTGCATCCCCACGAGCCACGCCGCGTATGCGATGCCGATCACGTCGGCGGGCTTCCGGTTCCGCGAGTGCTGCTTCATCGCGGCTGAAACCTTGTCGCGGTAAAGCGCGACGAATGGGGAGAGCGTCGTCCGGTCATCGGCGGAAAGCGGACGGGCGAACAGGCCCGCGAGCAGGACAAAGGCCACAAGACGCGGAGGCACGAGAGGGTCTTTCTGGCGGAGAAGGACGAGCGTGGAGGGGTCGGCTGGTGTTTCACCGACCGCCGCGACCGCAGCATGCTGCACGAGTGGAATTCGTACAGTGTGGCATGTCGGGATCACCTGCCCGATCGCGGCCTATCATCTGATAGACCGCTGCCGCAGCCCGACTCTTTTCACGCTCATCCGTCGGTCACCGGCCGCGGCGGCTCACTTCAAACTCCGCAGGAACTCGACCACGTCGAGCAGTTCGTTGGGCGACAGCGTGGCGGCGAGGCCCTCGGGCATGCTGCTCTGCTTGAGCTTCATCCGCTCGTCGATCTCCGCCACCGCGATCTTCTTCTGTTCCTTGCCGTCGAAGATCACGAGTTCCTCGGGCGACTCGCTCACGAGCAGGCCCGTGATGCTGCGGCCGTCGTCCGTGACGACGAGCGTCGAGAGATACTTGTCCGCCACCTCGGCATTGGGGTCGATGATCGATTCATAGAGCTTGTAGGAATCGAGCCGCTTGCCGACGCCGTTCATCTCGGGGCCGAGATTCGCCCCCTCGTTCCAGACCCGGTGGCAGTTGATGCACACTCGGCGGAACACGGCCTTGCCGTTGTCCACGTTGCCCCCCTTGATCCCGGCCAGGGCGGTCATGGCCTTGTTCCGCTCCTCGTCGCTCTTGGGATCCTTGCTGAGCAGGATGGCCAGGTGCGGCTTGATCTCCGCCGCCTTCTTGTCGAGGCCCAGCACGCTCTCGATGATCGCGAAGGCGGGCGTCCCCTTGGAGACGAACGTGCCCGCCTCGTGGTCCTTCTTCCAGACGTCGATGTTGGCCCCCAGGGCGGCGTCGCAGGTGTAGGCGATGAACCGGTCGGAGGGCTCGACGTCGGCCGCCGCGATCACGGCCCGCATCGAATCCATGCTGCCAAAGAAACTCAGGCCGCGGACCGCCTCGGTGCGGACCCGCGCGTGCGGATCGGTCGCCTTGGCGATGAGTCGCTGCTCGGCGTCGGAGAATCGCTCACGCTCGTCGGCCAGCACGCGGGTGGCTGCCGCACGGGCGTCCGCCACCGGCGATTCGAGCAGCCGGGTGAGCAGCCCCGCATCCACCGCATGGAAGCTCTGCTGGAGCCAGAGCACCTCGGTGGCCAGCCGCTCGGCAGCCGGGTCGGACGCGACGCGGCCGAGCCAGGCGTTGGCGGCGGCGAGCACCTGATCTCGTGGCCGGGCCTGCAGGTCGGCGCGGGCCCGGTAGCGGGTGCGCCATTCCGGGCTCTTCAACTGTTCGAGCACCTCGTCGATCGACTTGCCCGCCTGTGTCTCGGGCTTCACGAGGGGCTTGTCCTTGTAGACGAGCCGGTAGATGCGGCCGTGGACGTGGTCGCGATTCGGGTCGCGCTGGCTGTACTGCATGTGGCCGATCAGAGGATTCGCCCAGTCACCGAACCACAGCGCGCCGTCGGGGCCGATCTGCGGATCGACCGGGCGGAAGTGTTTGTCGGTGCTCTTGATGAGGTCGAAGGGTGTCTTGGCATCTTTCGGATCGTGCCGCACCCGCTCGCCCTTGTAGCCGGCTCCATCGTCGGAGAATGTCCAGCGCGGGATGCCGTTCATGTTGATCACGCAGGCATAGATGAACTGGTCCTGCACCTCGTCGGGGAACTGCCGCGTGCGCAGGAACTCGCTGCCCACGACGGGCCGCATGCCCTCGGTGTTGAACACCGGGCCCATCCCCTTGCGGCCGCCGTATTGCTTGCCGGAGAGGGGCGTGTCCCAGTGCTGCGCAGCGCCGGTGCCGTCGCCGCAGACGCCCTGGCCCCACTCGTTGAACACGTAGCACCACGGATTGCCGTAGCCGGGCGTGTTGAAGTGGGAGATCTTCCAGGTCCGCGGGTCGAGCACGTAGGCCCCCGACGAGCCGTAGTTGCGGAACGGGCCCCACGGCGTCTCGAGCGCCGTGCTCATCGCCACGCCCTCGAGCATGTGCAGCAGGCCGCCCGGGCTCGCCTCGAACGCCCCGCTCGTGTGGTGCGTGTCTTCCGTGGCCCAGCCGTCGAGCACGTGCACGACGACGTCGGCCTTGTCGTCGCCGTCGGTGTCCTTGAGCCAGATCATCCGCGGCTGGTCCATCACGATCACGCCGCCGTCGAAGAACTGGAAGCCCGTCGGGCAGTGCAGCTTGTCGTAGAAGACGGTGCTCTTGTCGGCCTTTTCGTCGCCGTCGGTGTCCTCGAGGATCACGAGTTTGTCGGCAGGCTTCGGGTCGCCCGGCTTCCACTGCGGATAGCTCGGCATCGTCGAGACCCACAGCCGGCCCTTCGAGTCGAACGCGAGCTGAACGGGCTTCGCGATCTCGGGGAATTTCCGTTCATCGGCGAAGAGCCGCATCTCGAAGCCGTCGGGCACCGTGCACGTCTTGATCACATCCTCGGGCGACTTGATCACCGGGCCGCCCTCGGGATTTTCGCTGTAAGCCTGCCGCGGCTCGCCGAAGCGGGTCTGCGGCACGATGAGGTCACCCGTTTTCGAGTCGTCGGGCGCGGGCGGCACGGGCCGGCCGGCGGCGATGTCCCAGACGTACGCATCGCGGACGGCAGCCATGGAGCGCAGCTTGAGATACTCCCGCGGGAAGGTCTCGGTGTCCCACGTGCGGCGGCCGCCGTACACGTACCAGCCGTTCACCATGCGGTGGTCCTGCATCGCGACCCACGCCTTGTCGATCACGGCGGCCCGCAGTTTCGCGAAGGCTTCGGCACCGAGCTGGTGCGACGATGCGGCGCCGAACAGCTTCTCGTCGAGGAGTTTGGCCACGAGTGCGTCGCCGGCCTCGTTCACGTGGCAGCCGTTGATCGTGAACTGGCGTCCCGGCTCGGCCGCGAAGGCCTGGCGCGTCGCATCGAACAGTTCGACGAAGGCGAGCCCCCGGGTGGCGGCGACGTCGCGGGCCGCGTCACGATACGCGGCGAGGGAACTGTTTTGGGCGTCGGCGTCGGGCATCAGCGGATCGCCCGTGGGCTCGACGGCGATCGGCGAGACGATGACGAACCGCGGCGCGGCCTTCGTGTCGTCGCGGGGATACTTCGCGGCCAGTTCACCGAGCAGCTTGAGATAGTCGGCCTTGAACTTCCCGACGCCGCCGGGGCCGGCGAACGATTCGTTGAACCCGAAGAAGAGCAGGAAGGTGTCGGCCCCGAACGCGGCCACGGGGTCGTCGAGCTTCGTGTAGTCGCCGGCCCGCTGCCGGTTGGCCACCTCGTCGGCCGGCCGCGCGAAGTTGCGCACCACGAGTTTCTTGTCGGCGAACCGCTGGTGCAGCAGGGCCTCGAAGTGCCCGAACAGGTTCATCCGCTCGGCGGTGGAGTTGCCATAGATCGCGATCCGCTCACCGTCCACAAACTGGAGCGGCAGCGTGCTCGGCGGAAGGGCCGGCCGCGCCGGGCGGGGCTGCGGGGCGAGCAGTTCACGGGCCGTCTTGAACGGATCGGCCTCCTTCTTCTCCCCCTTCTCGGCGTCCGGTTTCCGGGCCTCCGCTCCCGGGGCGACCTGGGCGACCAAGGTGACGAAGGCGACCAAGGCTGCGAACGTGGCCAACGCGAGCCACGCGTTCTGGGGACGGCGGGCGAGTGTCATCAGGGACGTACTCCGCGGAGGGGAAGGGCAATTCGTGTGTCTGCCCCGGCATAAATCAGCTACCAGCATAAATCGGAATCGGGACAATGCGAGCGATCCCATGCGCAAAACCTCAAGTCGACGCCGGTAGCGTCACCGCCGGAATGGGGCTCATGAAACCCGCTCGAGCTTCGTGATCCGGCCGGTGGAGACCCACTCCGCGACGAAGATATCACCCGACGGGGTGAAGCAGGCGTCGTGCGGGTGGACGAACTCGCCGTCCTTCCACTGGTCGGGCTGGCCGCGGAGGTTCTTGATCTCATCGAGCCGCTCGACCGCCCGCCCGAGTCGGGCGACCGGCTGGTTCTTCTCGTCGAGCAGCGTCACGCAGGCCTTGAGTTCCGGCACGACCATCAGGCTCTGCCAGGTGTCGAGGTTCGCCGGCAGTCCGAAGCCCGAGACGGTCTCGCGGTAGGTGCCGTCCAGCGAAAACGTCTGCAGCGTATGGTGGGCCCGGTCGCAGACGACGATCATGGGCTCGCGCGACGCTCCCTCGGCTGCCGGACGGCGGTCGATCCAGATGCCGTGGGGCGTGTTGAACGTCCCTGTGCCGTCCCCCGCACCACCGAACGCCCCCACCCACTTCGCGTCCTTGTCGTAGCGGTGGATCCTGAACGAGCCGTAGCCGTCGGCGAGCAGGAAGCCGCCGTCGTCGAAAAATGCGAAATTCGTCGGCAGGAAGCCCTGCCGGTTCCAACTCGGCTTCGTCGAGACGTCCTCTCCCGGGGCGTATGCGCCCGACTCCATCGGCGCTTTGCGAAACCAGACGATGTCGCCGGTCGGTGTCATCTTGGCGAAGGCCTTCACGCCCTGGTAGCCGCAGACGTAGAGAAACTCCTCGCCGCCCTCCCGGCGGATCTCGATGCCGTGGCCGCCGCCCTGAAACTCGCCGCCGAAGGCGCGGATGAATTTCCCCTGGGGATCGAACACGAAGATCGCCGGATGGTCCTTCTTGTTTTTCTGCCCTTCGTGAATCACGTACAGGTTTCCCGCCCCGTCGACGGTGACGCCATGCGTGGTCTGCCACGTGAACCGGTCGGGCAACTGCGGAAAGTGGTGCTTCACCCGGAACGCGTGCGCTCCCTCGCCGACGATCGTCTCGGCGCCCAGCCGGCGGTTGCGGGCGAACGCCGGCGCGGAGGCGGCCGCCGCCGCCCCGGCTGCGAGGACCGTGAACGTGCGGCGGGAAAGCCGGGCGGGCGGCCGATGGTCGAGCGGCGGCATTCACGACTCCTTCGTGAGACAGGTCGAGCACGCCGCGCCTCGGCGGCGCGACACTCCCCAACCACCGAAAAATACCACGAAATCGGCCGCATCGTCCGCCGCCCTCGCCGAGGGATCGACGCCGGCGCACCACCCGCGCGACAGCCTCGCGCCCCGAAACGCTAGCGAAAGGCGTTGAAAACGGCCTTCGCGGTTCGGCATGGCATGTGCATTGGTAGTGGACGTCGGCAGGTCACCGCGACCAGCCATCACCGTCCGAGGACCCGCTGAGGAGCACCGACCATGAAGAAGATCGAAGCCATCATCCGCCACTTCAAGCTCGAGGAGGTGAAGGACGCCCTCAACGCCCTGGGCGTCAAGGGCATGACCGTGACCGAAGTCCGCGGCTTCGGCCGCCAGAAGGGCCACACGGAGACCTACCGTGGCGCCGAATACTCGGTCGACTTCCTGCCCAAGGTGAAGATCGAGGTCGTGGTGGGCGATGACGAGGCGCAGAACGTGATCAGCAAGATCATGACGACGGCCCGCACCGGCCAGGTGGGCGACGGCAAGATCTTCGTCACCAATCTCGCCGACGTGATCCGGATTCGCACCGGCGAAACCGCCGCGGCCGCCATCTAGTTGTATGCCCGCAGGGCCGGGTTGGGTCTTCTGGCCCAACCCGGCTTCTGGCTCCCCATATCCCGCTCGCCGGACGTTCGCCTCCGCCCTCCAGGCTACGGCTCACTCGGATTTGCCTGCGCTGCGCCATCCATGGCTCCGCTGGTCAAATACGCCGGCGAGCGGGACACGCGGAGCCCGAAGCCTCCTCAACTGAAACGGGAGGCGAGGGGTTACCCCTGCCGTTGAGACGGCGTATGTGACCAGCGCAGGCAGGAAGCCGGAGCGCAGGTACATCCGAGCGAGCGGAGGCCAGGATGGCAATCCTGTTCGGCACGGCACTTGCCGTCCTGTGGGGCAAGCGTCTCGCTTGCCGTACGACAGGCTCCAGCCTGTCATGCCTTCCCTCAACGCGCCCAACCCGGCTCGGGGTCACCCCGTACCGTCTCGCCGGACGTTCGCTGCGGGCCTCCAGCCCTCCGCTCACTCGACTCCGACTTCGCTTCGCCATCCTGGCTCCGCTTGTCTGCGTACGCCGGCTCGACGGTAGGGGTGACCCCTCGCCTCCCCCCTCGTGCCGACTGCACGGTGGCGAACTCAGCGAGGGGCTGCCGGTGCCCCGGAGCCGGGCTCTGGAAGCAAGCGCAGCCAGGATGGCGAAGCGCAGCGGACATGCAGAGAGCGGTGGCCACGATGGCCACCGCGAACGTCCGGCGATGGGGCATTGGCAGCCCCGAGCCACGCAGGACGCCGATTCATCCGTCCCGCATGCGCCGTACCGAACAGGATTGCCAGGATGGCCGCAGTGAGCGTCCGGCGAGACGGTACGGGGTAACCCCGAGCCGTCGCGCTACGACACGTACGATGATCACGTCGCGAGTGGGCGGGTCATTTCGACGGGCACGACCCACGCGTCGTATTGCTCGGGCGTGACGTACCCCAGCGAGACGGCGGCGTCTTTGAGGCTCGTGCCCTCGACGTGGGCCTTCTTCGCGATCTTCGCCGCCTTCTCGTAGCCGATGTGCGTGTTGAGGGCCGTCACGAGCATCAGCGAGTCGTCGAGGTGGTGCTTGATCCGGGTAAGGTTGGGCTCGATGCCCTCTGCGCAGTGGATCCGCATCGAGTCGCAGGCGTCGGCGATCAGATCGGCGCTCTCGAGCACGTTGTGGATCATCACCGGCTTGTAGACGTTGAGCTGGAAGTTGCCCTGGCTGCCGGCGAAGGCCACCGCCGCGTCGTTGCCGAACACCTGGGCGCAGACCATGGTCAGCGCCTCGCACTGCGTGGGATTCACCTTGCCCGGCATGATCGAGCTGCCCGGCTCGTTCTCGGGAATCGAGATCTCGCCGATGCCGCAGCGCGGGCCCGAGGCCAGCCAGCGGATGTCGTTGGCGATCTTGAGGAGGGCCATCGCCAGGCCACGCTCCGCCGCGCTCACTTCCACCAGCGCGTCGTGGGCGGCGAGGGCGGCGAACTTGTTCGGTGCCGACACGAACGGGTGGCCCGTTTCCCTGGCGATGAAGCCGGCGGCGACGTCGCCGAACCGGGGATGGGCGTTGAGACCGGTGCCCACGGCCGTGCCGCCGATCGCGAGGTCGTAGAGCCCCGGCAGGGCCCGCTCGATCGACTGGATCCGGTCGTCGAGTTGGGCCCGCCAGCTCGAGATCTCCTGTCCGAGCGTGATCGGCGTGGCGTCCTGCAGGTGCGTGCGGCCGATCTTCACGAGGCCGGCGTGCTCGCGTTCGAGCCGGGCGAACACGTCGCGGAGGCTGCGCACGGCCGGCAGCAGCCGATCATGGATCACCTCGACGGCGGCGATGTGCATCGCCGTGGGGAACGTGTCGTTGCTCGACTGTCCGCGGTTGACGTCGTCGTTGGGATGAATGGGCTTCTTCGATCCCATCACGCCGCCCGCGATCTCGATCGCGCGGTTCGAGATCACCTCGTTGGCGTTCATGTTCGACTGCGTGCCGCTGCCGGTCTGGAACACGACGAGCGGAAAGTGGTCGTCGAGCTTCCCGGCGATCACCTCGTCGGCCGCCTGCACGATCAGCTTCACCTTCTCCGCCGGCAGCTGGCCGAGCTCGCCGTTGGCGAGGGCCGCACACTTCTTGAGGATGCCGAGCGACCGCTTGATCGCGCGGCCCCATTGGAAGCGGTCCACGCCGATCTTGAAGTTGTCGCGCGACCGCTCCGTCTGGGCGCCCCAGTAGCGGTCGGCGGGAACCTGCACCTCCCCCATGCTGTCGGATTCGGTGCGAAACGGGCCTGGCTGTGCGGGCATCGGTACCTCCGCCGCCCAGTGTAGGCCGTCGCCCCGTCAGCGGAAGATGCGCGGCCGGTCGGCGGCCGTCGTGCCGGCCGCGACGGCGGGCTGTGCCACCGTCGTCTCGCCGTCGCGGAGTCCGAGGCCGAGCGCGAGCCAGCCGTCGGTGCTCACCGCCTGCAGGACGTGCAGGCCTTCGAGCCGGGGGTTGGTGATCAGCCGATCCGGCAGCACCGGGATGGGCCGCTCCTTGGGGAAGATCTTGCTGAAGATCGTGCGCAGGGCGAACTCGACCCGCCCCTGGTGTCCCGGCCCGCTCAACTGCACCGGCCCGTCGCGCTCCAGGAACACCTGCGGCGCCGCCGGCGCGGGCTTGTACGACACCTGGGCCACGATGTCGTACCAGCTGCGCCGGCCGCTCTCGATCGCGTCGAGCGTCACGCGCATGTGCACGAGCCCGTCGCGGCACTCCACCCGGAGCGGCTGTCGGCGGGCGAACGTCACGTGCACGCCCTCGGGCAGGTCGTCCGGAATCCGCGGCTCGAAACCGGCCCGTTCGTACAGCATGCCCACGAGATCCTCGAGCGCGAGCCGGCGTCCGGCGAGCCCGAGCCGCTCGAGCGCGTTGTTGATCGACGACTCGTGCACCTGCAGGCTCAACAGTGCGTCGGTGGGTGCGCGGGGCCGCGGCGTATGGGCGGCGAGCTGCTCGTCGGCCGCGAGGCGGAGCCGCAGCGTCGCGGAGGTGGCGGTGGTCTCCATGGCCACGGCGGTGGGTTCCAGGCCGAGCCGTTCGAGGGGCATCCACACGCGGTCACGAATCCGGGTCTCGATCTCGCTGAACCGCGGCTCCGCCTGGGCGTCCACCTCGCGGCACGCCTTGGTGACGATGTGGTCGATCACCTCCCGGTTGGCCTCGGGGAGCGTCTCCTCGTGCTGGCTGCGGGCGATGTTGCGCACGAGCGACCGCATGATCGGCACCGAGTCGAAACTCGTCTGCACGTTGGCGAGTTGGGACCTGTTGCTCGCCACGCCCGTCGCCATGCCGAAGATGAGCCCGGCCGACGAGACCTTGATCGGCTTGCGGACGGTGAACGACGAGTCGCCCCGCGAGGTGAGCGACACCGGCCCGGAGTCGGTGACGGTGCGCGACTCGACGTCGCCGTGGACCTCGAGGTCGAAAGCGATCTCGTCGGAATCGGGGATGAAGCGGACCGTCGTCGTGCGCTGCACCGTGCGGGTGCCCCGCACCTTGCGGCCGAGCACAACGTCGTCGACCGCGCCCGTGACGACCGTCGGGGCGGGCAGCAGCTTCTCGAGGAACCGCTGGTGGACGGCGACGCGGACGTTGGCCGAGAGGTAGTGGTCGCGGACGGCCTTGGCGAGGGCCGCGGCCCGGGGGTGGGCGACGGCTTCCAGCACTTCGGTGGCCCGTGCCGCGACGGCCGCGTCTTCGGGAGCCGTCGAGACCTCGAACCGCTCCACGGCGTCGAGCAGCCTGGCCACTTCGGCCTCGATCCGGGCATCGCCGACGCCGCCCGCGGCGCACAACGCGGTCGCCGCCCGCCAGACCGCCACCCGGCGGGCGAGGGCGAGGGCCGCACGGCGGGTGGCCGAGGCCTGGTCGTGATCGGAGGACGCGTCGGCGACTCCCATGCCTGCGTGGACGGCCTCCCCGAGCGTCACGAGCTTCGGGTGAGCCTCGTCGTCGCGGGGGCCGGCCGTGTCGAGCACCCGCTGCAGGTGGCCCCGCGCCTCGTCGGCCCATCCGTTGGAATCATTCGCCGGCGTCGTCGCGGAGAGTTGAGCGAGCTGCTGCAGGAGGCGGTGCGGTGCTGGCCAGTCGCGAATGTCCGGGAGGCCGCCGACGCCCGGCGCGGGCCCGCGTGATTCGGAGGCCGCCATACCGCCGGTGGTCGGTGGACCGTCGCGGTCGCGGCCCAGAAGTCGCTCGCCCACCCGGAACCGGGGCCGCATCGCCAGCCGCGGCACGGGCACGGTCGGCTTGATGGCCGGGTGCACGAGCGGTGCGTCGGACCAATTGACGCTGTCCGGATCGATCCACTCCTCACCCGGCAGCGGTGCGGCTCCGAGCGGCTCGGCGACCGAAGGTTCGAGGCGCACGAGCGGCGCCGCGACCGCCGGAGGGGGAGCGATCCGCCGCGGCAGCTCGGGCTCCGTCGGCGCCGGTGCGCGAACGGCCTGCACGCGCGTGACGAGCGCCCGCAACGACGAGGGCTCGGTCGCCTCGGCGGCCGCCGGCATGTTCACCTGCGGCTCGGGAGCGGCGACGATCAGCGGTGTCGAGACCACGGCGGGTGAGCCGCCGGCCGGCGCGGGCGCCACCTCGTGATCGGGGCCGGGAAGCGGGCTGTCGTGCACCGCGAGCGGCGCTGCCGCGACAGCTTCGCGGGCGGCGACCGCAGCCGCCTGGATCGCCACCAGCGGCGCGGTGGCCACGCCGGATTCATTCATGGCGAGTCGCTCGACGGAGGGTGCGGCACCGTCCCGGCCGCCGACCGTCGGAGTGGCCGCGGTCTGCGGCGCCGACGGCATCGACGCCGTCGTGGCATCGCTGCCCCGGGCCCCGCCCACGATCACCAGCCCGGGCGGTGAATCGGCTGCGGCTTCATCGAGGCCGAAGAACGGCTCGGGAACAGGCTCCCACGCTCGCGGCGCGAAGATTCCGGCTGCCAGGAGCAGCCCGGCGACGAACGACGAGGCGAAGATTCCACCGGCACGTTTTTCCGACATTCCCCGACCCTGGTCAGATGCCGGTGTGCCAAACGCGTTCCGCCCACGTGGCGACCGCCTGATCTCCACCGCTCTCCGTGGATCGACAGGTACGACCCGAAAAATCGATCCAGCCCGCACGCGGCGTCAGGGTCGGCGCGGCGGCGGCGCAAGCCCGGTCGTTCAGGTCGAATGGGCAAGCCGCGGCTCTTCCAAAATCGCCGTCCAGGCATCGACGAGCGTCGTCAGGTTGGCGTTCCGCTCGATCGCGTCGAGGGCGTCGAGCGTCGCCGCCAGCGCCCCATCGGCCCGTTCGGCATCCCCTCGCCAGTCGTGGACGGCCGCGGCGAGAACAGCGTCGGTCGGGAGCGTACCGGCCGCGTCGCGCCGCAGTGCGGCCCGGAAGAACTCGACGGCGAAGTCGAGCGCGACCCTCAGCCGCGCCCTGCGTGGCGGCGCTTCCTTCCCCGCCGCCTCCACGAACGCGATCACGTCACGGGCCAGTTCGACGCCGCGGAGTGGCGTCTCGCCGAGCGTGCGGAACACTCGGCTCCGAAAGGCGACCAGTTCGTCGTCGAGCAGCAGCCGGGCCCGTGCGAGGCTGCCCGCGGCGGCCGCCGCGCACGCCTCCAGCCGGCCGGGGTCTCCGGTCGCCGACGGCTCTTCGCTGGAGAGCACCCGCACCACGGCATCCGCCGACAGGGGCTGGAACCGCACGATCTGGCAACGCGACCGGATCGTCGGCAGCTGCCGCTCCAGGGCCGTTCCGACGAGGATGATCAGGGCGTCGGGCGGCGGCTCCTCGAGCGTCTTCAGCAGGCAGTTGGCCGCTTCCTCCGACAGGTGGTCGGCATCGAGGATGATCGCGACCCTGCGGCCGCCGAGCACGGGCCGCAGCAGGAGCCGCCAGCAGAGCCCTTCGCGGAGTCGGTGGTCCGCGTCGCCGATCAGCGCCTCCAGCGGAATCGTCGCGCGGTCCTCCGGCTTCCGCACGATCTCGATGTCGGGGTGGCTGCCGGCCTCGGCCTGCACGCACGACGCGCAGGAATCGCAGGCGACGAGGCCGGCGCGCGGAGCCCGGCACGTGACCGCCTTGGCGAGCTGCCGGGCGAACGACGCCTTGCCGACACCCGCGGGACCGATGAACAGGTAGGTGCCCGCCACGCGTCCGCGGGCGTGCGACCGGGCGAAGTCCGCGGCCACCGCATCGTGTCCCTCGATTCCCTGCCATGCCATGGGTCGTCACCGCAGTTCGGGAAAGTGATCACACACCGCCGTGCGCACCCGTTCGGCGACGGTGTCGGGACCGGCCGTCGCATCGACGACCGCGATCCGGGCGGGGTCGCGTGCCGCCTCGGCGAGGTAGCCGTCGCGCAGCCGCCCGCGATACTCGTCGCCTCGACTCTCCAGCCTGTCCAGGGGCCGCGCGAGCCGGCGGGTGGCGGTGCCCAGATCGACGTCGAGGAGCAGCACGAGGTCGGGCGCGAGCCCCCCGGTCGCCACATCGCCGACGCGCCGGATGAGGTCCGGGTCGAGTCCGCCGGCATGCCCCTGGTAGACGATGTTGGCGAGCAGGTAGCGGTCGGACACGACCCACTCGCCGCGGGCCAGGGCCGGGCCGATCACCTCGTGAACCAGTTGGGCGCGGGCCGCCTGGTAGAGGAGCATCTCGCTCGTCGGCGCGAGCTGGATCTCGTGGCGATCGAGCAGGATCGCCCGGATCGCATCGCCGGCTGCGGTCGCGCCGGGATCGCGGCAGGTCCTGACGTTCCGTCCGCGGGATCGCAGCCAGCGCGTGAGTGGGTCGACCTGCGACGACTTGCCGGCGCCGTCGATCCCCTCGAGCACGATGAACCTGCCGGCGCCGGTCATTCGTCCCGCCTCCCCGGCGGCGTTCGACCGCGGGCGACGAGGGACACCAGCCCGAGCGGATCGGACGGGTCGAGCGCCGTGGCCCGGCGCACGACGTCCCTGGCGATCTGCATCCTGCCGGTGGCCACGAGGCAGTGCACGAGTCCTTTCGCCGCCTCGAAGAACGCCCGGTTGCCGTCGCGGTCGTAGGGCACCGGCCGCGGGTTGCCGGCGGCTTCGATCGCCTTGAGCCCGAGTTCGTACGCCCGGCCGAAGTGGCCGCGGGCGAGCTTCGGGTCGTCTTCCTCGAGCGCCAGCAGGCCGAGGTGGAGGTGGGCGTCGAGGAAGTCCGGGCACTCCGTCAACAGCCATACGAGCTCCTCGCGGGCCACGTCGGTCTCGCCCGCGGCCACCATCGCCTCGACCTCCTCGATGTCATCCCGCCGCTTGCGGGCGCACCGCGGGTGGATCAACTCCCACACGCCGCCGGCGGCGCCGGGATGTTCCTGGAGGCGGAGTTTTTCAGCCATGGCGGTCTCGAACCGGCGATCCTCGACGCGGCCGGGAGGGTTTCCGGCGGCCCGGGTATTCTCACGTGGTTGGAACGGAACAAAAACCCGATTGCAAGGGACCCGGAGTGAAGGTCGCAGGGACACGAGGGCCGCGCCGGCCGACGGCCGTGCCACGGGGGATCGTCGGCCCGCTCGGCCGCTGGTTTTCCCGCGCGGGCCGGGATCTCCCCTGGCGGCGGTCTCGCGACCCCTATCGCGTGTGGGTGAGCGAGATCATGCTCCAGCAGACGCAGGTCGAACGCGTCAAGGATTTTTTCGTCCGGTTCCTGGAGACATTCCCGGACG
>Ga0214917_10001181_pt1 | contig 33902 bp, 51 predicted proteins | sample LL_1208_BB_MetaG_FD_177983 | JGI IMG/M metagenome (GOLD analysis project Ga0214917, IMG submission 177983) | Freshwater microbial communities from Lake Lanier, Atlanta, Georgia, United States - LL_1208_BB | ecosystem: Environmental > Aquatic > Freshwater > Lake | place: USA: Georgia | collected... | reverse complement strand
TGGTCCAAGACCTGCGTAGTTTTTTTGAGTAAAACTCTAAAACAATAATGTGCCATGGGCAGACCTAAAAACCACGATGTGGAGAGGGCGATGGCCGTCACTGGCGCCTCTCGCCGCACCGTCTATCGCAAGCGCGGCCGAGCCCAGGCCAAGCCGTTTGCCCAAGCACAAGGCGGTGGTCTGGACGCTGAAATCAAAAGACTTGAAGACCTGGCCGCCAGTCTTGGGGAAAGCGCTAAAGACGGCACCCGTGACGACAGATCAGAGCTAATTACCAACTACACCAAAGTGGTTGAGGCGCTTCGGCGCATGAAGGGAGACCGCCCCGAGATTGACCAAGCGGAGGGCACTATGGTGCCAGTGGACGAGGCCAACAAAATCCTGGCAGCCCGGGACAACGCCCTAATCCCACTGCTAAAAGGTATGGCCAAGCGGCTGGCGCCTATCTGCGGAAACCGGCCGCCACTAGAGGTCGAGGCTGAGATTGAGGCGGAGGTTGGGCAAGTGATGCGGCAGGTCGAGGCCGCGCTGTGACCAAGGCCCAGCAGGAGCTGCGCCGGATGGCTCGGGCGCGGTGGCACTACGAAAAGCCGCCCAGCGTCATCGAGTGGGCCGAGAAAAACATTTATTTGGATGGCCGCCTTACCGCACGTCCAGGTCTTTACGCTACCACCTACACGCCTTACGTGCGCGGGGTGCTCGAGGCCCTTGCGGATCCGGGCGTTCATACCGTGACCCTGTGCTGGGGAAGCCAAACCGGGAAGACCTTGACCTTAGCGGTTTGGCTTGCTTATCGAATTGCAAACGATCCAGCCCCAGCCCTGCTCGTCATGCCCAACGCCGACTTGGCCCGGAGCTACAGCGAGACCCGGCTAACCCCGATTTTTGAAAAGTGTAAGCCCGTCCGGGCAGTGTTTCCGCGGGACAGCGACGACTACAAAAACCTTGAAATGCAATTTTTGACTATGAACTTGAGTCTGGTCGGCAGTAACTCACCCAGCAACCTTAGCTCGCGCCCGATTTGCTGCGCCGTTTTGGACGAATTGGATTCCTTTGCGCCAGCCGACGACAAAAACGCCAGCGCTTACAGCCTGGCTTTAGAGCGGACTAAATCTTTCCCACAGCGGAAGCACGTCCTAACCAGCACCCCGACCGTGGCTACCGGGGACATTTGGCAGAACTATCTGGCTGGGACGCAAGAGCTTTACCATGTGCCGTGCCACTCTTGCGGACACATGCAGGCCATGGAGTTTTCTCAGATGCGCTGGGATCAGGACGCTCGCTTGCCCGACGGCAAGTGGGACATCAAAAGGGTGGCCGAGTCTGCCCGCTACGAGTGCGAAAAATGCCAGGCCACATGGACCGAAAATCACCGCCGCAAGGCCGTGGAACAGGGCCGGTGGGTGGCATCCAACGCAAATGCCGAGACAGGTCGGCGATCCATGCGGCTGCCCAGCTGGTACAGTCCGACCGTCACGTTTGCTGATGTATGCAAAAAATTCCTGACAGAGAAACACTACCTGCACGGATTGCAGGGATGGGTTAACGGGTGGGCCGCCCAGCCTTGGGACGACCAGTTTGACGACGACGCCAGCGTCGAAATACCGGCGGGGGCCTTTGCCAAGCGGCAGGACTGGACGGTGCCGCACCTCAAACTGGCGGCGATTGATCGTCAGATTGACGGCTACTGGTTTGCAATCCGTGCTTTTGCAAAAGATGGGACTAGCCGTCTTTGGGACGAGGGACATGCCAGAACAATCGAAGACGTGGCCCATCATCTCGATCAACATGGGGTCAGGCCAGAGCATGTCTGCATGGACTCGGGTTATGAGACGCAGGACTCCTACCGGATCTGTGCACGCTACAAATGGACCGCCATCAAGGGCGAGGAAAGGGCCAGCTACCTAATTGAAACGCCCCGGGGCCGGATGAAGTCGGTGCATAGCTCTCCGCAGGCCACGGATGCCGGCTGTATGCTAATTTTGTTAAGTTCTCCGGGGTGCCAGGATCTGCTGGCCTGGCTGCGGCGCGGGCAGGGGCCGCTGTGGGAAATTGCCCACGACGTCAGTCCGCAATACCGGGAGCACATGAACAGCCATAAAAAAGTTCATAGGATAAACCGCAAAACTGGTCGCGATCTGTACGAATGGGTGCGGATAAAACAGAGACAGGACCACCTTTACGACTGCGAGACTTACCTGGCCGGTTGGGCGGTGTATGGAAAGATCATTACCCCAACGCATGCGGAAGATCCGTTGACACAAGATGGTTCCTGATGGCCGCATATACCCGCGAACTAGCGCGGGCTGTTGCCCTAAATGAGCTAAAGCAAGCCTCTGGGGTCACGGCCTCGGCCATTGTTGCCCTTGAATCCATGCGAGATTCCGCGATGTCGGGAGTCGATTCCGGACGATCTGTGGTTGGAAGTTCTGCAGGAGGGCAATCCGCAAGCTTTGCAATCGACATGAAGCCAACGGAGCGCGTCACCCTGTTTCAGGCCGCCATTGATTTCCTGCAAGGCAACCGCGTCTCCAGAACCACCGGCTCATTCACCAACATCTATGACGCCTAAACCTGTTTCCCTGGTGCAGCGTATCGGTGCCGGCGTCAAGGCGTTTGCCGCGGGATACGGCGCCGGAATAGCCACGTTTCAGCCTTATGAGGGGGCCGGCTTTTCACGAAAGCGGCCGATTATCTACGGAGCCCACGCCAGAGATTCGCGCATCGACCTGACAGAATCCACCCGCACCGAGCTGCTCAAGCTGGCCCGTCACATGTACCGCAACATCGGACTGGTCAAGGGCGCAGTTGATTCCATCGCCGCTTACTCCATCGGCCCAGGCTTGCGCCCGCAGTACCGCGGATCCGACCAGGAGTTCGGCAAGCTGGCCGAGGCGTACTGGCGCGACGTGATTGCCCCCGCCCCAGAGGTGACCGGCCGAATGACTTGGACGGATCTTCTTATGGCCTTGTCGCGGTCGATTGACGTGGACGGCGACGTCTTTGTCGTTATGACCGATTCCGGAAAACTGCAGGTTGTCGAGGGTCACCGCGTCTGCGAGGGCGACGACTACGGCACCAGCGACGGCGTTTTTCTAGGCAAGCTAGGAGAGCCAACCGCGTACCTAGTAGAAACCAACGACCAGTACCGCAAGATCCCCGCCGAGCTCGTCGTCCACCTCATGGAGCTGGAGCGACCTGACCAGATACGTGGAGCATCCGCTCTGGCCCGGGCGCTAAATCACCTGCGCGATCTAAAGCTCGTCACCGAATTTGAAAAGGACGCACTCAAGGTTCAGAGCTCCATTGCTGCCGTAATTGTCAGCCAGGATGGCGATCCCATTGCCAGCTCTGGCGGCTTCTTCGGAAAGATTCAGGAGCGCGATTCCACCAACGACGTCGCCCGCGAGGAGATCACCAGCTCAGCCAACATCCCGAGACTAGCCCCAGGGGAAAAAATTGAAAATCTTACCCCATCAAGGCCGGGGTCCAGCTTTGAGCCATTTGCGAAGTTTTTGATACGCGACATCGCGCTAGGGCTTAATCTTCCGCCAGAGTTCGTCTACGATCCCGCCTCCGTCGGCGGGGCCGGCATGCGCTTCGTGGTGGCCAAAGCCCAGCGCCGTTTTGAGCAGCGCCAACGCCTGCTCATCGACCGTTTCTGCGCCCGAGCCTGGCGCTACTTTATCGCCAGGGCCATCTCCGCCGGCGATCTGCCAGAGGTAGAGGACTACGACCGGGTCAGCTGGCAGACTCCAAAAAGCCTTACCGTGGACGCCGGCCGCGAGGCCATGCAGGAACGGGAAAACTATAAAGCCGGGCTTTCCAGCTTGGCCGATTACTTTGGGGAGCTTGGCCTCGATTGGCAGGAACAGGTGGAGCAGATGGCCCGCGAAAAGAAGTTTATCGCCAGCCTCAATCCGCTCGTGCCCGTCTCGGCCCCCGAGGCAGCACCTGAACAAGCTCCTGTTTTGGAGCCCGTGCAGACGCCAGCCACGCCTGAGGAGCTCGCTGCCACCGTCACTAAATCCACCGGTATGCAGGCCCAGGTTGAGGTCATCCCTGAAAAAACAGAAGCCTTCACAATGAAGGACGACCCGGACTTCACCCTTTCCGAAAAAGAAGCCAACATGGTGGCCAAAGCCATTGGTCTGAAAAACAAGCCGGTCAAAAAGAAGAAGTCCTAGTTGACGCAGGGCGGCCGATATGGCCACCAAGCTCAAAAACGTCTCTATCCTTACGGCCGGCGAGGCCAAGGGCCACAATCTTTTAATCGACGAAACCAGCCTGCAGCAGGCTTTGACCGTCGCCCAGTCTATGGGCCGGATCAAGGTCACCAACGGCCACGGCGCGCAGCAGGTGATGGACATCCTGGGCTTTGTCGAAAACTTCCGGATTGAGGGAAGCCGGCTTCTGGGCGATCTCACCCTGCTTAACAGCGAGAAGGCCGATTATGTGGCCAACCTAGCCAGCCTGATGCCTGATCAGTTTGGACTCAGCCTGACCTTTTCCGGGGTGCCCGAGGATCGGGCAGGGGAGCGTTTTGCCCGCGTGACCGAGATCTACGACGTGTCCGTGGTTACCCAGCCCGCCGCCAACCCGGCCGGGATGTTCAGCGCGTTCAGCCGCCTACCGGTTGACACGTTTTCCAAACCACAAATGGACACACCCATTGCAGAAGTTAAGAAAGAGCAGCTGAGCGAACCCGCTCCTGCTGTCGAAACCGTCACCGAAACTCCCGCTCCCGCGCCCGTTGATGCTCCCAAGGCCGAATTGGCCGAGGCGCATGCCGCTCCTGCTCCCGCCGTTGAGACCAAAGCCGCTGAGCCCACCCTGGGCGACATCGCCGGCCTGCTGGCTGAAGTGCTTGCTTACCTGAAAAAGGACGCGGCCGAGGACGTTTCCGAAATGCCCGAGGCTCCTGTGGCTGAAATGGCCAAGGCCGACGAAAAGCCTGTTGTGGTCGAAGCCTCCAACAAATCGGAAACCATCATTCTTAAAAAGGTCGAGAAGGACGCCGCCGGTGCGGCGCCCGTCCCGGCCCAACACGCGGACAGCCGTCTGTCCCGTACCGAGATCCTCAACCAATTCAACCAGGAGAAAGATCCCCGCAAGCGCGTGGAGCTTCTCCGCAAGCTGGGCGTCTAACGCTCAAAGGATAACCCACCATGGCCAACAACTCACTCGGAACCACGAACGCCAATGTCATCGCCCAGCGTGCGTTGGAGATATTGGTTTCCGATTATTCGTTCCTTCGCAACAGCGTGACGGATTTTTCCGATTCCGCAGCGAAGTACAACGCCTCCATCTACACCCACCGCGTCAGCGCTCTGACGGCTCAGGACTACAGCCAATCCAGCGGCTATGTCGCCACGGCCGCCACGCAGACTGACGTGCAGATCACCCTCAACAAATTCAAACACGTTTCCTATGACGTGGATGACCAGGAGCGTACCACCTCCAACATCAACCTGATCGAGCGTTTCGCCGGCGCCGCCGCGCACGCCCTCGGGTTGCAGATGGTGGGCGACCTGCTCGCGCTCGTCACCAGCTCCAGCTACACCAGCGCGATCACCGTCAGCTCGGCCTCGTTCAGCTACGCCTGGGCGGTCTCGGCAGGAGTCATCCTTAACAACAACAACGTGCCCTCCAACGACCGGTACGCGGTGCTTTCGCCAGCGTTCTTCGGCACGCTTCTCAAGGACAGCAACGTGGTGGCCAACCCGCAGATCAGCGGTGACGCCGTCCGCAACGCCGGCTTGGGCAGCGTGGCAGGGTTCAACATCAACCAGTACTCCTCGATCCCCAGCAACAGCATCACCCTCGGCGGATTCTTCGCCCAACGGGAAGCGCTGTTGATCGCGGCTCGCGTTCCGGAAGTTCCTTCCAACGTGACGATCCCCGGAGACATCTCGGTGGTCACCGAGCCCCGCACCGGGCTTTCTGTCCAAGTGCGCGAGGCTTATTCGGTGCAGACCGGAAAACTCCAGCGCACCTACGCGCTGATCTACGGCGTGAAGGCAGGAGAAACCTCCAGCCTCGTCCGGATCAACGGAGCCTAACCTCCTTGGCGGGGCGGCGGATTGAGTAATCAGTCCGCCGCCCTTCCTCTTTTGAAATCCTTTTATGTCCGAGTTTACTGAGTGCTTGAAGGACGCGTTTGCGGTCGCCTGCGAGCAGTTCGGAACTACCGCAACCATTGGATCCACCTCCGTCACCGGAGTTCTATCCACCATCACCCGCCGAGAAAATCTTGAGCTTCACGGATACGATCTGGACCTAAACGCGACATTTACCGTGGCCCTAGATCGGCTTGCGGCTGTCCCGGCCATCGGATCCACCGGTCAGTTTAATTCTGTCACTTATCGCATTGTCAGCATCGACACCAATCCAGGCTGTTACGTCATTGGATTACGAGAGGCTTAAGAGCTATGTCACGAGATCCTAAAATTTCCATCTATCTGATTGCCGGCCGGGAAGCCAAATACATCGGCCGCTGCCTGGACGCTTTTAAACCCATGTGCGACGAGCTGGTCGTCTGCATCGCCCGCGGCGGAGTTCCCGACGATGGCACCGAGGAAATCGCCAAAGAAAAGGGCGCCACCATTGTCCATTATCAAAACCAACCCATACGATCAGATTGGCCTCACGTGGATCATTTTGGGAACGCCCGCAATACAGCCATGTATGCGTGCACTGGTGACGTGGCCATGTGGGTGGATGCGGATGATCTGCCTGCCAGCGGCCTCAAAAACGCGCTTAAAAGGGCCGCCAGCGAGCTTTTAAAAAACGACAAGGTCGGCATCTGGGCAGCTGTCTATAACGTAACCAACGCCAAGCTGACGCCAATGCGTGAGCGCCTTGTGAAGCGCCTGCCGAACGGCAGCTGGGCCGGCCGCTGGCACTACGCCGTTCACGAGGCGCTTTTGCCATTGCCGGGATACGAAGTGCGGGCCGAGCAAGCCAGCTGGGTCGAGCACCATCCGGATGGCTACAAGGCCGGATCTGCGGATCGCAACATACGCATCCTGGAGGGGGAACTGGCCGAGGCCGGCAAATACGCCTACTACCTGCAACAAGAGCTTTTTCTTTCAGGTAAGCGCAGCCAGTCCGCCACATGGTCCCACGTCTCCGCCCTTTGGCCCACCCAGGAGCCGACTCTCCGCTACGAATCTTGGTGCAACTACGGCCAAGCGTTGCCCGACCGCGACCAGCGCATGGCCATTTTTGCCAAGGCCCATCAATCCAGCCCGTCACGCCGCGAGGCCGTTTTTTATATGGCGAGGGAGGAGGCCAGCGCCGGCCGCTGGGGCTCAGCTTATTACCTGCTTAAGAGCGCCATGGTTCTGCCGGATCCAGGCGTTAGCCAGTGGAACGCCCAGCGGGCGATTTATGATTTTGAATGCATCGACCTCTACATTGCCGCCGCCCGCGCCGTGGGCGACAACGCCGAGGCCGACAAGATTGAGAGTCAATGGCGGAAGCTGAAGCCTATCCGCATCTCCATCTGCCACGCCACCCGCGGACGTCCACAGGAGGCTATCAACGCCCGCATCCTTTGGATGAAAAAAGCGGCTGATCCAGCCAGCGTGGAGTGGATTTTCAGCTGCGACAATGACGATCCCAAGGCCGATGTCCTTAAGGCGTGGGCACCCATCAAAGGCGAGGGCGGCTGCATCGCCGCTTGGAACCGCGCGGCCGAAAAGGCCAGGGGAGAGATTATTGTGCAGGGATCCGACGACTGGGATCCTCCGCTGTGGTGGGACCGGATCCTCTTGGAACGCATGGGCGACACCACGCGGGAAAGCGTGCTGGCCGTCAGCGACGGACACCGCAAGGACCAGTTACTGTGCATGGCGATTTTAACGCGCAACCGACTGAAAAAACAGGGCTACCTGTTTGCGCCTGATTACGACGCATCAAGCGGCATCTATTCCGATAACGAGTTTACTTTTAGAGCCTATGCGGACAAGTGCGTCATCGAGGCTCGCGACGTTGTCTTTACCCATAACAACCCAATGTTTACCGGGCAGAAGGCGGACGAGGAGTTTTTACGGCACAACTCCACCACCAATTACGAGACGGGAAAAAAGATTTTTGAGGCGCGTAACCCTGGAGCCTGATGATCCATACGCACAACGCCCTTCGGCTGGGCGACAACCTGGTTCAGTTAAACTTTCTGCGCCGTGCTTGCTTGGCTGACCCATCTTTGGAGGTCACTCACTACCACAATCCGCAGCTTTGCCGGTTTGAGGAGATCGACGCCCTGCGGTCCGACATCTTTACCCGCCTGCGGATCCGTCCAATTGAGGAGGCGCCCGCCGGCAGCATTGACAGTTGGCGCAACGCCGGCGGCTGGTGGGAGCGCCACCCGGACCGGCTGGACTTTGGCAAGTTTCACATGGCTTGGTTTGATGAGCTGGCCGGCCGCTTGGGTATTCCCAACCCCATTCGCACCGTGGACGACCTCCTACTGAATTACCCCACGCTGGACTCTTTCATTCCTATGACTCCCGAGTGCGATGTGCTTGTCATCAACTCGCCCGGCCTGTCTGGCCAGTTTCTGAACTATAACCCCGACGACTTCCGCGACCTCATCGCCCGGCTGGTGCTCAAGGGCCACCGCGTCCACAGCACAGCGCCCACCGGCCTCTGTCCGCATTTTGAAAACAGGAACGTAACTTTCATCGGCGCGGCATCGGTCAAGGCCAAGGTTATCGTGGGCACCAGCACCGGCCCCAGCTGGCCCTGCCTAAACGTCCACAACCGGGCCAAGCCCATCATCCTCTGCGCCGATCACGAGCAGGTGCTCCTCACGCCCGCCAGCCGGATGGCCCGCAGCGTCCACCACGCCATCCACCTCCTAACCAAGGATGGCTGGCTGTGAGCGCGTACAGGGAACAGCTCACCCTGGCCATGGACAATCTGGCCGCCGACAAGGCCGTACGCTTCATCGGCTACGGCGTGAAGATTGGCGGCCGGGCCTTGGGCACGCTGAAAAACGTGCCGGATCACCAGCTGGTCGAGACCCCGGTGGCGGAAAACCTCATGGTCGGCCTGGCCACAGGCATGTCGCTGGCCCGCCTGCGGCCGCTCGTTTTTATCGAGCGGATGGATTTTATCCTGAACGCGCTGGACGCCATTGTGAACCATTTGGGCGCGGCCAGGAAAATTAGCCGCGGGCAGTTCCAGCCAGCCGCCATCCTGCGCGTTGTCGTCGGCAACCGGCATAAGCCCCTCTACACCGGCCCCACCCACGTGCAGGACTTCACCGAGGCCATCCGGAAAATGGTGGATTTTTCAGTGGTGCGACTGACCGGGCATGAGCAGATTGCGCCCGCCTATTTTGAGGCGCACGAGGCCCTGCATTGCGGCCGCAGCACTATGCTCGTCGAGCACAAGGACCTGATCTGATGCGGCAGAACAAGTACAGCGATTACAAAATCTTCAGCTTCCCCGACAAGGTGGAGAGCTTCCGAACCAGCACGCTGACGGCTCCGGTGTACGTCCGCATCAAGCCAACCAACCGTTGCAACCACGCCTGCCGATTCTGCACTTATTCCGACGGTACCACCCGGCCCAAGGACCGGCCGGATCTCCATCTGCAGTCGGCCATGCACACGGAGATGAGGGAGCAGGACGTCATGCCCACGTGGAAGCTAATGGAGCTGATGAACGACCTGCGCGAAATGAACGTGCAGGCCGTCACGTTTTCCGGGGGAGGGGAGCCGCTGTTTCACCCCGCCATAAGCCAAGCCATGACGTCCACCCTGTCCTCTAGGATTGATCTTTCCATCATCACCAACGGCCAGCTCCTGACCGGAGAGCGTGCGGAAATTCTCACCCAGGCCAAGTGGGTCCGCGTTTCAATCGACTATACCAGCGCCGAGCAGATGCACCAGAGCCGTTCCGTTCCGACGGCCAGCTTTGATGCCGTGCTGAAAAACATGCGGCAGTTTGCTGCCGCCAAGACCGCCACGTGCGACCTGGGGGTCAATTTCATCGTCACCCGCTACAACTACGAGGGCATCACTTCGTTTGCCAGGACGCTCAAGGATTGCGGTGTGGAAAATGTCCGCTTCTCACCCGTCTATGTGCAGGGATTCAGGGATTACCACAAGGACATCGCTGTGCGCGTCCGCGAGCAGTTGTCCGAGTGTCAGGCGCTGGTCGACGACACTTTCTCCGTCAACAGCACCTACGATCTGGACAGCCCCGGCAAAAGCCTTGTCCGGCCATTCCACCGCTGTCTCTACGCCCAGACCGTCTGCGTCGCAGCGGCCGATCTAAATATTTACGCCTGTCACAATACCGCCTACAGCGCGCACGGTCGCATCGCCTCGTTCCGGGACCAGTCTTTCCGACAGGCATGGTTCAGCACGGAAGCTCGGGAATGGCACGCCAAATTCAATCCCGGCGTGGCCTGCCTGCATGAGTGCGCCAATCACAACAAGGTGGCGCTCTTTGAAAGCCTGGCATCCGACAGCCATGACGCCTTTGTATGACCGCGCACGACCTCATTAACTTTGAGCTGCGGATCCGCCGGCTGTTTGCTGAGGGAAAGCTGCCTTATCTCATCCACCTGTGCGGCGGGAACGAAACCCAGCTGATTGAGATTTTTAAGGAAATCCATCCGCAGGACTGGGTTTTTTCCACCCACCGGTCCCACTACCACTACCTGCTTCATGGCGGGGATCCGGACGCATTAGAGCAGATGATCCGGGATGGGCGCAGCATGTTTGTTTTTGACCTGAGCAGGAACTTTTACAGTTCCAGCGTGCTGGCCGGCACCTGCGGGATTGCCGCCGGAGTGGCGCAAACGCTGGCGGAGGCTGGCAACCCGCGGAAGGTCTGGTGTTTTTTGGGCGATGGGGCTGAGGACGAGGGGCATTTTTACGAGGCAGTTAACTATGTGGACGGGAAAAACCTGCCATGCACTTTTATTATTGAGGACAACGACAGGAGCGTGGACACAACAAAGTCACAGCGTGGCCGCGGGATGATTGGCTGGCCTTCATGCGTCAGGCGTTACTGCTACAAGCCAACGTACCCACATGGAGGTGCTGGCCTTAAACAGATTGTGTCTTTCGATCAAAGCATCCGTCCGGTGTGGGATGACACAACTTCATAGCTAATGGCAGCCGTCACTATGCTTGATCGCCTTGTTGAGGCCGGTCTCAGGGAGCTTATTTCTCCTGCGGTTACCGGCGTTGATTACCATCTTTCACAGGAGGTTCTTGAAAAAGACCCTCCGTTTTTGGCCATTCGGGCGACCATTGGCGCAGAGGTGCCGGTACCTGGGGCTGGCCTGTTTGAGGTTCCAGTGGAAATTATCCTTGCCGAACGAGCTGATGATACAACCGCCCAATCCTTTAACGCAAAATCAGCAAAGCTCTTGCAGGCTTTTTATCACGATACCACGACTGTTAGCCGTCTTAACGCAACCACGGCCATCGGATCAGCTCGGGTGCTTAGGTGCGACGTGACTGGCAGTGAGAGCGGCGTTGAGGGAGACGAGCGTCTTTTCACGAGGACGCTGTCTCTTGCCGTAATTGCCTACCCGGCCAGTGTTGCAAGTTGACAATTTTATTGATGTCATGCCAGCCGTAACAATAGGTCAAACCGGGCTCTCTTTCGGTCTTTCCGCAGAGAGCGGAATGCTTGTTCAGTCTTTTTCCGAAACGCGCAACGTTGAGAAAGCGGAGGTGCGAAACGCCTCTGGCGACGTGGTGGGGCTGGCTTTGTACAATGCAACCGATTCTCTTTCCTTTAGCGGAACAATTACCGGAAACTATAGCACCACGGCCGGAGCCGTGTTGACCACCCTTGCCAACGCCACCAGCACTGGTGGGAAAATTGTCGTTGAGTCTGTTGCCATCAATCGTGGGCCAGATTCCTTCGTGACCGTGGATGTCTCTGCGGTGCGCTATCCCAATATGTCCTAAGGCCGACCGCAAGGCCCTTAATGAGATCCTGCAATGTTTAGTGACAGCTTCTGGGGGACGACAAACCTCAAGGACGCCGCAATCTCGGCAGCGGGCGGGGCCGTTCCAAGGCAGTATGATCCAATCACCTGCACCGTGGATGAGGCTGGTCGCAGACAATACACTTTCTGGTTTTCTGGGGGCGGCGAGGAGGCGCACGCGCAAATGCAGCTTCCGTGGTCCGCAATGACTTGCGAACCGGAAAGCTGGATCCGATATGCCAGAGCTGCCATGGAAAACAGGGAAACGCTGCTCGGCCTAATGAAGCGGGCTGAGCCCATTGTCGTCATTAAAAGGGGAGGGCAGACGCTTCTGGTGGCCGAGAGGGCAAGGCCGGAAATAAAGCGGGATCTTTTAAAGCAGTTATGAGCGATGATATCCACCTCGAGGAGGAGCTAAACGGGGCATTCGTATCGCCGACAAGAGCATTTAAAGGCAAGACCATTGCTCCTTATACTGAAGGCTCCAGGTTGCTGTGCCTGCAGGTTAAGGACCCAGAAGACTCTGCAGTGTGGTTTGTATGGTCATTTTTATATATGCACCTCCTTATTGCAGAAGACAGGAAAACAGCCATTTCCCTTGCATGGAACAGGGCAGAGTACCGTGAAAAACTTTTGGACTGGATAGTCGATAAGACTGAAGACGATCGCATAGAGGCAAGTAACTTGGTTGGCTCCATTCTTGAGGAAGCATCAAGGGGAAGGGTTGAAGTCATTGCGTCGTCAGTTCAGGCCCCGCCGGGAAAAGCGTAACGCCGGGGGGCGTGGCTGTGAGCGCATTCCTCCTGGCAAAAGCCACAGGCTGGAGCTTGCAAACCATCCTGTGGGAGTTGCCTATAAGCATATTAAATCAGGCTGAACATGTTTTTCTTTGGCAGGACGGAGCCAAGCTTAGAAGGCGCGGCCATGCGTCCGAAAGGGATCACCGTGACATTATGAGAATACTGGGTATTTGACCATGCCAGTACAGGTTGACTTATCAAAACTGCAGAAAGCAATAGGCGCATGGTCTGGAGCTGTCTCGATTGATGCGGCAAAAGAAATGAGGATTCAGGCAAGAGTGCTGGCAATGCGGCTGATGCAAAACACGCAGCCAAGTCCAGTAATCGCCAGCATTTCGAAAAACAATAACAAGTTGCTGGAGCAGTCCAAGAAAAAGATCCGCAGGCAGGTAAGCTTGGTCTACACGTCGCCAGCCTTGGCATCTTTTTTTATATCTAAAATTAAATTGCCCAGCGGAAAAACGGAAACTCAAAACCCAGAGCAGGCCGCCAGGGCATTTTCCGCCCTAATGAGAGGTCGTGTATCCAAAAAAACCGGACGAGCTTCTAGGCCCACAAAGTCTGCGGTTGTTCAGGCGCAGGACATTTTGAACAGATTTAATAGGCACCCGTTTATGAACACACAGATTGGCCAGTTTGATGCCGGACAGGCCCATCGAAAGGCCAGGTTTGGACCAAAACAAAATGTCCCGAGAAATCAGGCGCTTCGACTTGTCGTCACAAATGAGCAGGCGATTGATGCCTACATCAAGAAAAGGCAGGAAAACATTGGGGTTGCAAAGGCCGGATGGGCAGCGTGCGCCGATGAACTTGGCGGAGCCAAAACAGTAAGATCAAAGGATGATGGCCGGGTTGAGCTTCCGGGATGGGTTCGCAGGCAGTTAAAAAAATTTCAGCTTGGATCTGTGTCTGACAATTCAGACAGAAAAAAGGATCCGTTTATTGAGCTAAGAAACGGCGTAAAATACATTGGCCAGTTGATAAGCCAGGAAACTGTACAGCAAACCATTGACACTCAGGTCCTGAGGATGATTAACCGTCTTGGGATTATTTCGTCCGCTCAGGCAAGAAAGGCTGGCCTGTAGTCATGGCAGCAAGTTCCGCAACGGCAAGACTGTCCCTGGACGCGTCGGGGTTCGATAAGCAGGCAAACGCATCATTCCGGGAATTTTCCAAACAACTTTACGGCGTTAAGGACAGCACGGACATGGCCCTTAAGGGTGCTGAGATGCTGCAGAAAATGTTTGTAAAATCACTTGGTGCCGGTATTGCCATTGGGGCGGCCGCCGCCCTTTCCGAGGCGATGCGAGATGTAGGAAGACAAATTGGGGAAGTTGCAACATCTGCAACCAGACTTACGGAGTCCACGTCAGGGATCGCCTCTGGTTTTTCTGAGGGCATTTCACGGGCACAGAAATTTGCAACCGAGGCCGATAATGTTGGTAAGGCCATGGAGGCCCTTAAAAACAGCAGCCCAATAAATTCCGCAATATTTAAACTTTTTGGTGGGGACAAAGCCTTGCAGGAGCTGCAGGATTCGCTCAGAAATCTGGCTACTGCCGAGTTAGGTGCTGGCCTTCAGCAGGGAGCCCAAAACTCCCGCAAAAGGCTTGAGGCGGCATCAAAGGGCAAGACAGCGTTGGCCGAGTTTGATCGCAAGGCGGCAAACGAGCAAGAGATGAGCTCCCTTAAGGCCAGCCCAGGATATAAGGCAGCTTCTTCCGACCAGAAAAAACAAATGGAGGAAAACCTGCGAATCGCCCAAGAAAACGCCAAGGCGATCGAAGCAGAGCTTAAGAACCAAGAAACGAACAAAAAAATTCAGGAGTTTTTGGCGTCTCAGGCCGAGAAGCGGGCGGCAGCCGAACTTGAGGCTGCTGATGCCCAAAGGTCGCAGCTGCAGCCAGCAGAGCGTCTCAGGGCGATTACACAAGAACAGGAGCAAATTTCCAAGGCAATGGAAGAAAACATGCGCCAAATCATGTATGACGATGAAAAGCGCGCCGCACAAATTAAAAAACAGGACCAGCTGGAAAAACGGAGAAGCCAGCTTATGGATCAGCAGAGGCAGGCCATTGAGGCTCAGGCCGCCGAGCAGAAAAAAAACGCCGACATCCAGATTCAAATCGACAAGATGCAGGCTCAGGCCAAGGGCCCCGAGGCAACGCTTGAATTTCTCAAAAAGCAGTCTGCGGAAGCGGACAAAATTTATCAAAAAACAGGAAAGCTGGACGACAAGCTGGCGGCCATGCAGGCGGCGGATAAATATCAGGCCGCGTTGTCAGGATTTGAAAAGGACAAGGCTAGGATCGCCGAGGAAAGCGCAACGCAGCGCAGGCAGGCTGCGATTACGGCCGCAAGTCAAACCCTTGACATAGCTCAAACAGCAGGTGGCCCATATTCCGGGCTAGTTGAGAAGGAAAGAAAAAGGGCGGATCAGGCCATGAAAACTCAGGCAAGAAAAGACCTGGACGCACAAGTGCTAAAGGAAACATCGTCAAGGACAGCGGAGGGCGGTCAAAGAACCATGGTAAGCCGGCGTGCTGAGTTTATCAAAAATCAGGCACAAAAGGAGGCATCCGGACAAAAAACCCTTGCTGATGTCTACAGTGTTCTTGATCAGGCACTGCAAAAAATAACCTCGGCCCCGGTGGTCAGCGCCTAGTTATGCCTGTTCAAAACATAGGTTATCCGGGGGCGTCCGGCCAAACGTCCAAGGTTTTAAGATCTTCGGAATATGGGAAGGAGATTAACGGACTGGAAACTCTTTCTGAAACATACACCATCCGGACGCAGAACAGAATCACTTTGCAGCCGGCAAGGAATGTTTTGCACACCTCCTTTAGCACAGCTTCAACAAGGTATTCCAGGATGGCCGTGGAGACCGTATCCATGCGGGACTTACCCGGAGAGCTCACTGAAATGACCGTTGGATTTGTCGGGCTTACGTCATCAACCGGATTGCCTCCGCCGGTTATCAGGCTGCTTCCAGTTACAAATCAGATTCACATCGAGGCGGAATATATCAGCGACGCCGGTGAAGACTTTTTCACCACTATTGCGGCCACCACGAGGATGCCGGACAGCATTAACGGCTATCAAATGCCAAACAATCCACCGCAGGTCACTACGATCCAAAGCTATGCAGGATCTGTAAGAAATCTTGGCTACTGCTACGACCAAACCAGTTGCGTCCGCAGGGGGTCTTTTCTGGTAGTGCGCGCCACATTCCGTAAAAAGGTGCAGGGATCTGGGGTTTACGCCTCCGTCACTGATATTTAGTGAACAGGGAGCCAAGGCTAAGAGAAATTCGAGTTGCCAGGGGTAGGCTTACATCACAATTTTTTGCCAGATTATTCCGGAGAATTGAGGATTTGCATGAAATGCTTTTTTCTAAAATAACAAGGGTTTTGCCAGAACCCCCAAGGCTGGCACCCCCGCAGGGTAGGGTTGAGCTTAATCATCAGTTTTGGAATCGGCTGATTGACAGGATTGAAAATCTTTACGCGGAGATTCTCCAGTCTGGGCAGCCGCAACCAAAGCCAATGCAGGGCGAGATCCGCAGGCCAGATGGGGCTTTCAGGTTTAACATCGGATACCTTAACGCCATCATAAGAAGGGTTGAGGGAATCTCTGATTGGGTTTACTCCGTGCCTGACGATGACTGGAACCAGAGCGGATCCGGAAACTGATGAAACCTCTGTTTTTTGAGGAAACTCAGCCGGCCGCAGGAAAATGGAAGTCGCCGGTTTCAATCCTTGTTTCACCATGTCTTCCCATTCTTGATTTTGACCAAAGACCAAAAGCCATAATTACAGAGCCGCACCGGCTATATAAAACCGATGGCGGATGGCATATTCTTTTGATCGGCCGCGTTGGAATGCCTGACAGGTTATTTTTTGAGAACATGCAAAAGATAGGAGTTGATCGGGGCTATTTGTCGTCCGTGCAAAGAACGGGTCTTTTTAGGATAAGGGTATCTCCAAAAAACTTCTTTCCCATTCAACCCAGGCAAAGCGTTGCCCAGTTTATGGGACAACTTGGCTCGTCATTGCCTGAGTGGGGTGAATTTATATTGCGGCATGACGCCTTGTGCCAAAGCCACGAACCTGATCCAGTTTTGGTCTAACAGCTTTGACATTCAGGAGGAGTTTGCATGGCTCAAACCCTTGACATTCACATCGACGCTGGAGCCGGGACCCTTCTTCAGGCTGGTGCAGCAAGAACCGGGTCGCTGCCAACGCTTACCAGGGGCGACACTTACGACGTAAGACTGCGCTTAAGGCAGGCAAACGATTCAGGGGTTTATGAGGACCTTGACCTTACCGGGGCATCGCTTCGGCTTGGCATAGGTGACATTGATCAGGCGCCTCAAGAGGGTGAGTTTTTTCTTGGACTTTCAGGGGTCACCAGCTCCGCTATTTCCTATAATTTCTCTGCAGCCAGTTTTTACACGGCAATATCCGGAATTGCTGGCACGGCCTGCACGGTCTCCGTTTTCGGTTCTGGCGGATCCGCCTGGGTGGTAACATCTGCCACTGCAAATTCGGCGATCACTTTCACGTCGGACAGCTACACGCTTTTCCCGACATCAAAGGTTATCATCACCACAAGAAGGTCCCCGGCAACAAATATCAAGCCCCAGTATCTTGTGCAGCTTTTGCAAGGCCCCGCGGCCTACTGCGCCACATTCTCCGCCGCCCCAACATCTGGCGTTGTAACGATGAGCCTACTGCAGGATGGAAGCTCTGTAAAAAACGAGATTTATGTTCTTACTGTTGGGGCCGACGCCATTGGTGGTTCCATCGCCATGTTTTATGGCAGTTCTGCAGGCTCGACCGTGCAGATCACTCCAGGCAATACGCTTCTGGCAAACGGCCTACTCACCTCACTAAATTCAATTACAGCCCTTTCCGGTGGAATTTCTGTTGATTCGGACAGCTCTGGGACCCGTTACTACATTTCCTTTGTAAACAACCTTGCGCTTACAAACATAACCACAGCCCTGACCCTAGACGCCTCCGCGGTGCAATATGCCAAATTCTATAACAGCACGCTGACTATGGGTACGTCCGAGGTTTTGTCGCTATTTGAGGGCGTGGATGACAGTACGGTTGGAACTAAAATTGAGATTGAGCTGACGGAGAGTGGAAAAAGAAGGACTGTTTACCAAGGCGACGCATACATAAAGAAGGACATGATTGTTGCCTCAACCTATTCGCCGATTTTCTACACGGTCTGATTATGTCCGCCGCAAGTTACAATCTTTTAATTGAGCAGGGGGTCGACCTTTCTATCCAGGTGGCTGTTCAGGACAGCACCGGGTCCACCTACAGCCTGGCCGGGGCTGCTGCTGCCGCCCAAATTAGGGACACTTACAACGGAAGCCTTTTGGCAGAATTTTCTGTCGTTACATCAACCGGAGTAACCGGACGACTGGACCTGTCCCTGAGTGCGGCAACGGCCTCTAGTCTTCCATTGTCTGGTGGAAAGTGGGATCTGCTTTTAACCACAAGCGGCGGGACAAAAATTCGCCTGTTAAACGGATCGGTTTCTGTAAGCGGCGAGGTAACGGAATGAGCAGTCCGGTTGTGGCTACTATTGCAGGTCCTGCCACCATAACGGTCGCCAGTGGGATAGTTACCGCAGAGGGAGCCATGCCCGGGGCTCATGCTGCAAGCCATGCGGCAAGCGGTCCGGATCCGGTAAGCCCATCGAGCATTGGAGCTTTATCGGTTGCGGATGGCGTAGCGCTAGCCATAGCCCTTGGATGACACCAGGGTAATCAAAAGACATTTCAATGAAACAAATTGTATCCAACTACACCTATAATCCCGCAAGCAACGTTGTGACGCTTGGCGGGCTAAACATCGGCGCGGATCAGTTGTTGCTGATTGTCGCGCCTGGGGTTGGCCGGACAATGTACAATTTTGCAAGCGTCACCGGGAGCGTGGTAGCCGGTTCAGACACAAGGGTAACGCTTAACGCATCAACGCTTGGCCTTACAACAACCAGTCCTCTTGTTATTTTTTACGATGACCAATCATCTGCTCAGGCTGTAACCGGCACAGTCGGCCTAGATCCGGCAAGCTTATTGGCCCTTGAAAATGTTACAGTCACCATTGGCTCAAACATCTATGGAACCGTCACCATCTCCAACCTGCCCGCCACCCAGGCCATCTCCGGAACCGTTACAGCCAACACGTCGTTTGGGTCGAGTCTTGGCTTGGCCATTGAGCAGGTGGACGACAGCGGAAACGTGGGCCAAAAAATTGCCGTCCAGCTCTACAACCCAACCGGCCTTCCGGTGGGGGCATCCGGGGAAACGCTTGCGGTCTCCGGAACCGTTACCATCGGATCCCTCCCGGCGATCTCCGGAACCGTCACGGCTAATCTCGGCGGGATTGCTGGCGGGGTAACTATGCCAGTTCGTCTTTTTGCTGAACAATCGGGAGGGCCGACAACGGGACAAGATACTCTTTTGGTCTGCGACTCAAGCGGGCGGCTTAATGTTGGGCTTTATTCCTCTGCGGGAGGAACTGACGCAATTTCTTATGACGGGTCTGACAGCTTTGTAAAAACAAAGAATCTGGCAAACCCCTCCGGGGCCCTGACCACCCGCTTCGGATCTGTCACCACGGCGAACACGGCCCAAATCACCTCTGCCGTCACAAACGCTTCCCGCAAGTTTCTCCTTGTGCAAAACATCGCCGCCAGCACCGTGACCATCGGGATCGGGTTTTCCCCGACCACCACCCAGGGCATCCAGCTTGCCGCCGGGGCAGGGCTGACCTTCGATGCGTTCTGTCCGACCGGCGGGGTCTGGTGGCTCTCAGGCACGACCGGGGCCAACTGGTCTGTGCTGGAAGGGTAATCTATGGCAGGTTTTTTTGGCGGAGGAAGCGTAAGCAATATGGGAGCCGCCTCGTCCTCGGCTGCAGGCACGGCGGGCTTGGTTCCCGCTCCAGCAAGCGGCGATCAAATCAAATTTTTATCTGGGAACGCATCTTTTAAGTATTTGGTTCCTGTTTTAGATCCGGCAACATTTTCAAATTCAAATTACAACACTCTAGCGTTTAAGGTGAGCGGAAGTCTGTCTTCTGGAAGTCTTCTTACTACAAGATTATATTTTTGCCCTATTTTAGTTCAAAAAGATACAACATATAACCGTCTTGGAATGCGATATGGAAGCATAGCTGGATGCAAGTGCAGAATCGGACTCTATAATTGTTCAACGACATCTCTTTTACCTACTACATTAGTGGTGGATGGTGGAGAGGTTGGCAATGCCACTAACACAAATTATGAAGCAACAATAAACATTTCCGTTAAAAAAGGATTTTATTTTGGATGCCTCATTCCTGCAGCGGATACATCCATGAACTGTACGGCAAGTTATAGCGATTACATGCAATGTTTGATGGGAACAAACCAAGGAGCTTCGCTGAACGCTTTTCGTGATTTATTTTATTACACGACAACATACGGGGCTTTTTCAAGCGATCTTTCTTCGGCTTCGTTTACAGCCGAAGCAAATAATATCCCTCTTGTTTATTTAAGAAACGTATGAGCAAGACAGTTGTAAAAAGATTGGATGGATCGGTGTTTATTGAGGACGACAGAAGCCTTGCAACCGCAAAAGATGAAAACATTAACTACGCACGGGCTGCCGCAAGCGATGCCATTCAATCCGCTGGCCTAGACGAAGCCACCCAACAAAACGCATCCCTTGGCGTCTACCCGCCGGAGCGTTGCGAGGCCATCAAGTCTTACATCTCCGCCTGCCGAAATGAGTACCTGCGCTGCAAGGCCCTCATCTTGGCCGCCAAGACAAACAACGAAGCAGATAGCGTCCAATTTGTTCCACCTCCTGTTCCGGAGGAATTGTGACCTCCACCTGGGCAGAGCTGATGAGCATCCTCAAATGGATGCAGGACGAGGGGCTGGTGGAGCTGTTCTATGATGAAGCCGGCCGTGAGTGCGTTCGCATCACCCCGGAAGGTGAAAAGTTTGAGTTTTCCAAATGAGCTCCGACGACCACTCCGTTCTCATTGAAATCCGCGAAAAGATCGCCCGCGTGGAGACCCGGCAGTCCTACATTTTGGAGCTCCTCACCGATCACAAAACCAAGATGGACCGGATTGAAAAGGACGCCGCCACGCTGACGGGCCGCGTCTGGCTGGTTTCCACCATCGTTTTCGCCGTGCTGGCTGCCGCCTGGGAAATTATCAAAAACCGTCTGCTGGGGCATTGATTCTCAAGCCCTTTTGACATGCCGGCTCTCGGCATGGAAATCATCCAAAACATCGCATCCAACTGGCAGTCTTACCTCGGCGTACTTACCGCCGTGCTGGGTGCGGCCATTGCCGTCGCCACCATCGTTCCGGGGGACGAGCCGGAGCGGACGCTGCAAAAGATCGTCGATTTTATTTCCCAGATCTCCCGCAAATAAGGGGAGGGGATGATTACCGGTGCCATCACGCTCCTTGGCACGCTGGCCGCTCTGGTTCTTTGGTGGGTGCAGAACCGCGGGAAAAACCGCACGGACTACAAAGACGCAATTATTGAGGCCGAACGCCGCAAGCGCGACCAGACGATTGATTCTTGGTGGACTCGGCAGCCTCCTCCTGGCGCTTAGTTTTGCCGGCTGTGCCACGGTCACGCCGATTGCGGACGGCCCACCTCCGCGCCCGGAAACGATCGAGGCGCTCATCTACAGCTGGGACAAAATCGAAAAAACCAGCGGACCAGCTCCGGCTCCGTACAGGGACCAGTACGTCGCCGCGCTTAAGGCGCTTTCTGCTTCTTTGGCTGAGACAGAGCGCTGGCGCGCACGGGCGGAAAACAAGTGAACACGCTGGCTGAAATCGGCAGCCGGACGCTCAAGACTGTGGCCACATTGGAGCCACATTTTCAAAAGCGGGTCCGCAGGTGGCTGGACGAGATGATCCAGACCGGGATCCAGCCCCTCATCTACTGCGGGGCAAGAAGCTTTGAGGAGCAGGCGGCCCTGTACGCAAAGGGCAGAACCGCTCCCGGGATGATCGCCACCAAGGCCAAGGCCGGGGAGAGCTTCCACAATTACGGGCTGGCAATCGACTGGGTGCCGGTCAAGCCCACGCCCAAGGACCCCAAGCTCTTTACCGCGGACTGGGACGACAGCACGGCCTACAAGGTGGGCGAACAGGCGGGGCACAGCTTTGGGCTGGCGGCAATTAGCTGGGAGACCGGCCACCTCCAGGACAGCCGCTACAAGACCTGGAGGGACATCCCGGGGGCCGGGGACAGCGGCGCAATCCAGCAGCCAGCCAAGACTACCAAGGCCGTTCGTAAGGCTGGGATCCGCAGGCCATGACGCAGGACGTTACGCCCAAAATGAGCAAGGAGCACGAGCTGCACCTGCAAAGCATTCTGGAGGCTTTTGCCCGGGATTTTTCCAAGAAGTACCGGCGCGGGCAGGCCGAACACGGGGGAGCCCTCTGGATGCGCCCCTGCTGGAGCGATGCGATCAGCGAGGTTATAGACCTTGTTTCGTACGTTTATACGCACAAGGTGCAGCTGGCCGTCATTGCGGACCTTGCCCTCAAGGGAGCGGAGGATTCGTCCGTGGCTGCCGCCGACAGCCGGGCCGCTTGCGTGAAAATCCTTCAGGTGCTTCAGGGCATGCCGGGTTACGAGGATAAAAAGTAAGAAGGCCCACAAGCCTTTGACACATCGGAACAACCAGTGAACGTCGTCCGCAAGTGGAGACGCTGGATGGCGGTTGGCTGTACCCACGCCGGCTACATAGACCGCCCCGCCTGGGAACAGGTGCTGGCCTTCAAACGCCGTTGGCGCCCCGTGGAGACAATTCACTTGGGCGATTTCCTGGATACCGCGGCTTGGCGGGCAGGCGCCCGCAAGGATCCGGACGATCCGGACCGTGCCGCAAGTTTTTCGGACGACTACTTGCACGGGATAACGCACCTAAAGGAACTTTCCCCAACCGTCATTTGCAGGGGTAACCACGAGGAGCGCGTATGGTCCCTGATTCGCTCCCCGTCGGCTGTTGTTGCCTATGCCGCAGAGCAGGGGACAAAAGCGATTGAACATGAGGCGAAAAAACTCAAGGCCCGCCTTTTGCCCTATGATATCGAGGAAGGTCTTTTTCTGCTGGGAGACACTGTGTTCCTCCACGGCTTTCAGTGTTCCGTCAGCGCCGTCCGGGACACCGTAGAGAGCATCGGGAAAAACATTGTCATGGCGCACCTGCATCGGCCCGAAATCGCCCGGGGGCGGGTGCTGCGCTCCCCGGTTGGTATTTGCGTCGGCACCCTAGCCAACATCGGGGCCATGGGCTACGCCCGGGCTCGCCGCGCCACGTATCAGTGGGGGCATGGGTTTGCCTACGGTGAATACTGCCAAGATGCGTGCGTCAGCTGGCTTGCCACCCCGGTAAAGGGCGAGTGGAGGTTCCCGCTCTGAAAGAGAAGGTGGGCTGGGCCGAGGCCATCCAGGCGGCCTTCCGGCAGGAGGCAGACGAGGTGCCCCCGGAGTGGAAAACCCTCAAACAGGTGGCGGCAGAGCTCGGAATGAATCCCCAGCACGTCTGCAAAAAGATGGCCCGACTGATTAAAACCGGTCGGGCGGAGGTGCAGACGTTTCGCACCTGGTCCAAGGGCGGGCCCAAACGGATGGGCTACCTGCGGTCAAACCGGCACTACCGGCTCGTGGAAAAACCCGCAAAAAAGCAGCCAAAGTCTCCGCGGTAATCCGCGCAAGGCTGTCCTATTAAGGACAAAAATACTCTGTTTATTCACATTCTTATCCATATTTCTTGTGAATTAACCTAGCAGTTGGGTTGATAATGTGGTCATGAAAACCACGCAAGAAATCGAACAGCCAAGAATCGGATACTGCGGGATAGATGACGGACGGCTTCTGGCCCTGCTGGGGGAAATTCTGGTCCACAACCGGATCCCGGTTGGCACCCCGGACCATGAGAAGGAAATCGTCCGCTGGCTCCTGGCCTATGAATATGACGGGGACGACGGCCGCAAGTCCTACCACCTCTCCGTCCGGGGTCATCTGGTCTACGACCTGCTGGCGACAACCTCGGCTGGACAGCCGGAGAACGGCCATGAGGAATGGTGACCAACGCTGCTCCTGCCGCCGGCATGCGGATCTGGGGCGAATCCGGGACATCCTCGGCCACGTGTTCTTTGCCAGGCAACTGCCCGACCATGTGACCATCCGGGAGCGCCAGATCCTGCTGCGGGGCCTCGTCATGCACGTGCCCCATGGCAACGGCTTTGGGTGCTCGACCTACTGCCTGACCGGACGCGGCGAGGAAATCCTGATGGAACTGGACAACCGACGAACCACCAGACGAAAGGAGGCGGGCAAATGAAGCAACGCATCATGGAGCTGATTCAACCCTCAAACCCACATAGCTACGGAAACATGAGCCCGGGCCGGCTACAGCGGGTGCTGGAGTACGTGCACAAGTGGTCGTCGCTTCCCGACGATATCACGCACGACGAGCAGGTCGCCATCCTGTATGAGCTGGTAAATCCCGTGGAGGCGGAAAACGGGGAGGAGATGCACCGCCTGACAGAGGACGGGGAGAAGGTGCTTTGCTACTTTCTTTTCGGCCCCTGGACGACCCAGATCTAGGGCTTAAGTCGGCCCTTCCAGTTTTGGTTGCCCTTGGGAGCCCCGCCCTTGCGGGCGTTGCGGGCTGCTGCCGCGGCCTTGCGCCGGGACTTAACCCTGCCAAGGGAACGGTAGAACAGCTCCGGTGGGACGGGGCTTTTGCAGGTGGGGCAGATAACCCTGGGGGGCATAGCAGTATGCTTGAGCCGTAAAAAAGCCCGGTCAATCTTAGGGTTTTTAGTTCAGCAGATTATGTGCCTTTTATCCTAGTTTTTACCCTTACACGCCCGCCCGCAAATAGAGCAGGGCTCTCCTTGGTAAAACCCGCCAGTCGGGCCGCCTCACGAATCAGCAACTGGGTTATATAAACGGAAAGCGACATACCTGCGGCACTGGCCAGCGCCATGGCCTTTTTTTTGACCTTGCTTGGCAGGTAGACGTTGGTCCGCTCCTTCCTCATGTGTAAAGATTGCGCTGAAATAAGGCGCGTAACAAGTCGCCTAAAAGAAAATCTATAAAAAAATAAAATTTTTGTTGACGGCATAAATATGGCGCACAGCTTGCGCACATGGCACCCCGAGGCAAGAGCGAACAAACCAACCTGTACCTTCCGGTAGAAGTAAAAAGGGCTGGGATTCAGATGGCGGAGGACCGCCGGCTTTCATTGTCTCAGCTTGTCACTGAACTTATCGAGCGCCACCAACTCGAAATTGAGGAAGCAAGATAGTCGACCATGAGCTCTGGGGCTTTCAACGGTGATGGCTTTAAGGAAAAGGGTATGCCCCACAAGGCGCATGAAAAGCGCTGCTTAAATCAGCCTCTTAATCTGAGGCAATTGGCGGAGGCGTACGGCATAACGTACCACCGGGCGCGATCCTTGTCGTTTGAGGCCGGCTTTCCCATGGTGCGCGGCCTGATATTCCCTCGGGCGTTTGAGGCGTGGATGACGGAAGGCCCGCGTTTACGTAGTTCCTCAAATCCTCCACAGAGTGACGCTGGTAAAGGTCGTGCACCAGGGTCGAGGAGTGGTTCACGAGTCGCATGGCAACTGCTTGCACAATCCCTGCCCTTCGCAGGTTCGTCACTCGGGTAGCCCGAAGACCATGAAAGCTATGCCTTCGCAACCCCAGCAGATTAAAAAAGCGTCGCCAATAGCAGGAGACGCGGGTGCCTGCCCCCGGCCATTCCAGGGTGTGAGAGCGGGGCGTAGCCTTAAGTTTGCGGAACAGGGCAAGCAACCCTTCCGGGATCGGGATGGTATACGCCCGGCCGGAACCTCCCTTGGGCTCCGGAAAAGTCATGGTCTCCGCCTCAAGATCAATGCAGGAAAGGGGAAGGCGGGTTTCCTTAAGCCGGCATCCGGTATGGTAGGCAATCTCAAAGCTGGTTCGCATCCAGTCGGGGACATGACGGCTGGCCAGCGCTTCCCGGCATCGGGCAATATCTTGCTCGGTAAAGACCGGCCGTCGCTGGACGGGACTTTTGCGGGATCGAAAATCCACCATGGCCATGCTGGTCATGTGGCCAAGCAGCCGACCATTGCGGTGGATCCATTTCAGGATCTTTATGTCCTGCAGGGCTTGGTTCCGCGTGACAAATCCTCCGTTGGTTCTGGGGTTGGCCGTTCTCCACGCGATGTAGTCGTGGGCCGTGGCAGGGGCAAAGTCCTCAAGGTGAATGTGCCTCTCGGCCATGAAGCGCAACAGGTTTCGCCAGCTGTTGCGGTAGTAGATTCTTGTGTTTCCGCTGACAGGGTGCGTGGCGATCAGGTCGTCGACCCAGCTCAGATCGGTGCTGCGCCTGTCCTGCTCCCCGATGGAAATCTCCGCGGCCTCCTGCCTGGCCTTTGCCCGGTGGAGCGTGTTGTCGATCCGGTATCGCGTCGCCTTGGACGCCCAGCGGCCATCCTTGGTTTTGTAGCGAATCCAGAACCATGGAGAGTCTTTTCTTTTGTAAAGAGAAGCCACGTAACAAGCGTAGCAAATTACCCAAAAACAGAAGGAAAATAAGTGAACTCCTACACAATAAAACACCAAAAAACTGAAATCCTTAATTGCCGTGGGTTCGAATCCCACCCCGTCCGGTCGTTAAATGACAGAGAGTTACGGACGGAACGTAGCAAGAACGTAACACAGGAAAGCCTCAGCGAGGCCGAAAAGGCCCGCGAGGTGCAGCTTCTCATTGCGGGGCTAGCGCGGGAAAAGACCGCGTGGATTTGGGGGTCCCGATGACCTGGGACGTTGTTGTGGACCTCGCCAAGATGGTGGCCGTCCTGACCGGGTGGGCCCTGATCGTCGGAGCGGGGTGGGGCCTGCTGGTTTTTGCCGTCAGCTTTGCCGCCTGGCTGGTCAAGAAGGCCAAAGACGAGGCCGCCCAGTGAGCGTCCGGGATCTGGAAGCCGAGGGTGTGTTGCCGGCCAACTCCAAGAGCCTTGGGGCCGGAGAGTTTTCCACCCTTTCCTCGATCATCGACCTGCAGTTCAAGGTCAAAAAGCTGTCGCAGGACATTGAAAGGCAGAACGAGGTGCTGGCAGGGATCGCCGCCAAGGTGCGCTGCCTGGAGACGATTGACCGGCAGCCGCTGGAAATCAGGGGCGAGTGGAAGACCGGAGGCGTTGAGCAATGAGCCGCTTGGCCGGTCAGTTTGAGCGGTTGTGGGCTCTGCACAAGGGGCCGGCGCTGACCAAGGAGGTGACGTTTTTCCCGGGGAGGCGGTTCCGGTTTGATTACGCCCACCACTCCGCCAAGGCCGCCATCGAGCTGGACGGAGGCGTCTTTGTCCGTGGCCGGCACAGCGGCGGGATGGGGCAGGTGCGGGATGCAGAGAAGGGCAGGCTGGCGGCTTACTCCGGGTGGAACGTGATCCATTTCACGACCAAGTGCCTGACGATTGAAAACATCCGGCAGGCCGTCGAGTGGTTCTGGAGCCGGATCAAGGAGCGGGCATGACGATCACACCTGTTTCTTTGCACATGGAGCTGGCCGAGGAGCGGGCCCGCAGGGTCAGCGCCGAAAGGGCGATCGTGGCGATTAACGAGCACAACGAGGAGAGGGCCAAGGAGCTGGCCCGGGCCCACGACATCGGATGGATCCGCCCGGAGGTGGAGCGCATCACGGCCCGTTATCCGCACACAAACAACGATTTCTGCGACGACGAGTAGTCGCCGCTGAAAAAAAGAGAAAACCCCAAAGGAGAAAAAGACATGGCAATCATAGCAAGCAAACCCAACACCAACGGAACCTACACCCCCGCCCCGGAAGGCGTGCACGACGCAGTCTGCTGCGACGTGGCCGACCTCGGGATCGTCGAGACCACCTGGCAGGGCGAAACCAAATCCCAGCACAAGGTGCGGATCGTCTGGCAGCTGTCCTCAAAAATGGAAGACGGCCGGCCGTTCTCCATCGGACGCCGCTATGGCCTGACGCTCCATGAAAAGAGCAGCTTGGCCAAAGATCTTAAGTCGTGGTTTGGCAAGCCGGCCCCGGACAACTTCGACCTGGAAAAGCTGATCGGCCAAAACTGCCAGATCGTCGTTACCCACAACGAGCGGGACGGCCAGGTGTACGCCAACGTCCAGAGCGTGCTGAAGCCGGGCAAGGCGAAGCTTAAGGTGGACCCGGACTTTGTCCGCTTTAAGGACCGCGAACCCAAACCCGCCCTTGCCGTGGCCGCAAAAGCGGTCGCAGTCACCGCCGAGGACAACGTCCCGTTTTAACCCTTGGCTGAGAAATAAAAAAAGGGGGCCGGCGGCTGCCGCGTGGGCGGCCGCCGGCTTCCGGAAAGGAAAAAAATGACCGAGACCATCATCCGTATTGCGATCCCCGTGTTTGTCGTGGCCGTGGTTGCCATGGCCGTGCCGGTGATCCGCAGTTGGAAAGCCTAAGACCGTGGCCAACCTCGTCGTCAAATACGACACCGAGTCGGCGCACTACTACCTGCCGACCGGTGAGCCGTGCCACGGGGATCTGCGCCAGGCCCGCAAGGCCGGGGCGCTGCCCAGCGTCACGACAATCCTCAAGATCATGGAAAGCGAGGCGCTGACCCGCCACAAGGTGGACGCGGCCATTGCCCAGACGCTGACGCTGCCCCGCAGGGACGGCGAGGAGCTGCAGGAATACGCCCGACGGGTCCATGAAACCAACAGGGCCGAGCTGGCCGGCATGGCTGACGTGGGTACGCGGATCCACGAGCTGGCCGAGCAGGTGATCCGGGGCGAGGCCCCGCTGGCCAAGGACATGGACGACACGCTCCGGCCCCACCTTGCCAGCCTGACCCGTTGGTCACGCTTCCTGGACGAGGTTGTCCTGTCCGAGGAGGTGGTCGTGCATGACGGGGAGGGCTACGCGGGCCGGTGCGATCTGATCGCCAAGATCGACGGGCAGACGGAGGTCGTCGATTTCAAGAGCAAAAACTTTACCAAGGTCGCGCCGTTTCACCCGGAGATGCCCGGCTTTGCCATGGCCGATGAGGAGCACAAGGTATGGACGGACTACAAGGAGCTCCTGCAGCTTGCCGCCTATTCGTTTGCCTGGGCGGGCGAGGCGTTGCCTGCGCGGAACGTCTTTATTGACCGCAAGACCGGGGCTATCGACGAAAAACTCTACACGGCCGAGGAGGTCGAGGACGCCTTCGAGGCGTTCCGGGCCTGCTGCACGCTGTGGCGGAAGGTGAAGAAGTATGACCCGAGGGCGGGCAAATGAACGACGCCAACTACGTCGTCCTGCCAGCCGAGCCGTTAAGCCGCCAGCTGGTTGAGCGGATCCGATCGCTGGAGCGGCAGCTGGCCGAGACCCGGGAAGCCCTTAAGGCCGCCGAGGAGCGGGAGAACGTGCTGATCCTGGAGCGACTGCGAACGGAGGGCGGGCTGTGAAATACATCTCCGTCTGCTCCGGCATTGAGGCCGCCAGCGTTGCGTGGGAGCCGCTTGGCTGGACGCCGCTTGCCTTTTCAGAAATCGAACCATTCCCGGCCGAGGTGCTCAAGCATCACTGGCCGAAGGTTCCCAACCATGGAGACATGACCAAATATGAGCAGTGGAACATACCAAGCGGAACAGTTGACCTTCTCGTTGGTGGAACCCCCTGCCAGTCCTTCAGCGTTGCAGGACTGCGCAAGGGGCTCGATGACCCCCGAGGCGGACTCATGCTTACATTCCTTAAAATCGCTCAACGTTTTCAACCTCGATGGATTGTCTGGGAAAATGTCCCCGGCGTTCTGTCCAGCAACGGAGGAAGGGACTTTGGCTCCTTCCTCGGGGCGTTGGGGGAGCTGGGGTATGGGTGGGCCTACCGGGTCCTGGACGCTCAGTGGTTCGGAGTGGCCCAGCGACGCCGCCGTGTGTTCGTTGTCGGATGTCTTGGAGACGGGGCCGCTGCCGCCAAGGTTTTATTTGAGTCCGAAAGCGTGCGCCGGGATTCTCCGCCGAGCCGAGAAAAGAGGAAAGGAGTTGCCGCCCATGTTGCACCAAGCCTTACAGCAAGCAACGACCCAAGCCGAAGCCCTCAGTCCAGCGAAGTGACTAGGCAAGTTGCCGCCGTGCAACAGGCAATTGCGGAACGAGAAATAGTCGGCTGCTTGAGCGACGGGGCGCACATGGGGGGGGGGCTTAACGGGCAGGACGCCTACACCGGAAGAATCATGGCCTGCAAACCTAGCGGAGACACTTATGGCAACTGACCACAAAGGACCGGGACACAACCGGGATCATAATTTTATTATGGAAAAGAAATCGCATTGGGAGGGATCGGAAGTTCATCCAACGCTCAATCAGTCTTTTAACACAGGGGGAATAGGATATTCCAACCAAGAGCTATTTTCGCAGGGCGGGTCTGGTCTTGTACAGGCAATGCGTGAGTCAGGCCAAGGCTATTGGATGAAAACAGAGGCTGCAGGAACGATAGATGCAAACATGGGATGCTCTGGTCATTCCAACCGCCCGGCTGTAATTGGACAAGCCATTCCCATCCACGACCAGGCCACCCGCAATGCCGGTAAGCGTGGGGACAAGCAGGATGGCAAGGGCAACGGCCTTGGCGTTGGGAAGCCGGGCGATCCTTGCCCAACGCTTACCAAGGGCGATAAGCACGCCGTCCTCTACGAAAACCACCCCAATGACAGCCGCGTGACCGGACCGCACGAGGTTGCCCCTGCCTGCGTTTCAAGGTTTGGAACCGGCGGTGGCAATGTGCCTTTGGTGCAGGAGGCCGTGGTTGGACAAGTTGATTGGCGTACTGCTAACAGCGATAACGCAAATGTAAGCCAAACCCTAAAAACGGACTTAGCCCACCAAAGCGGTCCTTGCCTTGTGTTCCAAGAATCCGAGCTTCGCCTAACCGGCAAGATTACAGAGCAGAAGGTCGTGCCGACCCTAAAGGCCGGAACCAAGGGCGGGGACACGGAGCCGAAGGTGGTGGCAATAGAACCAGGAAAACTAAAACGCCTTGGAACTGGCGTGCATAAGGACATTGCGCCATGCCTAAAGGCGGACAGCGGCGACAATTCGCCGGCGGTAAGTTGCGACCTATACAACCAGACAACCAATGAACATGTCAGCCAGACCTTAAGGTCTGGGGCAACAAGCGCCGAGCATGTTGGAGGCGTGATTCATCGCATGGCAGTCCGCCGCCTTACCCCGAAGGAATGCGAAAGGCTCCAAGGCTTCCCAGACGATCACACGCTAATCCCTTGGAGGAACAAACCAGCCGACCAATGCCCAGATGGGCCGAGGTACAAGGCGCTTGGCAACTCGATGGCCGTGCCGTGCATGGCTTGGATCGGAAAACGCATAGCGAAGGCGGAACATGAGCGACAGGGAGCTGCTTGAAATGATCATCCGGGATTTCTCCGCCCGCATCATCGGCTCCTGGACGATGGAGGAGTGGGCTGCGGTGCTGGAAAAAATCAAAAAGAATCCTATGCGCTACGGGATGGGGCAGTGGACCAAAGAAAGAGACAAATTTTGATGCGGAGGAATACCGCGTCAGAGAGAACCAAAGGAGAAAAATGATAATAAATAATCAAATTAAAACACACATTAAGGTGCCGGCACAAATTCCTGAACATGTTGGGATAACATATAGAACAACCGAAAAAATGGGCGGAGATGCTGGTCATGGTGGTTACACCGATTTGTCTTTTTTCTTTGAATGCGGCGCCGAGGTCCTTTTGCAGGATGCAAAAGGCAAAAAAATTTATTCCTATGACCCCATAAACTACGACTACGACTCAATCAGGATTACTATTCGAGTTACCGGAGATTGGGAGTACGAGGGCATGGAAAGCGCACTAAAAAAACTTGGATTAAAACTGATTGCTAAAGACCTAGATCAGCAGGCGGCTTAAAATGTCCGTAAAACGCATCCGCTGCACCGACGACTGCCAGCGCCGTGGCATTGCCAAGCTGCGCGAGGCTATGAAGGACCAGAAAATGGCCATCGGCCTGCATTGGAAACTGCAGCGGGCCTTGGAATGTTTTGAGCTGGGCCACGTGGTGATTAAGGAGCTTCTGAAACGGGCCGAGTATTACCGCGAGCGCGACATGAAAGCCAAGGCATCCAAATGACCGTCCCCCTTGCCCCAGCCGTCCGGTCGATATACGAAAACGGCGCACCAGAGGGGGAGCGCAACAACCAGCTGTTTAAGCTGGCCTGCCAGTTCCGCGACCAGGGCATGTCGATCGAGGACGCGGAGGTGGAGGCCGACATCTGGGCGCACAAGGTGGGGCTGACCCAGCGGGAGGCGTTGGCGGCGGTCAGAAGCGCCTACACCAAGGCCCCGCGGGAGCCGTGGGTGCCGGGGTCCAAGTATCGCCTTCAAAACCTGACAATCCTACGGGACGTGGCGGCAATTCCGCCAATGCCCAAATCAGTCGAGGAGACTCCGGTGGAGAAGTTTTTGGCCGCGTGTTTTGAGGTAGGAGAAAACATTAACATCTGCAGGTCAGTTTGGGACGGGGAGCGGGAGCGGCCGGACGGAGCAGGGGAAACCCGAACCCGGGAGGAGTGGATCGAGCTGCTTAAGGATGGAGGTCTTGAAAAGTGGCAGGGCTCCGCCGTCGGCGTTTATTGCTCCATCAACCCAAACAACGGCAAGGGGCGCAAGGCAGAGCACGTTGCCAGATACCGGCACTGCCTGGTCGAGTTCGACGAAAGCACGCTGGAGGAGCAGTGGGCGATTTTGAAAAAAGCCGCACTTCCGACCAGCTGTATCATCAGATCAGGTGGGCGCAGCCTGCATGGATGGGTCCGGGTGGATGCCTCCAGCAGGAAGGAATTTGATGAGCAGGTGGAATTTATTTACAAGCACCTGGCTCACGCCAAGCCGGACAGCGCAAACAAGGACCCGGGGCGCTTGTCGCGGCTTCCGGGAGCGGTGCGCAAGCAGACCGGACAAGTTCAGGAGCTGGTTGAATGTGGTGCCCCGACTAGGACATTTTTGCAGTGGAAGGAGTGGACGGTATATGGGGACATTCCGGAGGCACTTAGCTGGGATAAGCTGCTGGATTTTAGGGACGAAGCTGATGAAACCACGTTGCTGGGCAAGAGGTGGATTTGCAAAGGCGGGTCGGCGTTGTGGGTGGGATCCTCCGGATTGGGCAAGTCGGTCCTGTGCTTACAGGCCGCGATCACTTGGGCGATTGGCCGCTCCTTCTTTGGTATTACCCCGACCGGGGATGGATTGCGCAGCCTGATTATACAGGCCGAGAACGACGAGGGCGACGTGGCCGAGGCGGTTCAAGGGGTCATTAGATCCATGAGCCTGTCAGATAAAGAGCTACAAATGGTGAAAGAAAACGTCATCATTGTCCGGGATTGCACCTCGACCGGGGCCACGTTTGTCGATCGGGCCCGCAGATTGGTAGAAAAGTACCGGCCGCACCTGACTTGGGCGGATCCGCTGCTGGCCTTTATCGGTGGCGACCTTTCCAGCCAAGAGACGGCCAGCGGCTTTTTGCGCAACATGCTTAACCCGTTGGCCTTGTCTGGCGGCTTTGCTTGGATGTTGATCCACCACACTCCCAAGCCAACCCGTGACGGGTCAGGCTATACCGGCCACGACAAGGCTTATAGCGGCTTCGGTTCGAGCGAGCTCACCAACTGGGCTAGGGCTGTGGTGACGTTGGCGCCGGCCGGCCAAGATGACGAGGGGACGGATGTCTACCGGCTGGAGGTATCAAAGCGAGGCAAGCGTAGCGGCCTCCAGCAATCGCATAAGGCGGGCGAAATTTGCGCGACAAAGGCTGCTGTGCACCCTTCTGTGTTTCTTCGGCACTCGGACCATGGACTGGCTTGGGTTGAGGCAGGGCATCCGGCAAAAAAGAAGCCGGGACCGGAGGCCATGATGGTAAACTTTGGTCAGTACAAGGATTACCCGTGCAGCAGAAAGGCGCTGGAGCAGTGGATTTCCAAAACGGTTAATTGCTCAGGATCGACGGCTTATAGGATGGTCGATAAGGCGCTTGAGGACGGCACAATTCTGAAACAGGACAACGGTACATACCTTTT
>Ga0214917_10001180_pt1 | contig 33917 bp, 30 predicted proteins | sample LL_1208_BB_MetaG_FD_177983 | JGI IMG/M metagenome (GOLD analysis project Ga0214917, IMG submission 177983) | Freshwater microbial communities from Lake Lanier, Atlanta, Georgia, United States - LL_1208_BB | ecosystem: Environmental > Aquatic > Freshwater > Lake | place: USA: Georgia | collected... | reverse complement strand
AAATGTCATCGAAAAGAAGATTGTATTAAAAGATACCAAAGAACTCAATGGTGTCAAGTATAAAATAAATCCAGAAACCGATGAATTATTCGATAAAGAAATATTCGACAATACGAGACAACTGGTCAAAGTAGGTGAATTGAAAAAGGTGGGTAAAAAAATGTTGGTCGAATTATTATAAGTTTTATACTGACTGACTAAAAAGAAATATGTGTATTGTTATTGCAATACACATATTATATGATAAGGGACTCTTTGTCCAAAGGTGTATGTATCAACTGTCGAATCGTTTTTTATTCGTTTTACGATTCGTTCTTTTACCACGATGATTTTTACTTTTTCTTCGTTTACCCCCTTTTCTTTGTTTTTTTCTTGGGTTTTCTTCATTTGTTGATTCTAAAACATTATGAATCTCATTAAGTAATCTTCTTCTTTTTTTTTCATCATCTTCGTTTGGTATATTTGTATTTAACCAAACGAATTGCATATCATTGTATAGTTTATGCAGATTTTCTTTACTGGCGAATTCTATGTCACCTTCATTGTATAATGAAGAACAGGAATTATCTATAATAATGACATATCTAAATCCGGAATCATATATACGTTGTATAATAGTGCTTAAATTGATATCTACATCCATTTTTTTTCCAAGCATATCATCTACATGAACACTTATAGAATTATCAATATCTTCGAATCCTTTATTTATTTCCAGATTCATGAAGTTTATTCTCATATCATATTTGTTTTTTTTTTCATCTTTGTTTTTATAATCATAATTGATTTCATTATAAGCTCGACTATCTTTCGTTTCTCTGGAAAAAATTTTATCATAATAAAAATTTCCTCCTACTAATTTTTTTAATGAATACATTTGACCTTCTTTACGTGAATGAATTATCTCTTCATCTTCTTTGTCTTCTGTGGGTAAATCTTCATCAACGAGAGTATAATCCTTATGTGCTTCATCCATAAAATCGACTATTTCATATATTAGGTCTTCTTTATGCATACCATATTTCATGTATTTTTCTATTTCATTTCCAATTGAATTATTATCAAATGCAGTATTTATGTTACACACACCTAAAGAAGCGGTTTCAAGTATATATACTGTCATATCTTTTGGAATAATTTTATACTGCATATGAATTTTATTATTTTCAATTATGTATGGATAAGCTCCGTGTGTAGCTACAAATACTGTAGGTATACGTCGTTCCATGAATTATTATAGTATATTCGTATACTATAATAACACAAAATAATTACACAACTATACATTAGGTTGACTTACTGCGAAAATAATCAAATGTTTTTTTTATACCTTCTTCCAAATGAATTCGTGGATTAAATCCCAATTTGGCTTTGGCTTTTTTAATAACCGGTTTGCGTTGTTTAGGGTCATTTTCAGTGGCTTCCAAATATTCTACTTCTAATTTGCGACCAATGACTTTTTCGAATACATTTACGAGTTGATTTAGAGTAAATTCACAATATGGATTTCCTAAATTAAATGGGCCCATTTCTGCACTATTCATCATATCGACTAATCCGGAAATTAAATCATCTACATAACAAAAACTACGGGTTTGAGAGCCGTCGCCATAAATCTGTAGTTTTTCACCATTCATAATTTGTTTTATAAAATTTGTAATGACACGACCATCATGAATATCCATATAGGGACCATAGGTATTGAATAAGCGGACCACTTTTAAATCTAATTGAAATTTACGTCGATACTCATAGATAAGCGTTTCGCCAATACGTTTGCCTTCATCATAACAACTACGTTCACCCATGGTATTGACATTTCCAAAATATTCTTCCGGTTGTGGATGCACGCGCGGGTCGCCATAAATTTCAGAAGTGGAAGTATATAATACTTTTGCCCGATGTTGTTTGGCTAAACCTAATACATTTAGTGTTCCTAAAAAACAGGTTTTCAATGTTTCAATGGAATATAATTTGTATTTATCCGGGCTGGCAATACATGCTAAATGATATATTTCGTCGATTTTTGGGAAATTGATAGGTTGGGTGATATCGTATTTAATAAATGTGAAATTAGGATAATTTAAAAATTCCGCTATATTTGATTCGTTTCCAGTGATTAAATTGTCGAGACAGATGACTTTGTTCATGTGGTTTTGTAAGAGTTTTTTGCATAGATTTCTTCCTAAAAATCCGGCGCCGCCAGTAACTAAAATATGGGTGAAATCTGTAGGCGTATTCATAATAATAATATAAAATATACAACATATTATTATGATTATTTGAACGTTTTTCTAATAAACTGACCATTTGTCATTGTTGAATCCATTTATCTTGAGTAATTTGTCGGCATTGTCTTTCCAAAATTGGGTTTTCTGGTCAAGTAAAACATCTTCGCGTGATTTTGGATAAGTCGCGTTTTTCCGGGCATTCATACGATTTATATCGGCATCACTGGCCCCGGGTTTTTTACCGTAACAGTTTACCCCGAAACGAACATGTGGATTTGCAATATAACCGCCATTTATACCGGGTCTTCCACAATCATTTTTGTGATGTTTGGTTTGTTGTAATTTAGACCAAGTGGATTTTTGTGTGGGGAAAAAGGCCATTTGTCCATCTGACCAGCCATAACTACACCATTCAGCGCCCTTATTGTAAGCGGATTCCATTTCTTTATAGGTTGCTAAACGTGCCCCATAGGAAGTGCAAATCGCTTGGGCATCTTCATATGTATATAAATTGTTGGAAATATTGAACACTTCTTCGCCTACTTCATCGACATTGTCTTCTTTATCTTTTTTAGAGGATTTTCCATATAAGTAGTCAATGACTGAATTGGGAATAAAGACATCGAGTAAATCTAATTTGAAATAGTATTTGAAAAATTCGACGATAATAAAGGTTGCTAAAAACACCCATATTTTTTGTCGAATGAATAATATGGTCGAAGGAATAGTTGAATCACTTATGGGAACACGGCCTAAATAGATAAACCCGTAAAATAGGACAATCAAAATGACTGATTCGGCGATTCCATATGGATTTTGGAAGAATTCTTTCGACCATTTTACAATATAGCCGAGTAGATGGTCTTTATCGTTTTCGGGTAAATCGAAATAGTAATGTACGACTGCAGAAATTGCTATAACAATGAGGTATATATCGATGGTTTTGCTAAATAACATGACGGCCTCACTTCGTCCATTGTATATGGCAAAATAGAGGACAATATAAATGGCTATGAATCCGGCGAAATAGGGGAGAGTGTTCATATTGAAAATGGAATTTATGGCATGATTTACATTTTTTTCTATATCGGCAATCATTTTATAATATAACCATAATTTATATAATAAAATGGACCTGTTGAATGTCCCACAGAGATATATTCCTAAAATATTATCGACGAGGGATACAAAAAAACAAAAACAATATTTGAAAAAATCGCGAAAATTATACAAAAAAGGTATTTATTATCAACGCCCAAAAGTGAAATCGTTCAAGTCAAAACCATCCCAACACGTAAAGAATGCTGAAAAAATATACAAAATAGATAAAATCTCGCCATCGGCCGAATTGGCCGAAAAAACCCAATGTAGCCAAGAAGCTTTAGAAAAAATAGTGAATAAGGGTCGCGGTGCATATTATTCAAGTGGTTCGCGACCGAATCAAACGGCCGAATCGTGGGGAATTGCTCGATTGGCGAGTGCAATCAGTGGCGGTAACGCGAGTATCGTAGATTATCACATATTGCATGATGGTTGCAAGCCAACCAGTAAAGCATTGAAAATGGCCAATCGAACGTGTAAAAAACAAAATAAATGTCAAAAATATTTCATGAAGGGAGGATATTCGAATATCGAAGATATTACTCGGTTTTATCGTAACAATGTAAAACACTATGAAAAGTTTAATGAAACCAAAGACCAAGCCCACTTACATATTATTGCTGAAAATTTAGAAAAAGAGTTAAGTGGACCAATGGAACTAGTCCTAATTACTATAGTAAATAGATTATCTCTCAACAATAGATTAGAAGTTAAACCTGCTGATGTAACTCGTGAAACAGTAATAAATGTATTGATATTTCTTGTTAAAAAAGACATAGATGACATTAAGAAATTCTTAAAAGATAACGAGAGTACAACTCTGGTTAAATCGTCTGTTACGAATGATATTACACCAGACCTTCGTAATGAAAAAGAATTATATTTAAAAGATTTGAAAAAATTAAAAAAGGCACTAAAGAAAATGAATATATTGAATAACCCACAAGAATTCGAATTAAAAGATACACCAGAGGAATTAACCCAAATATTGGAAGAATCGAAACCAATTATATATGCATTTTATTTCATGTTGTATGCATTCAGGGCATGGTTTATGTTAAAAATAAACCACATGTCTAGTGATGAATTTATATATAAATACAATGAACCAGATATTCAGTTACCAAATGTATTTGGTATATGAGAGGTGTAACAAAAATATATAAGTATATATTAGATGAATAGTAGACGACCCATAATAAGAACGCCTGATGATTTGGCGAATGTGCCACGAGTAAATGGTATCTATAACTTGGTAGGCGCAGACGTAAGGGGGGCTCACTTAGAAGGAATTCACCTAGAAGGAGCAGATTTAAGAGATGCTGATTTTAGGGGCGCACATTTAGAAGGGGCATTTTTATCAAACACTCGATTAATGAACACTGATTTTAGAGGGGCATTTTTGAATGATGCTGACTTGCATGGTTCAATTCTTACAATAACAACAAAATTAGTAGGTGGATATTTCCAACGAGCAAATTTTTTAGATGTAGATTTAGAAACAATAAATTTGTCCGGAGCACATTTAGAAGGGGCAATATTAAGAACGAATTTAAAAAGTGCAAACCTAAATGATGCATATTTAACTGGAGCAGATTTAAGGGATGCTATATTAGAAGGAGCAATCATGAATGAATTTACAAACATAGATGGAGTTATAATGAATCGTCAAACAAATTTGAACCGAATAAACGCACCACCGAATATATTCAATCGATTAATAGTAGAGCGTATTCGTCAAATTGAAACAGATAACATACAAATACGTGATGTATTTGATTTCTTTGGTAATACACCAGAAGGTCAAGAACAATTATTAGATATTTTCGGTCAAGAAAATAACAGTAGTGATGAAGATGAGGATGAAGTAGAGGAAGAACATGAAGGACTTGCTTGGGAAATTCACAATAGCAGTTCCAGAATCAAATTTAACAATAAATTCAAAAAAATTATAGGAGCAGATAAAGAACCATTTTTGACCAGTTTTAATTTGAAAAAATTCAAGAAAGATTTTATTGATTTCATAAATAGAGATGAACGATTTATACCACTGAATGTAAGTGATGCAAATAAAATTAAGAATTACAAAGATGATTTGATTCAAAAAATAAGAATGGTTTTTAGAAAATTAAGGACATCTCCTAATATGGGAAAAGTAATGGCAAATTTAGTAAACAGAGGAAAAGATTTCGCATTTGAACAAGACCCTATATTTACAGAAGCATACATTACTGTCTTTATAGATGAAACTACAAAGGCCTATAATGCAGAATGTAGGGATAGGACAAGTTGTATTCGTGGAATAAAAGAGCGTTTTTATTCATGTCTCTTGGGAGCAGCATTATTAGTGTCTACAATGGATGGTTATGTAAGAACTCCAAAAATTCAAGAATTGATATGTATTGCGAAAGGAAGTAAAGAACAACTTAATTTAACTAAATTACTTCAAAATTGGGCGGAAGAATGGCAAAGACCAAAAATATTAAAAACATCTGTTGGCGGAGGTCCAAAAAGAAAAGGAAACGATATAGAAAACAAAGGTGTATGGGAGAATATGACAGCTGAGGAAAGAAAGGAACATTTGAAAAACTATTTAGTTAGTAACATACCGAGACATGAGTGTTATGAATATAACAAAGAAGATATAGTGAATACAATTGAAGAGGAGATTAACAAATATGATTATATTTTCAACAACCGAGATTCGCCAGTTCCAGAGTTTGGTGGAAGTAAACGAAAGAAACGAGTAACTAGAAGGAAAAAAAATAAAAATAAAAAAACGATAAGACGTAATCGGGACCCCCATTAAATTTACATAATTTAGCCAAAATAAAAAGAAATAGATTTAGGCGAGAGTATTTTAGGCGAAAATACAATAAATATAACAAATACAATAAATAATAATGACAAAACACAATATAAAAATAAGTGCGTATTATTTTCATATTGGAACATGAACGAAGAAAACAATGTATTAACGATAAAAACCGTTCAAATACAGCCCATTCGAAATATGATTACTGCCATAAAAGATGTATTAACTGATGCGACCATTACATTTACAAAAGATGGAATGAAGATTATTAATTTCGATAAAACTCATACCATATTAGTAAATGTCATATTGAATTCTCATAAATTCGAACAATATGTTTGTCACCCAGACAAAATCATCGTATGTGCAAATACACTTCATTTATTCAAAGTCATTTCGACGATGTCGAATGATGATACACTGTCCATGTATATCGACAAGGCGGATTATCACGATGGTATTGTATCACATTTAGGATTACAATACGATAATGGCGATATTAAACAATGTTATAGTCAAAAATTGAGATTGATTGAACCAGATACGGAAGAATTGGTCGTTCCAGATGTCGAATATTCAACCGTTATAAATTTGCCAACCACCGATTTCCAAAAAATCATTCGTGATTTGAACGGAATTTCTGATCGTATTGAAATTAAATCGGTCGGTAATGATTTGATTTTTTCGTGCGATGGAAATTTCGCGAGTTCGCGTATATTAAGGTCGGAGTCAGATGGATACATGGAATTTATTCAAAAACCAGATGCATCGGTAGTGATTCAAGGAGAATTTTCCTTGAAAAGTTTGTCACATTTTATTAAATGCACGCCTCTATGTAGTCATTTAGAAATGTATTTAGGAAATGATTTACCACTTATTGTCAAGTATGACGTGGCTTCATTGGGAGAAATTAAATTATGTTTGGCGCCTTTACCTCCATCGTAAATAATAAATAATAAATAATATATATACTTATTATATATTATTTATGTTAAGGGGAAGAACAATAACAAGAGATACTGATACAATGTCAAGGGGAAGAACAATAACAAGAGATACTGATACAATGTCAATGTCAAGGTCAATGTCAAGGTCAAGGTCAAGAGATAGAGAACCCATTATAGGATATGATATTCCATGTTCAAATATTGAAATTATAGGATTTAATAATATGGATGAAATAAATAAAAGATATCCTATACCAGATGATATTAATGATGAAAATATAAAAGAAGTATATCGCAATATAATGTTTCGTTATGTTCTCTGTGCATATAAACACGATGGAATATGGGAAAAACATGTTAAACCTCTCCAAAAATCATACATTGAATATAATAAATTACACAATATAAAAAACGAAAATACAAATTTACCCAAAGAATTCGTTTTAACTGATGACCCAATAAATACAGGTGATATTCCGGATGCGAGAAATTGTAATATTTGTATTGGAGATTTAACAAATTTAAACGTAGTATATTGTTCTGAAGTAAGAAAAAAAGATACAAAATGTACAACCGATGTATGTACCAAGTGCCATGAAACAATGATAAAACAACATAATGATACATATACATATAAAAAAGAACCTTATAAATGTAAATTCTGCTTTTCTCAACTAGATACTGACCATATAAATGAACTAATCGATTTTTATAAAGATTATGAAAAAGAAAAAAAAGAGATAGAAAATAAAAAAAATATTGACGGTTTTTTTAGAGAATTACTTCAACTTATAATAGATTTGAAGGCAGCAATAGAATGGGGTGATACTGTTTATAAAGGTATGCAACTTGAAGAAAGGAATAAAATAAACTATCACCAATTAAGTGGTAATATAATTTGGTCGCAAAATATAAGTATATTAAATGATACATTCCAAAACAAATTTAGTCACATAACTACTGTATTTAAACATATTAATGCATATTCGGATTATGTGGAGGTTGATTATGAAAATACTAATACCACGAGTAAAAAATATAATTCGTGGCGTAATGAGGTATTCAAAATTTATAATGAAAATATGTATATAGGATGGGATGAAACACGAGAAATATTATTTTACTTTGTAAAAAAGCGACCTGTAGTTAACTATGAATATCCTGTAGTTAACTATGAATATGCAGAAGATGCTTATGATTTTATAAATTATATGAAAACATGTGAAATATTGGGTTTTACAAATATGGGTAAAACATATAAAGAAATACTGGAGAATTGGTCTAAAATATCTAGTATAAATAATACGAATAATAAGATATATTTTTCACGTAATAACACTAGACATGAAAACGTGTTTAATGAAAATATGCACCTACGTAATTACTATCTTCACCGCGATTACAATCCATTATATTATGGTAATTACTATCAGTTGCCATTTTATTATATTCATCCGTATAATTATGATAGATTATATGGCACAGGTGCATTTTATAAAACAATTTATCCAAAAATCGATGAATTACGCAAGGTAGGATTCAGATATCCAAAACAAGATGATGATAATATTATTACAACTTATATTGAGTATATTAGAAAAATGAGTCATATGGAAAAAATTTCTGAAAAAACTTTTGTTGAAAGTGTCTGTGATTTTTTACATTGGGGAAAAGGTGGCAAAATATCCAGAAAATCCAGAAAATCCAGAAAATCCAAAATATCCAAAATATCCAAAATATCCAGAAAATCCAGAAAATCCAATAAAATATCCAAAAAAGCCAATAAATAAAAACGAAAAAACAAATATATAGAAAACCCTATATATTTGTATACACAAAATGTTATATTTCATACATTATGAAACCGAATTATCACAAAAATATATTGATTTTTTAGTAGATTTTTGCGATGATAAGAGTGCGGACGACATAATATGTGTAATAAAAAACAAAAAAGATTTACGAGGTCGTATAGATAAATATTATTACAAATATTCAAATACGATATTGTTTGGCATAAAAGAACCGAGCGAAGATATTTTTATAAAATATTTGCAAAATCTAATATATGATACGTGGAATAATGAAATGATACAAGAAGATGTCTTTGTTGGACCGGTCAATCTAATATACGATTTTTGGAAAGATATTGAACCCGGAGAAAACATACACAAATTTGTTATGAAAAAAATGAAAAATCAAAGATTTTCTCAGGTACTTGATTTTAAATATGACCTAGATTATGAATCAAACATTTTTCACAAAAGGATAATAGATACGGGGAAAGACAAAGTATCGATGTTTGCTATAGTATTTGTCGTTTTTTCGGTAATATATTTGTTTAAATTCAGTGTTGTATTCATATGGAAATATATTTAAGATTGGTAGTAATTACCGTGCCGACTGGAGTCGATTTTTGCACGTTCATCAGCTTGGTATAACTTATTAGCAGTTTTGGTACATGGCTATGGGCCGAGTGTTGTTTGCAAAGAAGCGCGCCGCGTTTTATAATCGTATGTAATTCTTTCTTGGATAAATTGTCTTCATCCGCCACTTGGGCCACCACATGACAAGATGGCAAATCAGCCACGTGAAACCATATATCATCTGGTTTACCTAAATCAATGACATTGAAATTATCTTTGGCGTTGAGGCCAACTAAATATACAATGTTTCGATTGAATGATGAGAAAAACACTGTATCGGTTCGCATGATTATTGTATTTGAGGTATAATATATATAATATTTGTGTATATATTATTCAATTTTGTATTTTTCGTATTTTTTATATTTCTATATTGTAGAAAAATGAGTATTCCGCAAATATTTACTCTTACATGTTTAGAAGTAGTTGGTGATTTTGGACTAAAAGAATACGCTAACGATAAAGGATTTGCTTATTTAGGTGCCGGTATAATAGGATATATTGGCGTAGTCATTATGCTTATTGTTTCATTACAAGATTCAACCATATTACTCGTAAATAATGGTTGGGATGGGATGAGTAGTTTGTTAGAAAGTGTATTAGCATACGTGATTCTGGGCGAACGGTTTGATAACTATATGCAATATGTCGGTATCGTCTTTATTGTGGTGGGTATGTATTTATTGAAAATACCTTGGAAAAAAAGAAATCCATTTCATATACCAAAATCATAAAAACCCGACCATCGTTGATTCTACATCAACCATCGCGTCTAAAAATGAAAAATCGTTGTATGGTATGTTGTGTTTTATACACCATTGAATACATTTTTGTATATTCAATTTGATAAGGTTGTCTATTTTTTCATTTGATTTACTTTTGTTTTCAATGAGGCCTAATGTATAATATATATTCTCTATCTGTTGTTGACCAAATACCGAATTATATTCTTCTAATTTAGTAAGAAAAAAATGAGAAACGGGTATATTCAAAAATCGGTCAATATAATGCTCGGTTTGAATCATAGTATAAAATGCCGACCGTAAATTAGCCAAATATGCAGTGGACGAATCAAACAAAAAACCTTTGCAAACAATATATTTTTCAGAGTTCGCGTATCGACTCGTCTGTGGTTTTGTAATATATACCTTTTTATAAAAAGATGACAAAATATAAAGAATGTCAATCGTGGATGGTATAAAACAATCAAATAATTTTAAAATAAATGCGCCATCACGTTTTTGCATGCAAAGGGCAAAACACATTTGTGCAAATAATAGTTTGGTGACATTCTGTTCTTGTTGATTGAAATTTACCGAGAAATCGAATCCGCCATCGCCCGTAATTAAATCCATCGAAGAACCATATTTTTTTACACAATAATCAAAATTCTCGATTTTCAATATATCACCGGTCATATCAATGCCCGTTTCAATCATTACATTCGGGTTCTCCTTTAAAAATTTGTCGCTTTTTTTCCATGCCGGGACATTTACATCGACCTCATCTAATATGGTCATGCCAATATATTTGTCATTCTTACAATTTCGCATTTCGACCATGGCTTCAATGAATCCACCGGGTCCTTCGGCCAAATGAAAGGTAGATATGGTTGGTTGGTTCATCGTTAATCCAAAAAGATTCACCATTTCAATCATTTTGAAATAAGAACGCGATAGGGGTTTGTATTTAGAAATGCATTTTTTATTTACCGGTGAGGGGGTGTGTATATATTCATAAGGATTGGTATATTTTTTATAGATATCCCATTCTTTTTCGTATTTATTAATTTTCTCTTTTATATCGTATAAATAAAAAGAAAGGGAATTCGAGATGGTTGAGTCGGGGGCATCATTGGTCGTATGGGTACAGGTGATTTTATTATATATATTATAAAATGTTTTAGGTAATTGAAAATATATCATTTTTATAGTTAAATATACATACAAAAATGTATTTATATTTATTTATTATCAAATACTAAATGGATTCATTATTTTTTCTGTTTTTTTATTTTTACTACATCTCCTAATACAATATTCGATGGCTCCATTGATTCTTCAAAGGGTGAATAATCATCTAGCACTAATTTCTTTTTCAAATTTCGTACCTTGACTGGTTTTTCTACCGCCTCTTTTTCTTTTTCTACCGCCTCTTCATCCATGATTTGCGCGGCTGGTTTAATAAATACATCCACAATATCTTCTGGATGTTCTACTTTATCCATTTTGTTAATGAATTGGTTATATACTTTTTCACTATCCACGTGTCTGTTTTTACGGAAGATAAAATATCGATTCATAAATGATATCCATTTTTCATCGACATTCATTTGGTTCGCGGTTCCATAATCATAGATTCGTTTTGCATGTTTATCAATTTCTTTTTCCATATGTGTATATAATTCACTAAAGAGACCACTACCATTTGGTAAATCCTTCTTTTCGGCTTCTTCTTTGGTCAATAAGACAAAGCCGTAATTTTCCATCATACGAACAAAGTAATCAAAATTCACCAAATATTCCGGAAATATTTTATTGATAGATTCTTGGTATACATTAATCATATATCCAATACTCATTTCATTATCGGGAAAACTGGTTTCATCGTATAATTTTGTAATTTCGAACATTTTATGTTCGTCGCGCATAATAGAAATACTCTCGTTTTTATTTTTGTTACGTAATTTGTTGAATACGGTTTTACCATCGAAACAGGTGCCAATGAAATAACCACCGGTCTTCGTGCATTCGCACAAATTTCTCAAAAACGAATGAAAGACCGTATTGTTTTCGAAGAAATAGTGGAGTGCAAATTGGCAAGAACTAATTTGAAAACCGTCATGTCCAACCCCGTAATTTTTATATACGGATTCTTTTAGATGTTTACGGTCTTTGGCACCATTGCCAAAGAGTGCACGGGCAATCATTTTTTCCTTTTCCGTGGTAAACGCTTTACCCGAGCGAATATTGACACCGCTGTTTCCTTGTAAGAATATCGCTTGTGGCATTTCATTACGATTATGTTTGTCGAACGATTTCAAATATCTTACACATGCCCCGTCCATCGTATTTTCAATATTGGGACGAGAAAGGTCAATTCCAAATACAAAGGATAAATTTGCACGTATCCATTTGGGTAAATCTCCGGCCTTACCAACCGCGTAATCTATCAATGTATCTTTTTTATCCGCCACGCCCATAATTAACTTCTTTTTAACATATAAATTGTGGAAATCGCGTAATGCTTGGGTAGTCGTTTCTTTCGAATCACGATTGTAATACACATCACCTTCCACTAATTCTTCCGGAATTCCATCGCCGGTGCTAATCATATCTTCTGTAATAGGATAATGGATAGAATGCCAGTTGTCATTTGCGACATGATATGCATTGCCATATTCTTTTAGACCGGCATTCAATTTCTCGGTTTTATCGTTACGGACGCGTAAGGGTATCCATTTCCAAGCGCCTTCTAATGTAATGTCGTATTTGAATTCGACAATCGTATTTTCTTCAAATGGTTCGTCTTCTTCCGTTTTCATATATAATTCTCCGTTGGCATTTTTGTGTAATAATACGTTGCAAAAACTGGCGGTTGGGTCATATGGATTGGTTGGATTGAAACTTACGGGTTTGTATTTTTCTTCATTGTCATAATCGCGGTTTGGAATATTATTATCAATGACCGATTCGAATGGATTTACGTATCGATGGGTATCCTTATCAAACCCACATTTTAATACCAATGTTTTGTATTGCACGACGTTTTGGTTCGCTCCCACGTTGGTTCCTTCTTGAAATATATTATGTACCTCGTCTTGATTGTTTTTATCTTTTTTAACGGTAACTAGAAAATCAATTGTATTGTATTGTGGTGGTTTCCATTTAAAGGATTGTTTCCATGTGATTTTTTTAAGTGGTCCGGCTTTACCGACACTATCGCTCGCTACCCCTGTATTGCAAGGGGTGAATATAAGTCCATCCGTATTGTATTCATATAACCCTTGATTTATATTGGATAAAATGGATGAACAACATTCGAATATACTGGTGTTTTCACTGGAATTATAAAATTCTTTGCATTTAACACGGAATTCACATGGATTTACCGTATCATTGTCTTTACGTTTGTCCGTATCGAGTATAGATTTGGGCTCAATCAATGACATACTTTTTTTTAACAAATATAGGCGAAACAATTGGTCAACCGTCTCGTCCGCGGTTAGACAACGAGCAAATGCCAATTCGCGAACACTTTTTTTATGCACAAAATAAATATCGAAGGCGGCGTATAAATTAATATAGTTACCGCGTTTGTCATATAGAATATGTTCACCATCGATTAAACTGTCGTACAAGGTTTTTTCAGTAGTGTATGAACCCGTAAATATAACATTCATGTTGGTATCAATCATATAAATACGTCCATTTTCACCAATATATAATAATTTGCGTTCACCATCCGCTTTCTCCGTTACGGTATAATTATCCAGTATTTTATCGACCGTGCTTTTATTATCATTGATAATATTTTGCAGTTGCAAGGTGGAGGAAGATGGACCGATAAAATCTTTGGCCGTAACTCTACGTTCTTGGTAGGTTTCGCCGTGCACTAATTTCATATAGGATTGCAATACGCGGTCGCGTTCACTGTAGGCGATAGGATAATTCGTGCCCTGTAAAGCGCCCAAAATAATACGAATACATTTACGAATCGCGTCTAATAATTTAGCGGTAGTATCGAACGGGGTTCCTATACCCACTTTTGTATTGTCTATTTCCAGTTCTACTTCATAGCTAGGTAAGTTTTCAAATACGGCTGCTTCTTGAATCGTATATTGTGGGATAGGGACCGGTCCACTCTTTTTAGATGTTTTTAAAATACTTATATCGGCAAATACTGGGTATTCGGGGTGGGAAAACCTCACGCGGTTAATATGACGGAAAATCTTTTTAGAATCAGTCCATTTATTGATTATGTTTTTGGCAATATTCGATTCGACCGAATAATCTTGCTCCATTTGGTAAGATGCTCTAAAATTAAAATCCAGGAAATCGACCGCCCTGAGCGGTTTTTCATTTACCATTGGCGGTGATTTTTGTGTGAATTTGATTTTATTTCCGCGGGCAGAAATGGTGGATGGCAAATCGATTAATTTTTGTATACTATTTGTTTTACAGTATTCTTGTATTAAATCGACCCCTACAATTTCCGCACGAATATTCGACATAATAGTAGTTTCTTTACGAATATCATAATATTCATTTTGGATACGTAATATATGTAGTCCTTTTGCATCATTTGTTTGAAATCCGGTTGAATACAATTTTTTGACGACATTTTCATAATCAATCTTCGATATAGGTTGGCTACTTTTCCGATTGGTTCCAAACCGAATTTCTAATTCGCTAGTTTTTCTATTTTGCATTAGAAGCGGATTACTTGCTAAATAATATTGAACCATATTTTCAAAATCGGCTTTACTATTCGACGGATTTGATTTAGCATGTTCCTTTTCCCGTTCCTTTTCCTTTTCCATATTATATAGTATTTTTATATATTATATTATATTATTATTTCTATTATATTTTCAATTTTACATATTGAGCCATTAGAAAAACAATCTATAACTATCGATTTAGTTAGTTAGGACCGCATTCAAATATTTCCAAATGATTCCATAGAGTTCTGGCTTTTTTAATTTCACATCGTTTTCACCAAATCCGCATTTTTTCGCTAATTCTTGCAAATCGCCTATTTTGTAGGCCGACATTCCCTTGAGTGGTTTATCAACGTCTTCGAAACATATACCTTCTTTAATCGTATCAACAAAAGTCGGTTCATTGTATAATCCATAGTGACGGTCCTTGTTTTGTATAACAATGATTGGAATAGCGTCGGTATCTTCTTCACTTGAATGAGGAAAATACAAATAAGATTTGACTTCTTCAAAATATACAAAAATGGGTCGTTTATAATATACACTAAATACTTGTAAAATAGAGATGGTATGTTTGGCGGCCGACATAATTTCGGACATCCAGGTTTGAATGAGTGTTTTAGATGTTTTTTTGTTGACTTCTTTCATTTTAGCATATCCGGTTTTCAAAAATTCGATGATTTTCTGTTTTTCTTCTAATTCGGCATTACCATATTTCGTGGAAATTGCCATATATTGTTCGTATCCATAAACCGCGACATATATGGTCCAAAACAATTGGTTTTGTTTGTTAGAATAGAATATATCGCGCTTATCTACGTTTTCATTTACTGTATTTATTATTTCTTTTAGCTCTTCTTTTTTATCGACTGAAGTAGATACAGTAGATAAATCGAGTATCTGCTTTTTATTTTCTACGGTCAAAAAATATTTCTCTAATTCTTTGCATGAATTCTCGTCATCAAATTTATTATAATTGTAAAAAATTTGATGTAAAAATGTTGACATTATTTTTGGTGTGATATAATAATTGGCGCATAATCTTTAAACTGTTTCGATATAATATTATTCGCTGGATGCAAAGAAGATATTTTTGAATTCTTCTTTTTGGTTTTCTAAGAAAACCAGAGATGATTCTTGGTCGTGAATATAATTTAAATAATTTTGAATTTCATGAATAGTGTCCTGGGGTAAAAAAGATAAATTTACAAATACACCGCTTTTGTTTTCATTCAATTTTACATTTGCATTCATTTTTAAAATTTTAAGAATTTCGATATGATGTTTTTTTGACATTTTTTCAATTTTGTTTTTCATTATTTCTAAATCCATCTTGTGTATGGATATATATACGAATATTTCTTATATCATTTTTATAAATAATTATTCATCATCGATGGCAGCGTAATCATTTTCACCTAGTATATTTTGATTTTCATCATAATCTTCTAATGAAATCCGGGGCATACCGCCTTTACGAATCATAGTTTGGTCGTCGCGCTGTTGCACTAATTTACCAATGACACATATATATGGGTCATTCAATTCGTAACGTATACCAATGACGCGAACTATGATTTTCATATTTTCCTTGATAGTGCCAAAATAAGAATCATTATAATTATGGTCGCGAGCAATAAATACAGTGACCGGAGTAACATCTTCGTCCGTTTTGACTAAAGCATGTATACCTGCCTTGGTAAGTGTTTTTACATCACATTCAATCAACATACCTTCAACTGGATGGCATATGCCACATTCAAATACCACTTGAAATTCGATATTGGATGAATTCACGAGACCGCTCGAATAACTTTTTACATTTACCGATTTAGGACGAATAAATCCTTGTTCAATACATTTCCCTTCAATACGTGAACGAATTTTTTGTTCAAGATTTTGTTTCGTATTTTTACCAATTTCATTCATGGACAATACGACTTTTTGGGTCAAAAGGGATTTTATATAAACACCATAAATTTTGGATTTCTCGTTATTCGCCCTTTTTTTATTTTCTAGAGCCATTGTTAATAATATAATAAATAGATTTTATATTATTTTAATTTATTTGTGAATTCAACTTCAATTTTACATTATATAGTTTCGATTAATCGGGTATAACTACATAAAATGGACTCTTCGAAATCATTTAATATATTTTTTTGTAATAACGCATTTTTTACTCTTGTCATTGCCTCTTTTGCTAAATCATATCGTTTATAATATATACAACTCGTTACAAAAACCTTTGATATAAGGTCTAGGTCGGCAATTGGGACATGATAATTCATAAATACAGAAGTATAATCCCCATTATAGATAGTAAATATTTCAGGGTGTCTATCATAGGAATATATCATTACGGTTTCATCCGTATGTCCATAACCAGTAAATAACATATCATTAAATGTAGTAAACATGAGATTATAATATTTGTCTACATATTCGCGTTCTACTGTATATGCAGTCGATGCTATACCACACGGTCCATCATGTTCCATAAATTTTTTCATATCTACTAACAATTCATGTGGTCGATAATGAATATAACATACGGCTACTTTTGGTAACGGATTATCTAAGATTTTAGGTGCATATTCATCCATCTCTTTCGTCATATGACTACAACCCAAATCTATCCATGCATAATGACTCGTATTAAAATCGTTACGATGTTTCGCGATTTGAAGAGCTAACGGTTTAAACATACCCATTAAAAAATAAGATACTGTATTACGGTTATTTGGGTTTTTGTATCCATTACTTCTGACTCTATTATCATGAATTATATTCCAATTATGAATATAATAATCATATTCGGTTAAGCTTTTAATAATATATATCGTTGGTATGATTTCAGGGTCTACTTGTTCATCACGGATTTTTTTTAAGAATTCGACCGAATCTTCATCACAAAATATAACCATTGGATATTTTAATTTTAATGTATTTACACCGTTTTTAATATAAAAATCAAGGGGTCTAGTCAACGCGGATGCATCATTGAATCGTTTTAAATTAAAAAACATAGTTACTACTGTTGTTTTAAACATTTTTATCGTGTTTTTTCATTATATTTGTATTATTTATTTATATTGTTTTGTTTTTAGTTGTTTCCATAAAAACCTAAAATCGAATGTATTTAATATTTTTTAATATATCTGTGATTCTTTTTTTGTTATCTTTAAAAACAATATCATTATATCCAACAATTTCTCGACCAACACGACAATTTTGTTTGAAGACATGAAAATCGACATATTCTAAATTAGTCATATTATAAAGTATGTAATTGACTTTGCAATCGGGTTCCAAAATAGATTCTATAAAATTAAATAGTTTTGTTTTTGATTTGCAATATAATTTGAATTGTGTTGCATTGACATGATTACGTTGACCTGCAATGTAATATTCTTGTTCATATTTATCAAATATAATGAAACAACGCATATCTATTTCATCATTGGTTTTTTCTTCAATATAAAGAACTAATTGGTCTTCTGGTATACTATCGTAATCGGTCATTTTTTATATGTGTATATGGGTAGTTGTGTTTATATTTTTATCACGTATTTATATAATTCAATTTTTTGTAAATTATTTATAGAAATATATACGGGCAAATGCGGATGAACCATCACCTCCATCATCACCAAAATCGCCACCACTACTAGTACTTCCACTTCCGCTGTTTCCACCATTTCCATAAGGTGTGCTTTGATATTTTAATAAAGAAGTACCTATAGTATTCAATGACGTTGCAAAAGTTTTCGTAGTATTTGATGTTCCTACATTTGCAGTAACAGTTCCTATACCCCCATTATTTCCATCACCACCATCATTATTCACACCACCTTGACCACCATTACCACCTTCACCACCATTTACTGTTATTAATGTAGAAGACCCGGTTGAAGAAGTGCCAATTAATTTTACAATTGCACCTGAATTACCGGCATTACCGTCTGCACCTTGACCAGGTGAATCTTGACCCGATTTTCTATTAGCATTACACGATGCACCACCATTACCACCAGAACCAGCATCGCCTATATTTACAGTAATAGAAGTATATGATGACACAGGAATATCTTGATAAACTGCTACTCTTCCACGACCGCCAGAACCACCAGAACCACCTGCCTTATAATTACCATTTTTATCTACTCCACCTTGGTTATTTCCTTCAAATCCTGCACCGCCGCCGCCACCGCCGCCGCCACCGCCGGAACAAGCAACAATAGCACATGTATTATAGTTACCAGATAATGGTATTTTGAGTGTTGATGTAGTATTTACATAGTATACTGCGGAGGCACTGGTTACATCGACTGTTGTAGTGCCTTGTGTGTAATTGTATCCAGTAACACTTGACTGTGTCTCAAAACCAGAATTGGCAGCGGGAATATACTGTATATTGTAATATCCTTCAATCGTTTGACTACTACCTTGTGCGATGATATCTTTTAACATGTATTGTGTAGTTCCTTGTGTTGTTTGATAATATTGACTCATTTTATATGTATATTAGTATATTATTATAAATATAAAATATTGTAGAAAAAAAACTAATTAGAAATTTATACGTAAAATATAAAACATGTATGCAGCATCCAGATATTTATATGAAAATCACACATCATTATCAAGTGAATTATGTAATGAAATTATAGATATGTTTAATGAGGAAGAATGTAAAAGACCGGGAGTAACACAAGGTGGACTAAATTTCAATGTAAAGGACACATTAGATTATGAAATATTAGTCAATAATCCTAAATGGTCTAAAATACGACAATGTTTGATAGATGAATTAATTTATAATATAAAAATATATATAGATTTATTAGATACAGATGCATATCGTTCATTGCCCATCGATATTAAGAGGTCAAACATAAAAGGTTTATACAAAGAATTAGATATTGAGGCATTGAGTTTCAATACATTAATGATTCAACAATATAAATCGAATAAAGGGCGATATATTTATCATAATGATTTTTCAATCGATTGGAAATTATCAAGGTATAGAGTATTGACCTATATATGGTATTTAAATGATGTAAATGATGGCGGAGAAACAATTATATGGGATAATCATAAAATAAAACCAACAACTGGTAAATTATTATTGTTTCCTGCGACATGGACATACCCACACAGTGGTTTAATGCCAATATCTAACGATAAATATATTATTACTGGATGGGTATATCAGTGGTTTGATTCATCTAAATAGATAAAAATTGTAAAACAATATAGAATTTTCACGACGTAATGGTCTAAAAATGGAAAATAGAATCGAATATTGGCTTTGTGAAAGTGATATCAATTCAATATTCATAAAAGAAATAAAATCGAATGAAAATATACAATTTAATACTAAATATTCATTAAAACCGTATAATAAAGAAGAATTATTTGAATTTCATATTCATAACATAGTGAACTACCATATGAATCAAATGAAAATATCAACGTATACAACAGAATACACTGTTGTAAATAATCCTAATAATACAATGTATCCAATCTATAAAAAGGATGGTGATGAGTTCATTTATCCATTATTGTCATGTATGGTATTTTTGACTGATAGCAATATACCATTTGTAATGACCGATATAGATATCAATAATTACAAATATAAGGAATTTAAACAACAATCATTCATCAATATCATTTTTCCACAAAAAAATACTCATGTAGTATTTAATAGTAAAAAATGCAACGGATTTATAAATACAACTGATAATACAAATAACAATTCTATTATTGCAATTGCTATAAATGTATGGAAGAATGAAATTGAAACGTTCAATGAATCGACCATTGTATTCAAATCAATCCAACCAAATAGTATTGAAGGAGAAAATATATTAAATTATCATTTATTCGATACATTGTTATACAAAAAAAAATATACGATGAATGATGTAAAGACGTTAATGGAATTGTCTAGAGAGACGCATAACTGGTTTTCACTCCAAAATAAGAAATTAGTCAAACAAAATAGTGTTTTAAATGTGAACAATAAATTTATGCAAAGATTTCATACAAAAAATTTTATAAACGAGAATACTTGTCATTTTTTATTAGAAAACATGGAGAATGAATGGCAAACGAATGATGACAAAACATTTCCGTCAACTTATATCAAGATAATGAATTGTAAAAAGTTAACCGAGTTTTCAAATAGTTTATTAAAATCGGTATGCGACGAAGTAAATAAATCATACAATATTGAAAAGGTAAATAGTGAAATTACTCATGCATTGTTTTGCAAATATGATAAATATTCAACCAATCAGTTAGAAATGTATTCAGTAAATGAGCGAAATATTACGGTAGAACTCATGTTAAGCAAAAATCAAAATAAACATCGCGTATTATTTGCCGACGAGTTAAATACCATATTAGAGGAAGGTGATTTATTAATATATTCAAATGTAATAAATCACAGTATTTCTCCAATAGAAGATGATTCCATTTACTATAAAATTGTGCTGTATATAAAGTTTCTATAAATTCATGGAAAAGTTTTTATATTTCCATTTCTCAGCCGAATCATTGGCCAAAAAGTCATCAAGACCCCACGAACTACATATATATCTATATTTACCCGGTTCGATTTGTGAAACCTCGTGTGGATGTGTATAGTATGGTGGAAAAAGAATAGCCGTTCCTTTTTTTGGTTTTATACAAATATTTTGGTTTGGAAAATGATATACACCGCCATCGAAATCGTCATTTAATGTAATTACAATGGTTAATGAACGAACCGACCTTATTTTTGTAGGAGAATCATTTATAGATACTGGTATATCAAATACTCCATCTTGGTGTAATCTCGTTTCACCATATACTTTTCTTAATTCAAATAATGTTTGGGCCGTTACATTAATTCGTTTGTTATGATTAGTAACAAATTCAAATATTTTTCTAATTTTTTCAATTACAAATTTATTTATATTATTCTGTTCAATATTATTTACTGAGAAACATTCTACATTATTTTTATTAGAAAATGACAGACGTGTTGTATTTGAACTATCTATATAATCAATTAATTTATCACATAATTCATTATCAAATGCATTATCAATTATATATATATTGCTAGTTTGTATTTCTTTTAGTTTGATTTCCAACTCTTTTTTGATTTCCATCTCTTATTTATTTCCATATTCCATCAAAACAACTTTATATTGTTTACTCTACAAAATTTGTTTCCATTTTTTCTGTATCCAAATATATTTGCACCGACAATACGTAACAAGGAAAACATCCATATTCGATACGTTCTATATTTTTACTATTGTAAGAAAGAAAATCACCACGTCCAAACATAATAGTATTTCCATCTTTATAAATTAATTTACAAGTAGTATCGGTCAACAATATAATAACACTTGTATTTAATACATCTTGTGATTGACAATCATATTTATAGTGTTTTATAATTTTTAAATGTTTACTATTGGTAGAAAATCCAGCAAATTTATCTACCATATTTGATATAAAGAGTTGCATGACTTTATTTGCAACCGATGGTTTAATATAAATTTGTTCATTTGATAGACAATCACACATAATTGCGTCATAATGTTTTCTTTCTATTTTTGTGTCATTGACCCATAATAATTCATCTGGAATTGTGGAAAGTTCAAATAATTCATAATCATTATTTTTTTCAATATGAGAAAGTTGCTGCATATACCCATTGCCTATGTTACCATTACTTGAAATTATTTTTTTAAAAAAATCAACGTTTATCAAATGTGTGTTTATATATTTCACGGAAGTAGTTTCTTCAAATTCAATGAAATCGTGATTATTTTCTATATCACAATCAATAATGGGCAATTTATTGTTTTTATGTTTCATGAATTGAAAAATATCTATATCAAAATATGGCACCCTTTTCGGTTGTTTACCCCATAAATTGATTGCCAAAATGTACCTTGACAAATTTTCACTACACATATTTTTAAATAAATTCGATGTTCCATGATAATAATTACCATTAAACGATACGTGTTTTAAATATTTGGGAAAAGAAACTGTTAATTTATTTTGATTATTATATTTATTTGTTGCATAGTCATCACGATTAATATCTGTTATAATTGTAGGGATATTTGAATCATTCATATATACAATACATGACAAGAGAGGTCCATTTTCATAAGAAAAATCAGTATCAACGTCTCTCGAATATTCATCGCTATCAATATGCATGGTTGATTCATATTTATTTTTTAACCAAAATTCCACATAATGAGTATTTTCATCATATTTTATATTTAATCTATTAAAATGAAAGATGGCTATATCATTCACTATTTTTTCTAACAAACTATATTTTTTTTTATTTGTATTTAATAAAAAGGTGCAACTAGTTGCATCATTGAAATAAGTTTTGATAACATCATCAATGTTTTGATTGTTTACTTCGGTTTGTTTAAATGTAATGTTCCAAGTATTTATCATTATACCTATAATATTATGAACTTTTATATATTTTCGTAACAAAATATATAAAAATATGATGAGGCCTTATCATATGAATTATGGAAAAAATACAGATATTTGATAATTTTTTAGAGGAAAGTGATATATCAAAATGTATTGAAATTACAAAGCAACCAAATTGGGAATATGGTCATCGTTCGAATAATACAATTATGGATACACCATTTTCTATCATGGATTTGAATAAAAACGAGTTTATGGCTCTATATATAAAATCAAAGATTGAACAAATTACAAAAAAAAAATATATATTGAAGCGCGTATATGCAAATGGACAAACATATGGTCAAGACGGAAGTTTTCACCAAGATGATACCAATGAAAATTGTTGGACATTCTGTTTATATGCAACAAAAATAGATGCAATAGATATTGATTATGTTGGTGGTTATTTTCAGGTAAAGGTACCGGGCGAAAATAAATATGTGATTAGTATTGAACCATTATTCAATCGAGGAGTATTATTCCCCTCTCATTATTATCATAGAGGGAATGCATTTACCCGTTATGTAAAAGAAACACGTGTATGTATTGCGTGGAAATTACAAGAATTGTGATAATACCATTGTATTTATATTATTTGGAGTATTTCACGATTTCGGTAATTGCGGTTTGTTCTGGTGTTAAAAAATAGACCGTATTCATACCAACGAGTCCTAAAATACTATTTTCGGTTTTTTGTCTCATTAACATTTCTAATATCGCACATAATCCTAACTGAGTGATATTTTCAGTATTTTCATCATTATATATGGTATCTCCTAGAATTATGTTCAAAAATTTGACAATTTTCTCTTTACCTGCATCGTCGATTCGGGCACCGGTATTATTTCTCTTTTGATTCAAATCTTTTACTTTAAAAACCATCTCTTTTTGATTCGATTTTTTCGATGTGAATAAGTTTACAAAACCGACCAATGGATGTATCGAATTTTTTGGAACATCAAATCGGGCAATATCTCTCACAAATAATTCGTAATCTTCTCTATCGGCCTCTACAAATTGTCCGGTTTGTTCATTTTCTACATATATTCTCAATATATCATCTTTCATAATGACAAATCCAACTAGGCCACTGGATTGCACCCGTCGTTTATCTAAATAGGATTTAATTAATTCTTGAACCGGGGTCATATTTGTTGGTGTGCTATCTCCATATAAGTGATTTATTAATATCATTTTGTCGGCGAATAATAACATATCGAGTATATGGTCTAACATATATTTACGAACACTATTGTCATCAAAGCCATATTTTGATTTTAATACATTTACAATTAAACCGGCGTGTCTATACCAATTTTTCTCTCCTTTTACTAATTTTTTTGTATTAAATACGTCGAATAATGATTCTTCGATTTCTTTTATTAATGTATCGAATGATTTTTCCGTTTTCTCTTTCTCTCCTTTCTCTCCTTTCTCTCCTTTCACTTTCTCTCCTTTCTCTCCTTTTACCTTCTCTCCTTTTGCCTTTTCACCACTTTCTTCTTCCATTTCTTTATCTTTGGTTAGAGGACCCTTTTCTTCCGGTAATTGTTGTTCATTCGAATATTCTAAAAATATGGATTTTCGTTTATAATCGATTGGCGCGGTTCGTTCATACAAGGATGCATTTTCATCGGTAATTTCAACGGGTTGGAATATATAATACAAATCTTTATTTGTCAAATTACCTAATCGACCGTATTTATCAATCAAATATTCATTTTTGTTTTCAATCAAATAGGTCAATGTGCTAAAAATCTGTTCAATTGGATATTGTTTTACAATGTTAATTGAATCAATCAATTGTTTTCTAGTATAAACATTATGCTCTCTAAATAATTGTAAAATACGGGCAATGATTCGGGAACGATTTGATTCTACAAATGAATCATTGTACGTATGTTTGACAATATCTTCCTCTGTAACCATCAAATTTGGAGAGCATGTATATGAACAATTCTCCATATAATCACAAACATCCGTAAATGGTTTGTCACCGATTTTGAAATCAATTGTTTTTTTGCTAGACAAATTGATTTGGATATTTTGATTTGCCGCTAATTCGGCGATTTTTTCTACGGTAAAATTGTTTTGACCTATATTTAATATACAATCTACCGAGACCTCTTTCAATAAACGTGTAATGCGGCCAATTTGAATAGCTTTTTTCTCGGCAAATCGGTATACATATAAGTCGGCAGATTCCTCTCCATTATCTAATAAAGTGGTATGTAAATAAATCTCTACATTTCTCTCTTCAAAGGGTAAATTACAATGACTTAAATTACGAACACCTCTGCCAATAATTTGTTCAATACGATTCATATTATACCATGGCTCTAAGATATGTATTTGACGAATACATTTGAAATCTAAACCTTCGGCTCCTGCTTTGGAAATTAATACGACCTTGACTTGCTCTCCATTCGAATTATTGGGATTGGTAATATATTTTATATCAGCCGCGTTGGCGGATGAAAATGCCTTGTCTCCCGTAATCATCACATATTTTGCTGGATGAAAATCCTCTTTATTTCCGGAAAACTCGCTACGCGATTTCATAGTAATTGCATCGATTTGTTCGGTTCGGGGTGATTTGAATAAATTTTTAGTATTTTGCGCCGAACTAAAACGAGAGAAACCCATTTCTTCTAATGCTAGAGCAATGGGAACTACCCCACCGTCAATATATTGGGAATATACGATAACGATTCCTTTTGAATTACGAATTCTCTCACATATTTGAGAGATTTTTGCACTATACAAATGAATATTGTCTTTATGGAAAATAGGACCGTATTTTTTCAAAACGTTTGGTTTATATTCAAAATTATAACGGATTCGATTAAATTGTTGGGTTTCTTCTACGGAATTCATAATTTGTGCCAAGCCCGTTTTGCCAATCATGTTCATAATAATATCTTTACCATTTTCAAATAGTTCTAATTCATTGGCCTCTTTGAGAGAATCAATCGATTGATTTGGATAAACGATATTTAATGCTTCTAATGGAGCTTGTAATAGTGTATATCCAAAGGATTCCATATTATCAAATGACGGCATTTCAATCAATCGTCCTTGTTTCGTATAAATATCGAATGATTTCTGTTTCATGTATTTCAACATGAATTTATATCCCTTCTCTTGATACTCTCCTATATTATTGGTAAAAACATTGATATATTTCATTGGCGTTTTGATTTCGGCGTCATTCATTTGTTTTTTAGGATAAGTCGTTTCTAATAAACTATGGTCTTTTGCAAAATCGGTGGGATATACGCGAAAAGGGAATGTATATGGTGTCTCGCCTCTTACATAGGAGACATATCCGGTTAGTTTACGAACAAGTAATTCTCTCCCTCCTTCCAACACTTTACCGTCGGGACTCGTTGTTTGAGGTATGAAATTGCCTTCTTTGTCAAATACGTCGCTATATTCAATCATGGCTCGTTTATCATTTATATTCATAAGATTGACGAGCCATATTATCTCCTTGAATGAGTTGAACATGGGAGTCGCGGACAATAATAAAAATCGCATATTTTCTGCATATTTGGCTACTTTCATTAGAGATACACCGACTTGTTTATCTTCACTACTATTATGCACTTCGTCAATAATAATAAGGCGGTTATTGAAAATCTTTTTAATTTTACGTATTTCTATTTTACGTATCTCTTCTTGTGATAGTTCGATATCCACCTCTTCTTTTAATGAATTCGAAATGAAATTGGCGAGTTGACCATATCCCATGAATAAATAGTAAGTATCTATAATACGTTTGATTTGGCTAATTACTTTTTCTTTCGTGAGACCTTTTAATTGAGTAGGATTTATCTCTTGGATGAGAGCATTGCCTACACAAGATTCGATATTCCACAAGCCCGTATCAACTGCTGAATTACGAATCAGTTCGAGTTTGCGTTCATCGAATAATTGTAATCGAAAATTGGTTTGGACATTGGGAGATGCGACGACAATAATACGTTGATTAATACCGACTTGTTTCATATAGGACCGATATTCTTCGGCAATGCCAATTGCGCTGCACGTTTTGCCACTGCCTAATGCGTTGTATAATAATAAACTATTGTAGGGAGTTTGGAAGGATAAGAAATTTTTGACAAATATTTGATGAGGCATCAATTCGAATTTGGCATTACATAAAATGTCGGCTTGTTTTTTGACATCGTAAATAGTTCCATCATATTTGGTGTCGTTAAATTCTTTACGTTTGGCGATTTTAATATTGAAGTTGGGGTCATTTAATTCGGGATAGAGAAAATCATAATCATTATTGGTGGCATTATAATCATATTCCATTTTTTCTTTTTTTAATAAATAAGTATTTGATTTTTTATTGAAATGGCTGGCCCCGGAATCTATATCAACGATTGGCGATTCGCCTTTAGTCAATAAATCGGTGATATCGACTGGTTCGACGGGTTCGATTATAGGCGTTGGTTCATCTATAAATTCTATTTTTTTGACCGAACTAGGTGCTTCGGGCTGTTCAACTACCTTTAATTTTTTAACTGTTTTGTTTAGCGGTTTAATTGTTTTTGTAATCGGTGACTGTACCTGGGCCAAGCCCAGGACCGGTTCACCGAATTCGGGCTGTGGTTCAATAGTAGGTATTTGGGACGTCACATTGGCAACCTTTTCCTCTTCGATAACTTGACCCGGGTTTGTAATAGTATCAGGAAGTGGACCATTAGCAATTGGGTTGGGACTAATCGGCTCGCATATACCGGTTTTTTTATTTCTTCTCGTTCCATTTGGACACCTTTTTTCTTTGACCCCGCCACGATATCCTTTTTTCGTGCGATTTTTATTTGATTTTTTTTGGGTAAATCCTAAATACATGAAATATATACTCTTAAAATATGACTATATATTTCTATTAGACGTTTCAACTAGAATACATTTTATATTTATTTAAAGAATTGTGTATGTTGCGTATTAATCGTAATTTTTCTAAATTATATGAACGTATACATGATACACATTCATCATATGTTTTCCAACACATTTGACTTACTTCGTCTTTTTGATAATTCGCTGAAATCATACTATCGTCATATTTCATATACATCAAGTAATATTTGTGTTTATATGATTTGTAATTCGACCCGGTAAATATTTCTTCAAACGGTAATATATTTTGCACATTTTTTAATTTTTTAATAGAATAACCGGTTTCTTCGGTAAATTCGCGTATAGCGGATTCAAAATCACTTTCCTGATAGTTACGGCGTCCTTTTGGAAACCCCCACTCAGGTTCATACCATATCATATATTTATTGCTCTCATTTATCAAATCGGTCAGCGTATATTTTTCATCCTTATTAAAAATCCCTTGTGTCAATAATTGAAATTTTTCTTTAGACACAATTTCTTCGGTCTTGTATTGATTGGAAATATGAATATTTCCCCATAAATCTTTCCATAAAAAATCAAAATCATTGTTTCTTAATTTTTCTTTTTCTACATAAGTCATTTGTTTTAGCATGTTCATAATGTAATATTTGTTGTAAGGTGAATATTTTCCTCGCATAAAATCAATATATCCTAAAGTATCTTTACGGCGAATCATCAAATATTCGGGGACACCTTTATTCATTCGAAATGCAATGACACCAAAACTGGTAATGGGTGTCTTACATTGGTGATATAAATGTCCATATTTTCCACAATTATTACAATAATTATCTTTATTATCTGTCATTCGGGTAATCTGTATGAATATATTCAAATGTATTTATATAGTTTATAGCAATCCTATTATGTTGTTTGACCCTACGATTTGGGGTCCACATTACTGGTTCGTATTACATACCATTGCACATTCATATCCATTGACACCGAATTCTGTTACGAAACGTAAATATTACGATTTTATTCAAAATTTACCGCTATTTATACCAAATGAGGAAATCGGTAATAAATTTAGTCATTTATTAGATAAATATCCGGTATCGCCATATTTAGATAACCGTGATTCATTCATTCGATGGATGTTTTTTATTCACAATAAAGTAAATGCTATGCTGGGTAAAGAGGAATTATTATATGATGAAGCATATGCAAAATATTACGCGGAATATAAACCAAAACAACAATCTTTAGCCGAAAAATTCCACTTGAATAAGAATTACATACATTATGCATTTTTATTGATGTGTATATTCATAATATACGTATTTTATGACAAGTAGAAAACGATAGAATAGAATTTTCTACCACTAATATAAGAGAATAATGAGAATTGAAATTACATTGTTTATAGTAGCCGCATTCATTATGGCAAATATATACACGGATGGTAAATATTTGAAAATGGCAATGGGTTGGAAAAAATATTATCAAATGGCCGGTGTCGCATTTGGTGCATTTATCATATATATATTAATCAAAAAGAATCCATTGTATGCAAAAAATATACTGATGACTACGAATGATTATATCAAATATTTACCAGTGGATAGAAATACGAGCAATTTTGTATCGCCCATTTTGGATTTTACCGCGAAACAGCAATATGGCGGTGATGTATATAATTATCCCGTGGCCCAAATGCCTTATCCAGAAAAGCGGGTAATGAATTCGGGTAGTAAATCATCCAAGAGGTCGGTAAGTGAAACCAAAAAGAAGTTTGTGGCAGCTAGACAAAATTGGCGATGTGGTAAATGCACAAAGCAATTGCCGGCGTGGTTCGAGGTCGACCACAAAATAAGGTTAGAACATGGAGGTAGTAACCATGTAGATAATTTAGAAGCATTGTGTAGAGATTGTCATGGGGAAAAAACCGCAATAGAAAATTTATAATGTATATATATTATAATATATGGACTATTTTCAATTAATTTATTTAATTTTAACATTTTGCAGTATAGTAATCATACCCACATTGATTGGTTTAAAAATAATAAAAGGGCCGTTGATTTCACTCATTCTAATACCAATTCTTTTATTTTTAGGGTCTCTTTACATGTTTAAGGATAGTATAATAGCTTTATTTACATCGTTGATGTCAACCGGAATAGGAACAAATTTCACTCCAAATATAGATATCGCCGATTTTATTAAAACATGTTATACAACTATGGCTGGGCTTTTATTCATTATTTTGTTGTCTTTTGTATTGTATTATGCAAAAAAAGACCCGCTAGCACTTACCAAAAACGCGTATAAATTCATTTTTCCAATATTTATTCCATTGATATTATTGTTTGGATATTATATGCAACAAAATACTGGAACGAGTATTAACGGTTTAATTGTAGCATCAATTATTGCTCTCGTCGGTATATATATTCAAACTACGATGAACAAAACGGCTATGACTGGTGTAAACATGTTTTTAAAATATTTATTATTACCAATTATTTGTATGATAGGACTGGCAATCGCTTATAAACCTCTCAGTGAATATACGCACGGATTGACTGGATGGAGTAAATTCATCGTGGAATTGATATTCTATATTCCTTGTTTGATTTTAGATTTTTTCGAATATTTGAAAGGGCAATATAAAATAACACCAAATATCGTGTATATATTGTTTGTAATTGAAATACTTTTAATATTGTTATACATTTATATTCCAAAATTATTAAAACTAAAATTAAAATCAAAAGGGAAGACATTATTAGACAAACCCGTATTTTTGAATAAAGAAAAAATGATTGGAAGTAGTAGCATCGCATCACTGTATAGCCCGAACAACCTTATGAATAAGAATACGTATAAAACAAATTATGCCATATCATTATGGGTGCATCTAAATACGCAATCCACGTCAAATGCAGCATATGCAAAAGAGACCACCATATTTGAATATGGGTCAATTGACCCTACCGGAAAAATCAATGTGAAACCTAGAATCGCCTATAAGGCCGATGATTCGGGTGATAATTTTATCTTTTATTTTACAAAATTTGATGAAAACGATAGTGATACCAAACTTGAGCTCTCATTACCTACCCAAAAATGGAATCATATTGTATTGAATTATTATGATACACGAGCGGACTTACATATAAATGGTAAATTAGAAAGAACCTATACTTTTAATGGAAATATGCCAACATATTCGTCGAGCGATGTATTCAAAGTAGGTAGCGAGCAAGGGTTAGATGGCGCGGTTTGCAGCGTAGAATATTTTCCATATCCACTAAAAGATGTAGACATAGTGAATATCTATAATATGTTAGTAACGAAAAATCCGCCAGTCGAATAATTGGGCAAATGTGCATAATAATATTTCTATAAAAAATAAAATATACAATTAAAATATATAAAATGAGTCCAGTTGCTATTATTTTAGGAATAGTTATTATAATATTAATATATGTATTGTATAAATTTTTTAGAAGTGATACCGGAGGTGTATTAAGTAAAACAACTAATTTAAATACCACGGATGTATCGACCGTCGCGATTACAAGCGGTTCAATATCATCCGGCACAAGTTCTACATATTCATATGGATTATGGTTATATGTGAATACTTGGTCAACTAATGCAAAAACAATATTTAGAAGAAAAAATAAACCAACTACTGGTACTAATAGCTACGATGACATAAAATTATATTTAGATACTACTACGCCTACATTAAAATGTGATTTTTACACAGATAACGCATCATCTCCAGAAACTATAAATATTACTAGTAATTTCCCAATTCAAAAATGGGTATATATTATCGTGAGTGTTGATAATAGAATCGTCGACACATATTTAGACGGTAAATTAATTACATCACAACAATTAAACGGAATACCAAAGGTAAGTGAGGGGGACATATATCTAGGTACTTTTGATGCATATATGGCGAATTTTCAAAATTGGAAATCTGCAATGGACCCTCAAACGGCTTGGAAAAATTATATGTCCGGTAACGGTGGAAATGCAATAAATAAAATGTTCAAATCTTATGGACTAGATTTTAGCTTAAAAAAAGATAATGTTGAACAATATAAATATAATGTATTTTAAGTATTTAACAAATTTATTTAGCTATAGTTATATATACGTATTATTTATAACTATAATGAGTGATAATCAACCATCTACCATACAAACAATACAAGACCAATTTCAAAAATTACCGGAAACGATTAATGTAGCCAATATACAAAATTCAGTAAATACTGGGGTAACTAATTTAACTGATAGTATAAACACTATAAAGACAAATGTATCAAATTCATTAAATGATTTTTCATCGAAAGATACACTTGCAGCTGGTAACGAATTCCTTCAAAGTAACAGTATCATTGCAAAATTCGCATTTATTGTATTAATTCTTATAGGATTTATGTTTTTATTAAATTTAGGAATTAGTTTGATAGGTTATTTTATTCAACCAAGTAGTAGCCCATATCTTGTGGTTGGAACTATATCCGGAAAAGAAAGTGGAATTATAAAACAAAATCCAAAGGATAAAAAATCTGTATTGATAAAACGGTCGGAAAATCAAACAAAAGGAATTGAATTTACCTGGTCAACCTGGTTATATATTGAGAGTTTACCTACCGATACGACTACCTATAATCATATTTTCAATAAAGGCGATGTAAATGACTCGAACAAAAACAGTAATGGTATATTTTTGAATAATGCCCCCGGACTATATTTAAAACGAGACGATACTGACAATACTCGTGGTATATTAAGAGTATATATGGATACAGTGGTATCAACTAATTCGGCAAATGATACCCGTGATACGAATACCTATATAGATATTCATAATGTTCCTTTAAAAAATTGGTTCAATGTAGTTGTTCGTCTTGAAAATAAAATATTGGATGTATATGTGAATGGAACGATTTCGAATCGTTTAGTGTTGAACAATGTCCCAAAACAAAATTATTATGACGTAAATGTATGTCAAAATGGTGGATTTTCTGGTAAATTATCAAATTTGAGATATTTTAATTATGCTCTTACTATATTTGATATTAATACAATTGTCTTGGGTGGTCCAAATTTAAAACCAGGTGCATTTTCGAGTGATGGTAATAATATCACTGAACCAACATTTTCATATTTATCTACCGCGTGGTATAGTTCAAATAGAAATAGTGGAGTTTAAGTGCCATCATTGAAATAATAACCTGACCCGTTTGTTGAATAAGAACCGGTTGAAATCCGGAACGATAGTTCTAATACTATGCAACTGTATTTAGAGAACTAAAAGCCATAATATATTATAAAAATAATATATTATTATTGTAAAACAAATCTATAGCGAATATTTATATGACCGATACTTATTCAGATTGTAGTGCAAATTATAGAGTATATTTACAACGTCAAAAAATGCAATTGCTAAATATTCCACCGACCCGATTTACACCAATTTCACCATATCCTACCTATACCAGATTTCAATTAGATATGCGTCGAAAAACGGAGATT
>Ga0214917_10001179_pt1 | contig 33928 bp, 24 predicted proteins | sample LL_1208_BB_MetaG_FD_177983 | JGI IMG/M metagenome (GOLD analysis project Ga0214917, IMG submission 177983) | Freshwater microbial communities from Lake Lanier, Atlanta, Georgia, United States - LL_1208_BB | ecosystem: Environmental > Aquatic > Freshwater > Lake | place: USA: Georgia | collected... | reverse complement strand
AAATCGCGTAATAAAGATACATTCATGCCGGAAATCATTGTAATTTTTCGTGCATTGCTAGGGAAACATTCAAATGTTTTTGCACTAATATTCCAAAATATAATATGTGGCAAAACAGTCGTAAATTTTGATATAACTTTATTATATAAATCTATATCAGTATACTCTTTGTTCGTAATAATCACCAATACCATTTTGGCAATATTTTCGTTCGACATTTCACTCGCAACGAGAGATTGAATAAAAATATCCATCGAATCCAGGATATTTGACGTCGAAATATTACAATCCGTATGTTTGACTCTCCACATCTTTTCCATATTTTGCATAAAATCGTCCTGGTTCAATTCGCACCAATCGCTCGAATGCCCCACCATCATACATTTTCCCGAAGATTTTGTCGAAATAATATAGGTTAATTCGAGAGCTTCGTGCATATTGACATCGCCGCAACAATCGAAAAAAGGAATCACTCCCGTCATAGTATCGAATGAATCAACGTATTGTTTCGCTTCTTTATTCAACAGGTCCGCCAAATATAAGCGGTTTTGCATGATTTCATTATCGCCCGAATCGCCAAATAATGTATGTGCCGTTTTCACGAAATGACCTAGTCCATAGTTTTTGAGAGAAGTCGTCGCATCCGCGCCGGAGGGATTGAATAAATCCTTGTAATATTCTTTGAATCGGTAAGAGCATATACGCCGGTCCCCGTCAAATGTAGTCGTTTTCCGCTCCTCCAATCCACGATTGATATTCATAAGAGCATTTTTATATTTAGCTAACGACCCCGCCGTAATATTTTCGGGACAAATCACACTCCACATACGAGAGCATTGTTTCACTTCGACCGTATCTAATATACGATTGAGAGCCGATACAACCCTTCTATAATTCATTTTATATTTATTTACCAAGGACAAGGCCACTGACCCGAGACCGACCCCACCCCCACCCGCGAAATAATAGGGAGTTGTTCTATGGGCCCAATCCAATGCTAATTTGTCAAATACCCAATCAAATTTCGTATTTTCTCTAGGCACCCATTTGGCAACATATGATATATATTTACGTAATTGATATTTACCATCGTAATATGAATATTCGGGAGATTTTAAACAAGTATTTACAACGGTTTGGTCTCGCTCCAATTGGTCGTTCATAATAGTAATGGCAATTTTGATGAGCGGGTCTTCCTTCTTCTTGGCCGAATGTTCAGCAATATACCAACAAAAATATTTTATATCTTTCCAACAACCAAATGAATGTTTTCGAGAGGATAGGTATGAATTCAAATAAATATCGAGAGGTAGAGATTTTTCTGGCAAATATAACAAATCAAAAAGGCGGTGGAGAGCATAAATGGCGAATACCGGATAATATTTATACCACACCGAAATCATCATATAGGTCAATTTACGTTCTCCTTTACCTAATACAATATCGCGGGTATGGGCAATCATTTTATAAAGTAATATCAAAAAAGTATCATTGTCTTTGAACCTTTTGAGAGAATGCAATAAATCGTCCAAAATAGTCGCGATTTTGGCCATTTCTTCGTCATTTTCTTTCCGGTTTAATAAGAAAAAAAATTGGGTGATTTTATCTTGATAATTTTGATGGATTTTCGATTCGGTAAGAGCTTCTAATACGGGATAGGATTGCATAGGATATAAGATATAGAATACTAATAAGATAAATTTAAGTTATTTTATTAGTTACAATAAGAGAATGAGTTATAATAAGATTATCAAATGATGGCCCAAAGAACTAATCAAATGAAGCAACGAATGATAGACGTCCGCTACGCATTTTTGTGAATGAAAACAATAATTTTGCTGTAAATATCCATATAGATACACATAAATGCAAAAGATGAATGCAGCAAATACAATAAATACCGGTAAAGAACCGCATAAGAGATATTTATTCCATAACATGTTTCCACCATATATTACGACCAACATTACGCTAACTTTGTCGAGAGTATTGGTATATATATTGTCGTGAGTATGCACAATGACGGATGTGACGGTGAGCATAAAAAATAAAAAAGCATACAAATAATATTCTTTATACAATGCTGTGAGTATGTTTGTGATAAATATGAGAGATGTATATACTAATATATTCATTCCAGTTCCTGGAAAGAGTAACGAGAAATATTTAGATTCATTACGGTGTAAATGATTTTTTCGTGACATTATGTTTATTTTTTTTGAGAGGACGTTCATCGGGTTCTTCCATAATTCGCACTTTTTTGGTTTTCTTATGTTTGTTGTCATCAATGACATTGCCAATTTTCAATATCGATTTTCGAACGAAAGGCGGTCCGGACGGATCGTCCAATTTTTTGAAAAAGAAAAATATAGAATTCAATGAATGAAATACAAAAATGGAAGGATATATCTTGATTTCATCGATAACAGAGAGATTTTTTATAAAGGATTGAGAGAATTCGAGTAAATTGTCGGTATTTACATATTTTTGAATGTTTTCCGGTTCAATCGTAACATTGTATAAGAGGATATGGTCCAGAGAATATTTCCCCGAATCTGTTTTTTTCTTTTGTTGCACGATTTGTAAAATACGTTCTTTAGATAATCGTTGAAAATCGTCCATTATTTCTAGTCCTTCTTTCTCCCGAATAATTTTTTCTATTTCCGCATGTTGGTTTATATATAAAAAATAGAGCGAAATGGATTCCATCGGTTCTCGTTTGTAATTTTCATGTATGGACAATATTTTTTCATGATTTTGAATCCAAGATATATCTAAATCTTCATCGTCCATTTGCATATTATTTATACGTGATAAAACATTTTACCGAAATAAACAAATAAACAAATAAACAAATAAACAAATAAACAAATTAACTTAAAGAGTGCTATATATTACATATGTCTCAAACCTGCACTTCTTTTATTCATACATATATAAAATCCTAAAAATAGAATGAAACCATGGTAAAATTTACTTGAGACAGCACAAATTATACACATTTTTGATGTATATTTGGAAATGGGCCAATATTTATTCACCTAAATTATTAGAGAAGGAAAAATAAATATCACGTATATCAAAATGATGTATGTGATATTTGCACATCATGATGTTTAGAACAATATTACATATTTTTACAAAAAAAATCGTTAAAAATAATTTAGTATTACACAAGTATAAATAATATATTCATATTTATTATAATCTAATAAATATGCCAAGTAAATCAACCAGATTGTTTGGTGGGGCAAGAAGTTCAACAACTATAAGTGAAACATACAATAATAACATAATGAACCGGATGATTGAGTCATTTTTACGATATGGTATGAATGGTATTACTGGGCCAACCGGTCATACTGGTTATACCGGCGTAACCGGACCACAAGGAATAGCCGGAAACGCTACGAATACGGGTGCAACTGGACCAACGGGCCCAACTGGACCAACAGGTCCAACCGGACCAACGGGTCCAACCGGCTATGATGGTAATGATGGTCCAACCGGTCCAACCGGTCCAACCGGTCCAACCGGTCCAACTGGACAAACCGGTATAACCGGAAATACGGGTCCCATGGGCGTAACGGGTCCAACGGGCCCAACGGGTCAAACTGGCCCAACGGGCCCAACTGGGCCGATAGGTGTAACCGGTCCAACTGGACAAACCGGACCAACTGGACAAACGGGACCAACGGGGCCAACGGGTCCAATAGGCGTAACGGGACCAACCGGCCAAACGGGTCCAACGGGCCAAACGGGAACAACTGGACCAATGGGTGTAACCGGACCAACGGGTCAAACCGGTCCAACCGGGCAAACGGGGCCTACTGGACAAACAGGTCCAACCGGACAAACTGGACAAACTGGCTTTACCGGTCCAACCGGTCCAAAAGGCGACAAAGGTTCATCTGGCAATTTATATCAAACTACATCAACTGCTTATGGTGATGAAACAATATCAGTCGGGTCAACTATAGTGCTAACGGTTGATACTGGTTTAGCATATACAAATGGGGTGAATGTAGTTTGCACGCCAACTGAGGATTCGAGTCCTTTATATTTCAAAGGAACGGTGCAATATTATGATAGTAATGGTGATAATGGCACATTATTCATAAAACCAACCTTAATTAGTGATGGATTTGACGGTAATTATAATTATTCATATTACGTAAATTTAGATGGAGAAGGTAGCACTGGTGAAACCGGACCAACGGGTATAACCGGACCAACGGGCCGAACTGGTCCAACGGGCCGAACTGGTCCAACTGGTGTTACCGGTCCAATTGGTGAAACAGGGCCAACGGGCCAAACTGGGCCAACGGGCCAAACTGGGCCAACGGGAATAACAGGGCCAACGGGCCAAACAGGGCCAACGGGAATAACAGGGCCAACGGGAATAACAGGACCAACGGGAATAACAGGACCAACGGGAATAACAGGACCAACGGGAATAACAGGACCAATGGGCGTAACCGGACCAACGGGCCAAACGGGTCCAACGGGTACAACGGGTCCAACTGGGCCGATAGGTGTAACCGGACCAACTGGTGAAACTGGCAATACTGGTGAAACTGGCGAAACAGGTAATACTGGTGCTACTGGTCCTCCAGGACAAAACGGTGATTTATATGCAGCAACGGCAACTGTTACATCTACATATATTCCAATAAAAGGTAATTATTTAGATTTAACTATCGGTACAGGTTATTCATATATAACAGGTAATTCCGTTGTTTGTTCAATAAGCGATAATACAAGTATGTATTTTGAAGCAGTTGTACAAAATTATACCAGTGGAGATATTGTATTAAAAGTTTATTCTGTAACTGGGTTTACAAGTTCAAAATTGATTAGTGGAACAACTTACGCATACACACAAAATGCGGGCCGAGATTCATATGGCCAAGATATATATCAATATGTGAATGAGGATGATTCTTCTACATATGCCTTTACTTGGAAACTAGCATTAGATGCATTAGATGGTTATACTGGCGCAACAGGTAGTGAAGGACCTGCTGGCGCAACCGGTTATACTGGTGATACTGGACCAACCGGTATAACTGGTATACAAGGACCAACTGGCGCAACCGGTTATACTGGTGATACTGGACCTACGGGTATAACAGGTCCTCAAGGTCAAACAGGACCAACTGGACAAACCGGACCAGCAGGTATAACCGGACCTACGGGTATAACAGGTCCACAAGGTATAACAGGTCAAACTGGACAAACCGGACCACAAGGTCTAACAGGTCTAACAGGTATAACGGGACCTACCGGTACAAGTTTGTGGACAATCAATGGTTCAAATATATATTACAATTCTGGTGGAAATGTATTTATTGGTTCATCGAGTAGTAGTGGAAATTCAAATAGTGTATTTGATGTTACCGGAGCCATGACCGTAACCAAAAATATATATTTAAACAATATTACCGAATCAGTATATACATATTCAACTGGAATTTCGAGCGGAGGAACGTTTTCTCATGATTACAGCGCGAATGGTTCGACAGTATTACTAACTGGAACAATTGGTGGTACTTTTACTTGTGCAATTTCAAACGTTCCAACATTGATTCCAACCTCGAGTTATGGAAGGGCCTGCGTAGTCACATTAATCATGAACAATAGTCCTTCAACATACTGTAACGCAGTAACTGTAAATGGAACAAATGCAACAGTTTATTTCAATGGAGGTTCTTCAAGTATATCTATAAGTTCGGCGAGTGTAGTGGTCCAACAACTTGCTATATATTATGCAAGTTCAACATATTATGTTCTTTCAAATGTGAGTTCATTCAAAACGTAAATCATATCTATTTTGTTTTTATTCGCAAATAAAAACAAAACCAAAATATCTAGACAAGATTCATCTTTTCTTTCAATTCTCCCACGGTTTTTTTCAATTCTTGAATTTCATGCACCAAAATACCGATAATACCGTTATAATTCAATGATTGGTAATTCTCCCCGTCTTTTTCACCATTGACTAGATAAGGATATACTTCTTGCACCTTATGTGCAATAAAACCAACGTCATTATTTTTCAATATATTGTTATAATAAAACACCGGTTCTAATTTGTCTACTGAAAAATCACTGTTCAATTTAGTTACATTGGATTTGACACGATAATCGGAAGTTGCATTAAATGTGCTAGCATTGACATAACTTCCAAAATAGGAATTTCCGGCTACGCCAATACCACCACTCACCACTAATGCACCAACACTAGAACTTGTCGATACCGTAGTATTTGATATAGTAGTAATACCCGATATCCTAGTAGCGCCCGTGATATTAGCTGTACCGGTAATATTTGCATTTGTTCCAATATAGGCATTTCCACTAATACCTACCCCTCCAGTCACTATTAACGCACCACTAGTAGAAGTAGTGGAAGCAGTTCCATTACTAATTCTGGTAATACCTGCGATATTCGCAGTTCCTGCAATATTTGCATTTGTTCCAATATAGGCATTTCCACTAATACCTACCCCTCCACTCACGACCAACGCACCACTATCACTAGTAGTAGATGCAACAGTTCCATTACCAATAGTGGTAATACCCGTGATATTCGCTGTTCCTCCAATATTTGCATTTGTTCCAATATAGGCATTTCCACTAATACCCACTCCTCCACTCACGACCAATGCACCACTATCACTAGTAGTAGAAGCAGTTCCATTACTAATTCTGGTAATACCAGTGATATTCGCGGTTCCTGCAATATTTGCATTTGTTCCAATATAGGCATTACCACTAATACCTACCCCTCCACTCACGACCAACGCGCCACTAGCAGAACTAGTAGATGCAACAGTCCCATTACCAATAGTGGTAATACCCGTGATATTCGCTGTTCCTCCAATATTTGCATTTGTTCCAATATAGGCATTTCCACTAATACCCAGTCCTCCACTCACGACCAACGCACCGGTTCCAGAAGTAGTAGATGCAACAGTTCCATTACCAATAGTGGTAATACCCGTGATATTCGCTGTTCCTCCAATATTTGCATTTGTTCCAATATATGCATTTCCCCCAATACCTACCCCGCCGCTAACCACTAATGCGCCAGAACCGGTTCCAGAGGAGACAGCCGTATTGGTGATTGTTGTAATACCGCCGATGTTTGCGGTTCCTGCAATATTTGTATTCAATCCAATACTAGCATTTCCACCAATACCTACCCCACCACTGACCACTAATGCGCCAGAACCGGTTCCAGAGGATACAGCCGTATTGGTGATTGTTGTAATACCGCCAATGTTCGCGCTTCCTCCAATATTTGCATTTGTTCCAATATACGTATTGCCACCAATACCTACCCCGCCGCTAACCACCAATGCACCTGAACCTGTTCCAGTGGATGCAGTCGTATTGGTGATTGTCGTAATACCAGCAATATTTGCAGTTCCTCCAATATTTGCATTCAATCCAATATACGTATTTCCACCAATACCTGCTCCACCACTAACCACCAATGCACCGGAACCAGTACTGGTCGAGGCAGTCGTATTGGTGATTGTCGTAATACCAGTCACAGAGGCCGTTCCTCCAATATAGGTATTTCCACTAATACCTGCACCACCACCAAGGACAAATGCACCGGTAGAAGTAGAGGTGGATGCTTGTACATTATTAATATTTAAAATTCCATCCATATAAAGATTTTTTGCAATGCCAACACCACCACTAACTATGAGAGCACCCGTGCCAGAACTCGTCGAATTCACAGTGTTTGAAACATTTATATATGAATTCACATTCGTATTCAAATTACCAGTAATATTAGCCATTTCTCCAATATTTGTATTTCCACTAATTCCAACTCCTCCGCTAACGATAAATGCACCAGTAGAGGTACTCGTCGATTCTGCAGTTGAATTCACCGATAATTTACCCGAAAGATTCGCATTTTCTCCAATATATATATTCCCGCCGATACCAACCCCGCCACTCACAACGAATGCCCCCGTACTAGTGCTATTTGATGCAGAAGTTCCTGCTATATTAACTTTACAACTGGAATTACTAAACGTTATAGTGTTCCCATTTACCGTCAAATTCGCATTTCCAGTTATATTGCTATTTATATAGGTAGATTTATCAACATATAATCCACCAAATTTAATTGATAATGCTGCTGTCTTACTACTCGTTGCATCTGTAGTATTAATTATACTTATTATTCCTGATGAGCCAACTGTAAAATTACCATTCAAATACAAACTTTTTGAAATATAAGTTCCTCCGTTGACTACCAGTGAACCTACTCCAGTACTTGTCGCGTCAATATTGCTTGTAATATTCAATACATTGTTAAAATTTGAATTTCCATCCACATTTATATTACCCGCTATACCGACACCACCACTCACAATCACTGCACCTGTAGAACTGGAAGTCGACGCGTTACTATTATAAAAACGAGAAACTGCACTCGTTCTAACATTCAAATTTCCGCTAATGTCTACATTTCCCGAAACATCGATTCTATCGCCGACATATACATTTCCCGAAAATCCGGCACCACCGCCAACGACGAATGCACCCGTCAAATGAGAGGTAGATGCCTCTGTATTATTAATATTCATTGAACCATCCATGTAAAGGTTTTTAGCAATACCAATACCTCCTTTCACAATCACCGCGCCCGTGCCAGAACTCGTCGAATTATTCGTATTTGCCACATTGATATATGAACTACTCAACGTGTCCAAATTACCTGTAATATTTGTATTACTACCTACATATAAATTGCCTGATATACCGACTCCTCCCGCTGTCGTCATTGACCCGGTTCCAGTAGAAGTAGAAACGGTTGCATTGGTAATGGTCAATACATTAGACATTTGCATTGGACCATCAAAAATGACTTCTGTACCATCAAAAAACTTACCGTCTAACTGTATATTTCCACGAATATAGAGGTTTTGTGATATGTCCAAACTATTTTGTATAAATACATTGCCTGTATTACTTTGACCAATATATATTTTACTCGCATCATTTCCAAAATAAATGGTTTCCACATTCTCTTTCAAAAGTGCAAAAGAAGTGCTGCTTGAAATAATATTACCATTATCGCCGATATATAAATCTCCATCTAATTTCATATTTCCACAAACATCCATCAAATAATTATTAACACGATTAATCATATTCGGTAAATAGCAATACATGATATTCGTTTTACCTAATGAATAATTCGCTATATTTGTAAATTGATATGGAGTTGTAACGACCGATACAGTAAAGGCGTTTTTGTCAGTGATAAAGACATTATTCAAACTTAAATCTCCATTTACTATCCGCCCTCCATTTCCCGATGTATTCACGATTTCTCCCGAAGCAGTTGTCCAATTTGCGCCGCTATCTTTAGTATAAAGAATCGTTCCCTCATTACCGACCGCGACTGAATATGAGACATCATACATATAAACACTTTGTAACACGGTATTTGCAATCGTTTTATCTGTCCAAGTTGTTCCTCCATTTTCCGTATATGATATAATATTTTTACCGACGGCAATCACATAATTACTATTATATGCAAAAACTGAATTATAAATTGAATCATTTAAGTTTGATTGACTTGTTACCCATTCAGTATTTAACACATCGTATTTTTGAATACCTTCTCCGGCCAAATATATATAATTATCGTAGCCATGCATAGCATTCACTAGTTTTGATGGATAAACCGTAACAATTGATTCTTCGTCAATATTATATGCTTGACTATTCGTCATATTAGTGTCATATTCCGTAAAAGTCACGTCGAAATATTTTAATGAATCACTATATGACAATATATTTCGCTTATACCCTGATGACATCGAATAGGTATATACACCATTTATCGTGGATGAATATCCTGTATAGCTAGTTACACCCGTAATATTATTCCATGAAACGCCTCCATCATTCGAATAAAACAAGTAGTTACTATTACCACCGACAATCGAATAACTTTGGTCATACACATACCCTCCATACAATACGTGATTCGATGTTTCAAAATCAGTTGCATGGCCTTCTACAAAAAAGTCGGCAATGTTGGATGAATTCCACGTCTCCCCTCCATCACTCGTATAATACATTTTGTGTAAATAACTGCCCGCCGATACACTATATGGACTACCAAATGCTATACCATATTTCTTACTGTTTCGTTCAAATAACATATTTTTTATTTCTATGTTGGCCGATTCAACATTTGTGATTTCGCCATTTGTAATATGCACCGGTCCGTTAATATCTACTACATATTTGTCGATTCTTGGCGCATGACTATTAATTGCCAATGTGGTTTTGTGTTTCACTAAATTATTTCCCCGAACAATCGTTTGGTTTGGTCTATAAACACCACTACTATCAAGGAGTCCAATGGTGCCCATCGATTTATCGGTATCGAGCGGATATGCGCCTCCACCCATTGCCAACCCATTCTTATTTGGAGCGATTAAATGTAAAAATGTATTGGCAGAATTATCACTTGATACGAGTGATAGAGCATTGCCAGTATTTGCACTCAACATATCGTATACATCGTAGGCCCAGGTATTGTTACATATATCATATATGATGGCAGTTTCTCCTAATATATGTGATTTATCTTCTCGATTCGATACGGATAACTTGGATAATATTTGGGTATTGTCACTTACATCTATCGTCATAATTCCCCCTTTTTCATATTGAATACACCCGTCAAAACCAGTGCTATTTATGGACAAATCATTAAAAAAACAAATATTTGAACTAGTGTCTGATGTATACACCGATATACCGCGTCGACCCAGATTTCTAGCAATAATATTACGGTTCTCGGTTTGATTGGAAAATACATTCAATACTTCGATATAATTACCACATATGTCTAGAGCAGCGAGAGGTTTTTCCACATTTAGTCCAAAACCGCTGGCATCGCCAAAAAAATAACTGGATGACGCGTCACTACCTAAATATAGTTTATCATATAATGTGAAATTTGATTTGCCATAAATATTTCCAGAAATGTCCACATTACTATTAAAGGACGCATCGCCGCCCACAAATATATTCGCGTTAAAGGATGCATCATCTCCCACAATTAAATGTTTACTAATATACATATCACCTGAAATGTCAAAGACGCCGAAATATTTATCTTTAATGACTATTGTATCCGTGACAATAGATTTCACATTTAAAAAATTCATTTTATCAAATTTATTTATACCACCATATTGCTTCCAACTTGACATGGTATTTGTAGAATATTATACAATTACCATGTATTTTATTTTATGTATTTCAACTACTTCTAAACTTGGTTGTTCTTAGATTTTTTACGACTTTCTTTACCAATTTTACGTGAGCGTATTTTAACTGGTTTCGAATAATGATAAAAATTCGGCATACTCGCTTTCGCGAAACCATTGTTTACAAGATTTTTTCTAAATTTCTTGGTTCTATTGTTTTTATTGGAATAAATATATCGTTTTTTGTGTAGTTTATCATTGACCAGTTTTATGATATAGCCATTTTGATTGATATTGTCCATTACAATATTTTCTAAAACTTGGCCATTTTGTATAATTTTGCTTTCATAATGCGAACGACTATTCATATATTGTAGAACAAGAAATTTTTTTAAGGAGCGAATTCTTCACCGTTTTCTTTTCTCCCCTTAAACGCCGATAGTCACAATCCTCCTCTCATTTTTTTGGTATGACGATTACTATGAAAACTTGCCTTTGCTCTCGATTTCATTTGTCCTCTAAAATGTTTTAAGATGGCAGGCACTTCTTTCACGATTTGATTCGTAATTTCCTGATAAAAATTGCGGAATTCTTTTCTTCTTCTCTTGATATCGGCAACAGAAAACCAATCTATTTCACTTTTTTCGAATAGTTTTGTATTGTTTAACATTTTTTGGTCCATTCGTTTCCATAAGAATTCATGATTTTGATTGAAATATTTGGGCAAATTTTTGTCGTAATCCAAATAAATGACATGCATGTGATAGGTTTTGTGTAGAATTTTGTAAAAACCACCGTTTTTATTTATATGTTCTCTCAATGTTTTTGAATCGCCTAAAAATCCAGTAAGTTCTTCGCCACCTTCTCTCAATGCGGTTTCAAATGGGTCTTCATTCTTCTCAAGACCTCCACCAAAATCGGAGAATCCGGGCGTGTCGGCTAATGCATTTTCTTTACCAAATAAAAAATACACTTTGCCATTGTGCATTGTAACGGGTAATATACTACCAGCAACCATTTATATATTGCATGTATATTATATTTATTTCTATAAAATTATTTTTTTGATAGTTGAATCGACGATTTGTTTTTCCGGTTCGGTATACGTATATTTTTCAAAATCAAGCACTGTTTTTTTCTCTACATCACGCTTTTCTATGTTCGGTATATTTTTATAGAATTCGGTAACTTTTGGATTGGCCCGAATACGGTGGGCATGGAAAGCCGACAAATAAAGCCCTTCTAACGTTTGGATACGAGATAGCGCTACATACGTTTGTCCATATTCGAATACGGCCTGTCCAATATCAATTTCCGCCATGGACATGGTAGCCCCTTGAATCTTATGAATCGTAAGTGCCCATGCTAAAGTAAGTGGTATTTGTCCAATCGCTATCGTAGGATATTCTTCGGACTGCCAGTAATGTCGCTGAATGGTTCGAACTTGACCATTCGAGAATTTAACAATGGGCAACGCTTCGCCAAGACCCGGACCCGAACCAGTCGTTACCCCAATGATGGTTCCCTGTGACCCGTTGCAAATACCCGATTCCATATCGATATTCACCGTGCACATCACCGCGCATCCTTTTTTGAGAGCAATGGATTCATTGCATCCGGTATTTGATAAAAGAGTTTCTAATTCAAAATCGATGTCTTTTTGTTCCAATGCTCTACACTTCATCATGGCTTCGAGAGATAGAGGTATATTATTTTCAATATAGGTGCTACAATCCGTTTTTTTAATACACTCGAACGTATATTCTTCCTCTGCTATTTTTGCAAATTGGGCCTGATTCACATAATCCGCCTTACTTCGAATAGGAAATAATTTCGTAAGAATACAATCATTGTGTTTAGCCGGGTCATATTCGCGCTTGACATATCCTTGTAATATTTTTTTATTTTCCTCGGTAAGTTCGCCCACGCGAATCTGTTGCAAAATATCAATGTATAGAGGGTCGGTTTGACGAAACATGGTCACCAATTGTATGTGATTTTTTAGGGGAAATACACTGGGCCAATCGACCGATTCAAAACAGAATTTTTCGGTAGCCGGTTCTCCGGCCGTGGGAACCGGAGGTAATTGGTAAAAATCGCCGGTAAATACGATTTGAATTCCACCGAAAGGGAGAATGGACCTCCTCGATTTTTTACCGATTTCGTTCAATATATTAAATATTTTTTCCGACATCATACTGACTTCATCGATAATCAGTATTTTTATTTTTCGCCATGTAGCTACGGTTCGTTTGTTACGTAGAACCGCGGCAACGACCGCGTCTACGGGACCCCGGGCCGTTTTAATACCGCTCCAAGAATGTATGGTTCGCGCGTTGCAGCTTAATAAAATAGCTGCACAACCGGTCATGGCACATACTTGGTATGGTTTTCCAGCGGTCTTTGCATTTTCTACGAGATGGTGGATTAATTTTGTTTTACCGGTTCCTCCCGGACCGGTAATGAATAGGTTTTTGCCTTCACTAAATTGCTGTAGGGCATACTGTTGTTCCGTGGATAATTGCATGGACATTGTCGTTATTTTAGATTAACGAAATAAGGACAATTATTTTTTTGAAATCAATTTTACGCGTTTTTTATTTGACTTATTCTTACGCGTTTTCTTTGATTTGTTTTTATGTTTTCTCTTGGTGCCACCTCTAAGACCTCTAATACCTCTAAGACCTGTGGGCGGAGTGCTAATACCTCTAGATTTTTGAGGAGTATACATAAGGTTTGGATTCATATTTTCATTATCATTTGCATCATCATCATCATCTGGACCAAACATACTACTGTTACTTTTTAAAATATTAGAGGATGCTCTCGTTGGTGAACCAAATAAAAAAATATTTGATGAAGGCGGTGAACCATGTGTCGGTATTTTATAATTAGTATTTATCATTGGAATTGCATTCGAATTATTTATTATAGAATTTAATTTTATAGCAATGTTTTGGTAAGATTGTTCAATATCGGTCAATTTATTTATGAAATTTTGCTTAAACAAATTATCACCCCAATTATCAACACCATATTTTCTATCAAAATAATTAATACATTCTATCAGTGAGGAAATATCTTCAACTTCATATTCATTCTTGCTGGAAATATTTTGAATAATATTAAAACATTCTGTATCTTTATCACTTTTTACTAAATCTACTAATTTTTTACTTTTACCGAAATCAATTAAGTAAATGTCATTTTCACCACGGACCATGACATTTCCATAGTTCAAATCTAAATGCAGATACCCAGTTTCAAGTAATAAACGAAGATTTGTATATATTGCATTTTCGTAAAGGGATTGGCTTTGACTTGACTTGTCAAACGTTTGATAATCTTTCGCATATTCCATTACAATAATACCGAGGTGATGATATTTAATATTCTTTATTAAATATTGAATCATATTTCCCGATTCTTTATCTTTATCTATCTGGTTTAATTGATTTAATAAATCAATCGCTTCGCTGGATTTCAAAGTAAAATGATGATATATTTCGGGACATAAAGGTCCATTCTTTTTTGAGGTTTCATAGACGTTTTTTTGAATATCCGCTTCTTTATCAAAATTAACAAGAGATTCAATTCTTTTTGATTCTCCCACATCATATTCATCATCATCATCGGCAAAACCGAATACAGATATTTTTGGTTGTTGTTTTGGTTTTTGCGCAAGTTCAACATTTATGTAGTTTGGTAATTCGAACTCCTGAGATTCTGTATTATACCCTGCATTTGGGTCTAATATATACGCTTTCAATAATTTTTCTTCGCCACTTGCATAAGTAATTAAAAATATAAAACCAAAATGAGATTTATATGATATACATCTTATTCCAACTACATTATTTAATATATTAATATCTTGATTATCAATCATCATATCATTTTGAGGAGTTCCTGGATAAGAAACATTTAATCTACTTTTTTTAGGTGTTCTTACCGGTGTTCCAAAACTCATAATATATATAAATCCCCAGATTTTATTCATATTCGACTTCTAAACAAAACGAAAATCCGGAACCATTCAAATCGACCGGGATTCCATATTCATCCGTCAATTGTATTTTCAATTTTTGCAAATCAACTCGGCCATTATAACTACGTCTATCGGTCAATAAATATCCGTTGAAATTATTAGCCGGCAATATATTACCAAAACCGAAGGTGGTTCTATTCATGGTAATTCGCGCCAATATATTACCTTGAATTTGCGACCTGGTATTTATTGCTAAAAAGGAGGATTGATTACCCTTCGTAAATTCATCGACCACTAAATACAAATATCGGGGGCCATTTAAATCCGGTAATGCTTCCGCCGTTTTCGTTGTGCTAGTGATATTATAACTTGTATCTCTAAATCCCAGTAGCCATCCTAATTTTGCTTTGAAATTATATTTATCAAATTCGTTACTTGAATTCACTGCAAAATTAACATTGATACCACTTGTAGCAACACTACTCGTGCTTTTTACGGAAGAAATGACAAAATTGTTATAAACGTTGAATGATAAATCATCAAAATTATTTCCCAGAGCAGTCAATTTCGAATTAATTTCAGTAACTAGGGTGCTGGACGTATAATTACCATTACTCACGACGACGGAACCAGAATAACCATAATTCACATCATAAACTCCAAAACTATTATTGCCTAAATTAGAGGAAACGTTGTAATAACTGATTGGCACTTCTGCATTACATACCATAATACTTTTCACATTGTTGATACGTTCAGGAAGCGTAATGGTATAGTTGGCAATACTATTCCCACTTACATCAAGATTTCTACTATCAATATTAATATATTTTTTACGAGTAGGTTGAGAGACATTGGTCATCACCATATGACTATTGTATTGATTTACTCTTGGTTCTAAAAAAGAATCTTTGTTATCAAAATATTTACTCATGATGTATAATATATATTATAAAATTATATTATAACACGTAACTTTCCTAAAAGTTCATATTTATGTCATTGGAATATTTGTTCGTTGACTCGCCGAACTAGGCATACCGGATGGAAGTTGCATACCTGGATACATTTGGCCGGGAACAAAATTGGGTGGCATTGGCGGCATACCTGGATACATTTGCCCTGGAACAAAATTGGGCGGAATTTGCATACCTTGAGGCGTTTGTCCCGGAACATTATTTGATGGCACAGTCGCCGCAGGTTTACTGGATTCATCGACCACCACATCCTCCATACCTTCATATAGACCAAATGAGCGTAATACTAGAACAATCGCCAATAATGCTAACCCGAAAAATACCAGCTTCTTCAATTGAACACGTTTGAATATATTTTTAAACATAATAATATATATAATTACGCGATTTTTTATCTATCACAAGGAAAACAATTTTTACCACTATTTGCTAAACTAATCATATCATATGTATTTGTATTTACACGAAGCATTGGTTTAGGCATATGATACTCGGTTACATTTTGACTCGTTGGCAGTTTACTTTTATCGACCCGAATTGTTTTTTGAATAAACGACATTTTCATATGTATAAAATTGATTCAAAAGTAGAACTATAATAAACTATCCCAAAATAAAATGGACCATATTACTATAGAAAAAGAAACACCATCCATGGGTTCTCATGTATGTAAATATTGTTTTCGAAATTATAAAAAAAAGGAAAACCACGATAAACATATTACCTGTTGCGAATTCTTTCATCGAGCGACCACAAAAGAATTTGACAATGAAATGGATTCCTACGAAAAATTACCTTCCCAGCGCGAATTATTTCAATTGTTGAAAGAAACCATGTATAAATGTAATAAATTAGAAAAAGAAGTGACTAGATTGAAAACGTATTCGCTGACAAAACAACGTAAACAAATTACCGAATATTTGAATCAACCAATAAATAAACCGGTCCTCAATTTTATTGATTGGTCCAGGCAAATTTCAATTGAACAAAAACATTTAGAAATAGTATTCCAAGACGATTTGACCGAAGGTATAAAAGAAAGCATAAAGACCGCTTACGAAAATTGTAATATAGCAGAAATACCTATCCGCGCATTTTCCCAAAAAGCAAATACGCTGTATTTCTATCACAATAGTGATGAAAATCCGGCCAAATATTGTTGGAAAATCATGTCGAATGATGATATTGATAAATTCATCTCGATACTCTCGTATAAATTTCTTCAAGAATATATGAAATTTCAGCGTAGTATCATCGACCAGATAGAGAATGACGAAAATCTAAAAGAAAACCATATTATTTATATGATTAAAATAAATGGCGGAAAAGGGTCTGACGACCGCCGACGCAATGAAATCAAAAAAATATTATATTTGAAATTACAACAAGAAATCGTAGAGAATGTGGAATATATATAAAATTGATTTGCATATATTTTTTATAATTTTACATAACAAATATATATACATACGCTCAATCATGACAGAATTCGTAAAAGATGCGGTAGCAACTGGACCCGTAAAAGATGCCGGACCACCCGATTTTCTCGCTAAAAAATACCCACATGAAAGAGACAGTCGAATAAAATTCTATGAAGAAGGTCATCGATATACGGTAGATGGATTAGAAGGATATACATCGGTAACCACCTGGAATCATCATCATTTTCCCCAATTTAATGCCGATAGTATTATAGATAAAATGGAAAAGGGGAAAAATTGGCAAATCAAAGAAAAAAATCAAAAATACTGGGACCAAGAAACGGACAAACCAATGACCCGCGATAAAATAAAGGCCAGTTGGGACGCCAATCGCGATGCCGCGGCAAAGGCCGGAACGGCGATGCATTATGATATTGAATGTTATTATAATGAAATTCCAAGCAATAACTCGTCCATCGAATATAAATATTTCCAAAAGTATTTGGAAGATTTCGAACGAGAAAATCCACACCTAAAACCTTACCGAACAGAATGGACAGTATTTCACGAAGAAATGAAATTGACCGGTTCGATTGATATGGTTTATATAGACACGAGCGACCCCACCGGAAATACATTGGCAATTTATGATTGGAAACGATGCGCCGAAATTAGTCATGAAAATCAGTTTAGTCATGCACTTACCCCAGAAATAAAACACTTGCCGGATACGAACTTTTGGCACTATTCGCTGCAGCTGAATACCTATAAAAAAATATTGGAAACCAAATATGGCAAAACCATCACTAAATTGGCGCTAGTCGTATTACATCCACAGAACGCGAATTACCAAATACATGATGTGCCAATCATGGAAAAAGAAATGAATGATTTATTCGCGGCGAGAATGACCGAATTATCCAATAAAATATAGATGAATTGTAAAAATACTTAAATACAATTCTTTTTTACAATGTAAATATGAGTGTTTCTATAAAACAATATTTATACGTAGTTTTATTGAGGTTCATTCATTTGTATAGAATATGTATATTTAAATTATGGTGTATGTTTGGCTATAAACCACCCAAGGCAATTACGGTTACCACGTTATCGTCCACCTATGAGGAAAGGCAAAAGCAACGATTGTTGGACACGTATGAATCTTCCAACGATTTCAATGAGAATGTGGACAAATGTTTTTATAATCAAGCGGAATTACGTGAAATATTAATCGAAGAAAACAATGGTCTAGAAAAAACATGGAAGACGCGAATATTATTTGAAAACACGCCTAGGGGCAATATCATCATGTTTTATGATGCATTTAAACAAGGATTTGCATATTATTGCGACCAAACCAGTTTGCCATATCATTTATTGAATGCGGTTGCTATGAAATATGTAACGACTTACCGGTGCCGCGATTTTTTCGTGGATAACCAGGAAACACCGGAAAATCATCCGTCGCCTCTACTCGAACCGGTAAAAACAAAAGAAGTTATTGTTGTGAAAAAAGAGGAGAGTGTTGTGCCAAAGAAATCGGCACCTTTTGCAAAATTCAAAAGTTACAATATGGTGAATTCAAAACTGAAGGAAGAAGAAAAAAAAAGGAAAGAAGAAAAAGAAGAGAAAGACGATAAAATATACATTCGTAACAAATTCATATGTCTGGGTAAAATTATAAATTTCAAATTGATTCAGTCGATTGAAAAGAAACGCGGATTTACATTCAAAAGTAATTTAATGGAATCTATGAAAAACGACCAGAGTTTCCAAAAATCGGTCATGAGTTATGCGGAATACAAGAAGTTGAAAAGTGCTTCGACCAATTCCAATTAGATTGATTCTTCCTTTTTCTTTTTCCATTTTAAAAATCCCACACTTTTTTCTAGATGAAATGAACTACCTAGATGCGACTTGGCAATCAAATATGCTTGGTGTTCTTTTGGAGATAACGATTCCACGTATAATTCGCTTAACGATTTTTCTTTGTCCATATGATGATTATATTCATATAAAAATAATCATTATATAAGTTTCAATTTTACTATAAACGTTGCGTAGTATTTTGTGTTTTTTGTGATTTTTACAGTTGGTTTTAGTATATTTATTTATTGGTTTTCACCGACTGTATTTTCTTCAGCACCTTTTATAGTTTCAATATATTCCTCTTGTTTTTTAAGAGCAATTTTTTCTAAAATAGTTGTGGTATTTGAATTCCAAAAAGATGGGTAAATAAACGGTCTTTGGTCAAACCGATTATCATCTGGTGAATAACTAGTTCCATGAACCGATGGTGTTAAAATAGTCATTTTATTTCGATGCATGTAATAATTACCAAAAAATACTTTAACGACATGAAAAATCAACATTGGTGTTGGTAGTATTTTTTTAGGGTCGTGTTCACCCTCTTCATTTCTAATAAATTTCATTGTAATATTTTGATTTAACCATATATCACACAATCGTTTAAACATTGAAATTGGACCTAATAATTCTTCTTTACGTAATTTACCTAATATAAATAATTGTTCATACGTCATACCTATTTCAATTTCGTCGTCTTGTATTACTATATTTCCTTCATCATCTTTGGTCGGTTCAGTTAATTCTGGTGATGCAACTGTTTCCAAAACATCTTTTATTACATTTTGGTCTTTGCCATCTTTATTTTTATAGTTGAAATGATTCCATTTCTTAATGCACCATTCTAAATATTCTCGCAGATGTGTTTTTGATAAAGAACCAATTGGATTTATATCAGCACTCGCAGCATCATATTTTGTATAAAATCCACGTAATGCTTCATCCGCGTTGGATGATGCTAAAACTAATAAAAAACTCATTACTTGTCTATGACCTTTATTATCTTTAGTAAAAGCGTTCGAATTTGTTTTTAAATTTAAACGTTTTGCTCGACGATATATAGGTAATATTTGTGCCAAATAATATGCAGTTAACATTCTTAATCTTGCTTGAATATTTTGTCTAGCCAACCCTTGATTATTATCACCGGTATCTGTATCTTTTTCTTGTGGTATTATAATTTGGTTTGATTGTTCCCATTCAAATTCAGCGTCTTTGTTTATTTTATCTTTGCTATGAATCATCTCTTTTCCATTTTTTTCCCAATTATAATATCCAAATTGCACATCACCGTTTGCTATATTCGTTTCGCCTGCACCGGGGCCTCCATTAGAACTAAGTGCATCAGCACTATTTACAGATGATTTATTTTCATTAAATTTAGCATCATCTACAAATCCTTCAAAACCTTTTTGTATTGGGGCGGTCATATGATAACTATTTAATTTTGATGCTAATATCGCTGCAGAATTTGCAGTTTTTTCCGTATTGTATTTAGATGGCATATTTGCAGTATGTAATAAAATAAACATAAGGTCATTTGTCTCAAGTGTTTCTATAGTTTTACCATTTAACTCGGGCTCTAGATTCCATTTAAATCTCTCATTTAAAAATCCATTCGTAAGTAAACCGGTAATATGGGTTTTCAATCTATATTTATTAAAATTTTCAATACAAGATTTATCATCTGGATATTTAATGAATTCGGCAATTTTATCACACATATAATAAATTACCATTGCAGTCGCAGTGCTATCTACACCACCACTTAATGGTAATAAATAACCACCGGCGCCAGAACGTATGGTATAATCCCATACCCATCTGGACGTGTAGAGACCAATTTCATCACCTAGTATTATTGGAAGAGGAGTAAGAGCAACCGGTTCAATGTTGAATGACTTATTCGTATCTTTACTATTTAGTTGATTTAATTTCCATACACGCTTGAAATCGTCATCAATAATAAAAGAAGATTTAATATTTTTATTGACAATACTATTTGTATCGATTTTTTTATTATCGCGTGATAATTTGAATTTCGCAGATTCATCGTCGTCACTTTCAAAACAATGGCATATTTTAATTCTTGGCACAATAATATCGCGGTTAGCCGATTGTTGATTTCTACTCACATTGGAGCACCTGGATGACCTAATTTGATTTAAATCAATAGTAGCAATGACTGTTTCGACATCATACCATGTTAAATGTTCACCACAAACTATTAATTTTCCATTCACATAGACCATTGAATTACCATCAAATACCATACGATTACCATCACACCCAACCAAATTTGAATATAAATATGCTCCTCCATTTTTTTTGGTGGCTTCGGCAATTAATTGATGTCTACGTTCTCTCTTTCCTAATTCAAAATGAGAGCCAGACCCGTTACTAATGATATCAACTCCTTCTAGTCCCAGCATAATATTTGGAGTTTCGGGAGTAAATAATTCTTCACAAATTTCCGAGGCAATGGTAGTGCCATCAAAAGATTCTATAATAGCAACTCCAATTTTGGCGTATTTTTGTTTAGTTATATCTTGAATATATTCCGGCAATACACAATCTTCGAGATTTTGAATACGAGATTTTGCCCATCCAGTAAACCATCTATTCTCACGGTAATTCCCATTGTCAGCTAAATACATTTTTGGACGGATTAATATAATTTTACCATTCAAACAAAAAACCCGACAATTATATCTAACCCCATTGTGCATAACAAACGTGCCAATATCACATAGAATATCATTTAATTCTGTATTCTGTTTTTCTAATATTGTTCCCAAATAATACCATGACATATCTAATGTATCAGATTCATAAAAATGGTCCTCACAACTATAGCCAGAAATTTCCAATTCAGGACCAATACGGTATGTGCAACCAGCGGCTTTCGCGGCTTTAATGGATTCAATAATACGGTCGGTATTTTCTTTATATTGTAACACGAATTGTGATAATGTGCAAGTGGCAACTCTAACTGTTTTATTTTTAGAAAATATTTCTTCTGGAAATTTTAATTTTTCCACTACTTTTCCACTTGCGTATGCTTGTATATCACCCATTTAAAAAAAATTATATAATATGTAAATATTATATGAATTGATTATTCACCCTAAATTAACAACCAACTGGATTGTTTTTGTTATTATTTGCTACATAAACAATATCCAAGTCAGCACATTTATTATGCAATTTGTACAAATAATCCCCTTGACTCATGGCAACATATTCGCTTTCTGGTTTAGTATATGTGCATTGAGTCGTTAATCCAGTCAAATTGTCACATTTGCCTCTATAAGTGTCAACGGTTTTGGTGACATAGCAAGAATCCGCGTCTTTCACAGTGGATTTTTGTAATCGGGTAATATAATCCGCCTGACTATTTAAATTATTATTATTATCGGGTTTAACGACAGTATATGGATAACCACGACGTAACCATCTATTTCTACTACTCAACATACCGCTTGTATTCATTGATGATTTTTTAACGACAGTCGAATCCTCGGTCGATGTTACGGCCGATTGAATAATATTACCAATATGATATGTTCCACAACATCCGCCGTGTCCTTTTGCCGTTCCATTTTTCATAAGGGTTCGAGGTAGAGAACGAGAGAGAGAAGTTTGACCAATATAACCCTGATTACGATGCGTTCCGTTAATCGAAAATCCATTCTTTTGTCCAACGCTCATATTTTTATATTTCGCTTCGGTTTTACGTTTTAAAGCAACTATAGACATTATATATTTTTAGAGAGAAAATACTCTTTGAATATATTCGGTAAATAACTATAAAGTTAAATGTAAAAGAAATATATAATGGACCAGTTAGATTTAGATATAAACAATTATAGTATCAAGGATATTGAACGTTTTTTCAAATTAAAACCCAATAGTAAATATAGCGCGAGTGAAATTGAATATAAAGAATATGAAATACGAGAGCAATTGCTTCAAAGTGGCCATATAAATAAGAAAATGAAGAGAGATTTAATCGAATTTTTGAATCTGGCCAAGCAATGGTTAATATTTGTAAAATGTAAACAAATCGAACCTCCCACGATTATTCCTAAAAATGCAAAATTGGATACTACGGATTTTCCCAAATCGAAAATTCCTCCTCCAACGAGAGAAGGGGAGCTAATCCAACGTCCAGATACTCAATATACTTACACTAATCCGAGTGAATTTTTCCCGGGAATATTGAATCCATTGAATACGCGTATAATGACCAAATGTCTCACGATTGATACGAAGTTTAGACAAAATATACAAAAAACATCGAGTTCGGATTTTGTCGTCAATTTACCAATGCGTCTAAACAAAGTGGTTTCAATGCAATTGTCCTCTATCGAATTACCTATATCTTTTTATGGAATATCGGAGACAAACGGGAATAATTATTTATATATCTATGCCTCTCAACAAGTGAACGCGACCACTGTGATAGAGGAATCAAAAGTATTGATTGTTCCCGATGGAAATTATAATGCAAGTGATTTAATATCCACCATCAATGCTCTCCTGTCTCCCAAGGATAGTAAAGGAACTTTGATTTACCCCGACGATATGTTTTCATATATACAACTTGCTCTAGATATAAATGACAATTGTTCCGGTTCGGGAAAAGTGACAATCTATCCTACGGGCGAAAAAGCCGATACGATATTAACCGTGGAATTAGATTTTCGTAGAGACATCAATGGAGAAATTGAAAACAATTACGATTTGATTACGAAATTAGGATATAATTTGGGATTTACCCAAGATACCTATACCGGTTCGACCATCTATGTATCGGAGAATGTAATCGACCCCTCATCTCTCAAATATGTGTATTTGGCCATTGACGATTTTAATAATAATGTCAACAATCATTTTTTATCCACCTTTACCGATTACATATTGAATCCAAATATATTGGCTCGTATATCACTTCACGGTGCCGGGTTTTATATCATGACGGAGAGTGATTTAACCGTAACTACCGAGCCCAGAAGATATTTTGGTCCGGTAGATATTCAAAAAATTCAAATAAGAATATTGGACCATAGAGGTAGGGTATTGCCATTAAATTCGAATTTTTCATTTTGTTTAGTATTCAAAATGCTTTATGATTTGTAATAAACCTTCGCCCTCGGGCAAATAATAATATAAAAATGGCATATTTATATTATTTATAATATCGAGTTTTGCATTTACATAAATTGGCATCTGTATATGAACTATCTAAAATACAATAACAGGCCGTTTTTGCCCAACTAGGTTGTTTCACATATTCAGGCATAGCAGTGACAAAAGGTAGACCTTTTGCCGTATCATAAAAGGTCGTTACCTTTTCTCTATTAAAACGTTGGTCAGTATTATTACATAGAGTAAAGGTAGGACAATTCGCGGTTTTTGCATGTTCTATACCAAAAATCAATTTGCTCCCACTTGGAACGAGTTGGTCCAGATTTTTCTTTTTATTACTGATAGAATTTCCTAAAGAATAAAGTTTATATGATGTATAATCTTGAGATTCTAATATCGCTGGAACTCCACTAGCATCTTTCAATATAGTAGCGGTTTTTTTATATTTCAAATAATCGCTTTGAGACATGTATACTATTTATTGATATATTTTTTCAACAAAAAACACAGTGGCCCATGCAAATAATGTGCCCACGATACTTCCCCAAGCCAATTGTTCCACCGTATGTCTTCTATATTTTGCACGTTGATATAATGTGAGAGCGGCAATAAATAAATTTGAAATGAGAATCGTGAAAGAATGATTTAATTTGTAGAGATACACGAGAGAGAAAAACACGGATTGAGCGTGTCCCGAAGGCATACCAAATTGCTCTTCATTTTTATATTTTTCCAATTTTGAAAAAGGAATAGGATTCTCTGGACGCGCTTGTCTAAATATAATTTTCAAAAACTTATTTATATACATATTTACCCCAAAAGAGAGAATATAAACAATTATATATGTGTTACGATTCCATAAATAGTATATTACGACGAAAAATAATATAATAGGCCCATAAAAGCCAATCGTATCGAATACTTCAATAATATCGAATACGTCAAACATATATATTATATAGATAGATATGATTGTTGATTGTAGATTATGTATTATACAAAACTATGTATTTGCTCTATATAATTGTTCACACATGAGAGAAAACGACCAGTTTGAACCATTCAAATCCACTACGTCACCTCTCTCATTCATTAATTTTACAGACATGCGATGAATATTTACCGGTCCAAAATAGGTGCGGTCTTGATTTTGCAATGTTCCGCCAAATTCAATATAGGTGGAACCATTTTTTAGACCCGATGTTTTCATAGGTATTAAACCAAATATATCTTTTACGAACGGACCATTTGAATAACTTTTGGCTTTATTTTTACGTGAATTCAACTTTTCATTTGTTGCATATACTTGGTTTTGTGTCAATTGAGTTCCAGCAGTATTATTGAATACGGTTTCTCCCGTAATAGGATTGCATTCAATCACTGACCGGTTCGCGTAGGAAGGCAATGGAATGACGGTTTCGGCATTAGTAATGGTGACTAATCCATCATTTAAATGATTTTGATTAAAATCGTCTAATACAATCAAAAAATAATTATATAAATTTGTGCTAACGGCCGTATCTCCCGTAATTTTTACAATATTTGTCGTTGAATTATATGAATAAAATGATGCAGTGCCATTATAATAATTGACTTTTTCGTCATTCGGGTCTACCAATATATTTGATTTAGTTAATGTATATTCCGTTAAATCTCTAAATCCTAATATCCAGCCAATCGTTGCATCCCATGTTGTATTTTTAACACTAGTGCTACCAATATAACATTTCACAAAACTATAAGGGTCGTAAAAAACTAAGCGAAAATCACTTGCCGTAAAAATTTTGTTTACATTTAAACGTAGATTTGAATAATCAGTTCCATTCTCAGTATAAACACTAACCGATGAACCGGCAGTCAATGGATTGCTATCAAATGCATCGTTAATTGCATTAATCAATTGAGTTCTCGTATATGTGCCGGAATCCAATGTGATTTTAATGTCGTTATCTCCCGAATCTATGTATATTCCATTCGAGGTTGTTAATGGTTTTATATAAAAATAATTATTATTTGAATTGGCTGATAAAGTAATTTGACTGCCATAAATCACCGATGAACCGCTAATATCGGAATAGGATTGTCCAGATACCAAATAACTACTTAAACTATATGATGGGTCAGTGATATTCAAATAATTATACCATGTATTGTTTTCATCGGTGCTATCCCATTTTCCATTAGATGATGGGTCATAAAAATAAAGGTCATAATCTATTTGGGTCAATATTTTGCTCACTTTTACCTCTAGTTGACATGAAATTATACCGGAATTATTCGTTAATGATATAGTCGTTCCTTTTAACACACTATCGCCATCACTGTCCGTAAAATTGGCGAAAGCAGTATTAATATCTGTTTGCAACGAAGATATGGTAGTATATGTTTTACTAGTATATAGAGGGGGAACTTGATACCAATTCGCGTATTGATTTCCATATTTTTTACTAATATTCGGTTTGATGATTGCGATATAAGTACTATCAATGGTATAACTCGAATTATTTGCAAAAGAGGAAGTGAATACATTCGTATTTGATAAATCTATATCAATAAATGACAAATCCAAGACATTCCACAAATCAGTGCCAGATAAATCAATGACGTAGTTATTTTTTGTAAATTCTTTGTTCAAATCAAATTGAAAATGAATTTTTGAATCAGTGTTGCTTTGATATATTATGGTATTGTTCATATTTAAAATACCCGAACTATCTTGCATTGTATTTGTAGTAGTAAGTGAGTTATTCAAAGCCGTTATATATTCAGTTAATGTATATCCATCGCCAGTTGAATTTACTATATTAAAACTAACATCATTACGAGAAAAATCATTTCTAGTAGACACTTTACTCGAATCATATCCATATTCTGCATGTATACATTTCAATTTGAAATATGGGCTCGATACAATACTATAATTGGTTTGCGTGGTAGAAGTTTCGGAATATATATTATTTAATTCTACTCTCGAAGGGTCGAAATTGAAACAAGATGTGCTTCCAGTCCAAATTGTATTATCCCCACTTTCACTGGGAAATACTACCACTGTTTTATAGTTCTTAATATTTGACGTGGTTTTTTGATTTAATTGCAAATTCATTTTGTAATACGAATTTCCACAACCGTCTATGAATGGGTCGGTAATATCAATTCTTTGAATAAAAGAATTAGATAAATATGAATTTGACAATATAACGCCACTTAAATCATCAAATAATTGATTTCTAGTATAAGTGTTGTTATTAGATATATTGGTTGAAAAAGCTACATCATATGAATTTATAATAGTGGAATTCGTGCTATCATATTCACTATATCCCTCATATTGTTTAATGGTAAAATATCGATTTGATGAAGTTATACTGTATATACTATTGACTGAATCACTATTGGATGTAGATGTCGTGAGAGACAAATTTCGGTTCGAATAAATCGTGCATATATTGTAAGATGTATCATTGAATCCTAAAAATCCGGGAATACTTTGATTACGGGATGTATCTATCAACGGTGAGGTCCAGTCAGGGAAATATAAATAATATCGGTTTTCGTTGAACGTTTTGTTGATATCGACTGTAATACTCGCTGCACTAGTAAATTCAGTATATTCAATCTTTGTATTCCCAAAACTCACATCAGTATAAGTAGATGCAACGGTTTGTATAGAAGTATTAATTGCACTAATTAAATCGGTGGGCGTATAATTTCCGGCATCTATTTTGATTTGGTAATCATGGTCTCCACCGGTAATTCCGGGAGAATTTCCTTTTAAATAAAAAAAATTACTGCCATATTGTTTACTAATGGTATACCACGTATATGGTATTTGCACTGAATATAATTTTAACGATAAAACGTCTCTCAATGGATCAGATAAATTAAATGTAAAATCGGTAGATAAATCATTTCGATTGGGTCGATAACTACTATCTATACTAATAATACGGCGAACGGTTTGTTTTAATAGAGGGTTTAATTTATCTTTGGAATAATCTAATGTTTTAGTCAATTTCACATCATCTTTGCGATAATCGGTGGTAGGGTCGATTGTTTGTCCAACCACAGCATTTGATGTTGTATATGTATTTCCCATACTAAATAAATTACCCGATAAATTTACACTTTCCCCGTAGTTCATACTTATATCTCCATAATTGATTGCATTTTTTTCCCCCTCACTTCCATTGAATACATATTGTCGTGAACCATCGGTATCCAAATTTTCAACAACCGGACTATCCTCCTCATCATCATCTTCAAAAAAACGGTTATATATATTATTAAAAAAATCATATAATTGTTTCCCGGATGTATTGCGAATTGAACTATACTTGTTTAAAAAATAAATAATCTTTGCTTCTAATTCTCTATCGCTAGGATTTACCAAGTCCAATATTTGATATAATTCATTATCCGTATATTTAGAAACGTTATAAATATCTTCATTCATTTAATTTATCGATATACATATTATTTATATTTTTTATTGGTTTCATTATTATTCGCCATTTTCTTTATCGATTTTTCTTTTGAACATTTCACTTATAAATTTAACTAAATCCATTGTCTTCATGCACCGGTATAACATATCGACCGGAAATGATTTGAGTCCTTGCCCACGTTTCATATGTCGTGTTCCTTTAAAACATAGGTGGTCAAATACTTTCATAACACGTTCTTCCATCTCGTCCATATCATTTCGGTCAATACGATATTTACCCACATAAACATATCGATTGTAATTACGATTATTATATACCATATATTTGTTTATTTGCGGGTGATTGCGGACCATACCTATTCCGGTGATTTTATTTGTGTCATTGTTCATTTCTAAGATAAACAATACCGTATCTATATTAATTTGTTGGGAGATTGGGTCTGGCGAACAATAAACACACCCAATTTTGGGATTTTTGACGCGAAAATTTGCATTTTCTTGAAAAGTAGAATTATTGAATCGGGATGTCAATAATATATGCCGACGTTGTTCCTTGTATTGTTTTACATGCTGTTTTAGGAGATTTTTTTCCGTAGAGGTCATTTGATGAATTTATATGCGATAATGAATGGTCATATATTTCTCTTCAATTTTTTGAATTTTTTGATTTAATATATGGAATTATAATAGATAATGGACGAAGAAACAATTATCATAGATATTGACCAAAATGATGAATCGATATCATCTTCAACTGCCAGTAGTTCAACCACCCAATCCTACATAAATTCAGTAAATATAAATATTAATCGGGAGGATGATATTGAAATCAGTAATATTCAGGAGGAAAATTCACTTATACAATATACAGAAGAACATTTTATAAATAAATTACCTACCTATATAGAGAACGATGGTATAGAACTTCAATTGATTCGTTCCAACATGCATTTTTCGTCGGATAGTCCAGTATCAATGTCTAGTGCAAACAGTGAAGATGAAAATGAAGAGCACCCCCACCAATATAAAAAATTGACATATGACGATGTTGAAAAAACGATTTCAAATTATCATGCCAATGAAAATAGATATAATAGCGAAATGGATATATTAATTACTTACTTAAAAGGTCAAAAGATATTATATAAATATTCGAATCGAATAACTACTTGGAAATTGAATGCTCTCATCATTCCTTCCATATTTTTAACTGCTATTTTGGCAATTTTTACACCATTTATTGAGAGATTTAGTTGGGGTATTATTTTTATAGCTACGTTAAATGGATTCATCACCCTATTTATATCTCTCATCAATTATTTGAAATTAGAGTCATCCGCCGAATTTTATTTGCATATAGCGAATCAATATGATAAATTAGAGACATCAGTAGAATTTACGAATAATAAAATTGCCTTTATAGAGAATGAAAAAGAGCAAAAAAATTTAGTTTTAAAAAAAATCAACGAATTGGAGAGAAAATTAACGGAAATAAAAGAATTAAACAACGTATTGATACCGAACGAATTAAAAAAACTATTTCCGGTCATCTTTCATATTAATGTCTTTTCATTTATAAAAAAAATAGAATTGTCTAAAAAGAAATTAATTATGAAATTGAAGGACGTAAAAAACGAAATGAAATATATTTTGTATAAATGGAATCAAAGTTCCCATCGAGAATATTTGGAAAAATCGAGAGAAAAACACCGAATGGATTATTTATTCAAAATGAAAGAGAAAATGAAGGAAGAGATAAGTTATTATAATAATGCATATAGTTGCTTAGACACAATATTTGCGAATGAAACATATTATGTAGAGAAACACAATTTATTTTTATCCTTATTCTTTTCAAAAAAAAAGAACAACTATGATGATATTAAACTGCAAAATCCAGTGATAAATAATCATTTGAAATTTATATTAGACGACCTGTGAAGTTGATGTATTTTCTTTGTTGATATATTTCACACATATCCAATACCATGGAAAGTCGTGAACAATTTTAATATTAGCATTATTGGCGAAAGCATTACATATTTTTTGTGCAGTCGGGGTATCCATTTTTAAATTTATAGACATGATGATTCTTTTGTGGAGATAATCGTTATGAATTAATATTTCATGTATTTCTTCAATGGTACCAATATTTAGATTATGAAATATGCTTTGAATATATTTTTTAGGGGTTTTTGCATCTATTCTAGGTATGCATAATGAAATTTTCTGTAAATTATTTTTATGATTCATTTTGATTTTATTTAAATATATCCATTGATATATATATCTTCAATTTTGTAAATAACAATTTATTTAGTAATATATGTTGTTACTAAATAAATTATTTAGAAATAAATTAAATATATAAATACTTATATACGTCATGTCATCAAGTGACTACAACCTGATGAAACGGTATGCGTATGCAGGCGGGTCTAACTGTGGAACAAATGTTTCGGGGACGTATACGAACATTTGTTCAATAAAAGATGTTGGATCTGGAACACGAACTACCACGGATACAGGGACAACTGGCTATACTGGTCCGACCGGTTATACTGGACCCACTGGACTCAGTGAAAGGTATATATCTATCAATAAAATTAGTATAGACCCCACTGATTTTTCAGATAATTATGTTACAATTACGATTGATACCGGTTTATCATATATTAATGGAGACCATGTTAACGTAAAAGCATATGATAGTAAGAACCTAGCCGATACAGATATTGGGAACAATTACAGTAATTATAGTAATTATGAATTAACCGGTGTTGTAGATACATATAATTCAACGACTGGATTAATGGAAATAAAATCAGTAGTAAATAATGGTATTCAAAGTAGTAAATATCTATGGTATAGAACAAATCTGTATTATAAAGGTGATACCGGAACAACTGGCCCTACTGGTATAGCGGGTGATAGGTATAATACAACTTATAGTGGAGGAATCTATTATTCTGCTGATAATACTATAGAACTAGAACTAACGATTGAACCAGGATTGGCTTATGTTTCTGGAGATTACGTTAATATTACTTGTACTGAATTAATCAACAGTGAGTATCAAAAATTATATGCCGAGGTTGATTCATATAGCAAAACGAGTGGTTTATTAAAATTAATAAATATAGTTAAAAAGTCCACTAGTTTTTCGTATTCATCTAGTAAAACCTATAGAATAACCTTAAATATGCAGGGTGATACTGGTTATACTGGTCCGCGTGGTTTACAAGGTGAGCAAGGTCCTCAAGGTGAACAAGGACCTCAAGGTCCTCAAGGTCCTGCTGGTCAAAATGGAACTATTGGTATGGATGGTGCGACTGGTTCAACTGGCCAAACCGGCCAAACTGGTCCTACTGGACAAACGGGTCCTACCGGACAAACGGGTCCTACCGGACAAACAGGACCTACTGGTCAAACAGGACCTACTGGTCAAACGGGTATTACTGGTCCTACTGGCGCATTTGGGGGGTTCGTATATACTGATATCATTCCTCAAGGAAGTGAAGTGGCTAATTATACTGACAGTTGTGGGAATATACATAGTTATGTAGATGTAAATATTGGGTCAAGTGATTATGGATTCAATAGTATTCATGTAAAATCAGTATATGTATTTGGTCAAACAATTTATATTGGGGACTCTGCGACTATTTCGGCAAATGATAATGGTTCAATTGCATTACCAGTTGGTTCAACAATTGGTGGAGTAAATTCCGGATTAATTAGTATAATTGGTGTTAAAGATAGTTCTGCTAATTTACCAACGGTGGATGTATCAAAAAATGATGGATATATAGTAGGATATAATTTGTGGGTTGCTACACGTGATAATCCTGGTTCAGCTACGTTAGCCGATGCATCGTGGGTAAATTTGGGTGAGGTAAAAGGTCCCCAAGGTGATAGAGGATATACTGGTCACACTGGTAGAACCGGACCTACTGGACCTACTGGTGCGACTGGACCTACTGGACAAACTGGTCCAACCGGTCAAACTGGACCAACCGGTCAAACTGGTCCAACCGGTAATACTGGTGCTACTGGTGCTACCGGTGATACTGGTGTTACTGGCGCGACTGGATACACTGGTGTGACTGGTCCTCCAGGTTCTTCTACAAATACAGGAGCAACGGGTAATACTGGGTATACTGGCTTTACGGGTCCTACAGGTATTCCTGGTTCAGCAACCAATACCGGTGCAACTGGACCAACTGGCTTTACTGGAGAAACCGGACCTACTGGAGAAACCGGACCTACTGGTGAAACTGGTCCTACCGGACAAACCGGACCTACCGGCCAAACGGGTCCTACTGGTATTACCGGTCCTACCGGACAAACCGGACCTACTGGACAAACGGGTACTACTGGTGAAACCGGTAATACCGGTGACACTGGACCTACTGGCCAAACGGGTCCTACTGGACAAACGGGTCCTACTGGTGAAACTGGTAATACCGGTGACACTGGACCTACTGGACACACCGGTCCTACTGGACAAACGGGTCCTACTGGTGAAACTGGTAATACCGGTGACACTGGACCTACTGGACACACCGGTCCTACTGGACAAACCGGTCCTACTGGTGAAACCGGTAATACCGGTGACACTGGTCCTACTGGACAAACCGGTCCTACTGGACAAACCGGTCCTACTGGACAAACTGGACCTACTGGAGAAACCGGACCTACTGGTGAAACCGGTCCTACCGGACAAACCGGCCAAACTGGACAAACCGGTCCTACTGGACAAACCGGTCCTACTGGACAAACCGGTCCTACTGGAGAAACCGGTCCTACTG
>Ga0214917_10001178_pt1 | contig 33938 bp, 50 predicted proteins | sample LL_1208_BB_MetaG_FD_177983 | JGI IMG/M metagenome (GOLD analysis project Ga0214917, IMG submission 177983) | Freshwater microbial communities from Lake Lanier, Atlanta, Georgia, United States - LL_1208_BB | ecosystem: Environmental > Aquatic > Freshwater > Lake | place: USA: Georgia | collected... | reverse complement strand
TGCTTTCTTACATGAGCCTTACATAATCGGTTTAACACGATGTTCATTATGTTAACTTTTTTGTGGATAACTACAGCAATTTTGCTCAATCTGCAGGCACTTTGCAGTTGTCCACAGGGCAATGTGTGCATCATTGGCTTTTTTCTGTGGATAAGTCATCGATCACCTCGACATGGCGCAGCGCCGCCATGCGTAAGTCCTGCACATTGATGTTGATTTGTTGCGCCTTTTGTAGACCATAAGTTTTCTGATCCCACCTTTCGGCCAGCCACTGGCGCGTGCGGATGCGCTGGACATCGCGCTGCGGATTGCTGTCGGCCATGCTGTCGGCGATCTTGATAGTGTCACAAGCCATCAGGTCGGCAGCACGCGTGCGCGCGCGCGTAATCATAGCACCGTGATCGTTTTCCTCGATCCAATCATCTAGCGCACGCTTGCTGATACCCAAGCTGATGCAAATGTCGGCAATGCTTTTACCGCTTTCAACCATGCTGAAGATCATCTCTTCTGGCATCTCATTGAGAAAAGCGACATCTTTTCTGCGCTTTGGCGTGCCTGGCATCGTTTAAACCCTCCTAAAAGCCGTTTTAAGCCGTTCTACAGCCGTTTTGACCATATCCACTACCTTACCCATGATCTCGTTGATTTTGTCCATTCTTGAACCTTTCTGCCTGTTCGGAATTGAATTTGTATTCCATGGTGTCATTGTCGCTGAATGTCAGATCGTTTTCAAAGTCATCAAAGCCTGTTTCGCCACCTATCTTTTTGAACTTTGTCAATTGAGCTGTTGGCACAAGAGCTTTGAGCTTAATCATCTGTTGAACTCCCTCATCGGCCATCAGTACCTCGATCTCCTGCATTGACCAGATGTGGTGATTCGATAGGTCCTGACGCTGAGTCTGAATTGCAACTGCTTCATTGACTGTTCTGACGATGACCATGGTCTGACCATTTTGCATTTCCCACTCAATCCGAGGAATGGCTGATGCTGGCTCTAACCCCTCTTCGGTTGCCCATTGATCCAGCACGCCATACGCCCTGATCATTCCCGCCACGCTGGAATCGAACTTCGCCTGATCTTTGGACTCCATCGCCTGATGCAGTCTGCTGTTCTGAATCCAAAATTTCTCTCTCAGCTCACTGCTTACCAAAGTATTCAGTCGGTTTTCTCCCCATTTCCTATCGCTGGCAACCTTTACCGACTCCAACTCCACCAGTTTCGATTGCACATGAATCGTCCAAGCGTCTGCCTTTGGACTTGGTTGCTCCACCACTGGATGCTTATTCGATGTTCTTTTTGTCGCCATTTCGTTTCTCCCTGTTTTGGTGCAACTTGGTAACATACAGTGGTAACAAACCTCCGAGTTCTAGACTCTCGGTTTGTTACTTGTTACCTGTACGGAACAAACAAGTTACGTTTGTTACCTGTTTGTTACTTGTTACCTGTTTATTCATACAGCTTCAAATCCCATCGGTTTGTGCTGCAACCACACATAATCGTCCCTAATATCGCCCTCGCCTGACTTCTGCAAGTCGTCCTTGGCACGCTTCCACGCCATCTTGAATGAGCTTTTATCCTCATCAGTACACCCCATCTTGGACCACAATTCCTGCCTCCACTGCTCCAATCTGATGGCATGACGTTGTAAACCATCGATGTACTTTGGCGCTCCATGCTCTTTGACCATTCGCTCTAGACATTGCATCGCCAGTCGCTGATTCTTGCCACTCCCCGCGTTGCTCTTGCCTGCCTTTTTGGGTATTTCGTTGACGGCTGAGTCGCTGGCTTGAACTGCCAAGCTAACGACTGGCTCGCTCAGTCCGAGTCCTGCTGGCCTAATCTCAACCTCCACCATCTCAAAGCCAAATCGCTCGTTATCTGCGCCATCCTTTTGCTTACTGATGGTGAGCACGCCTTTCATTTGCTCGTCAAACCTGAGTAATTCCAGCTCTGTATCCACTGCGCCAAGCAGTGATGAATGACCGCGCAGTCCTTTGGCGGCGTCCTTGCCGCTGTGATGCAGCACCATCAAGGCGCAGTTGAGGAATTCTTGGACCTTTCCCATGGCAGTGATGAATGCACCCATGTCTTCTGAGCTATTCTCGTTGCCGCCGCCGAAAGCTCTAGCTAAGGTATCCACGATGGCTAAGCTGAACTCCAAGCCTGTCTGCTCCACCAGCTGTACGACTGCCAGCATTAAGGCGTTGAAGTCCTCAGCACTTGATCTGAGGTTGAGCTGGTGTCTGACGATGTAGATCGGTGCGCCGTCTTGAGTCTGGTGGTAAAGCTTGCAGGCTTTGATCCTGGCTCCAATACCGCCAAATCCCTCGCCGGCCAAGTACAGCACTGCACCAGTCTGCTTAACCTCCCTGCCCATCCATGTGCGCCCTGTGGCGATGGCCTCGGCAATGTCTAGGGCTATGAAGCTCTTGAAGCTCCCAGGCGGTCCATACAACGCCGTGAATGATCCTTTGGGGATGACACCCTCAATCAGCCACTCGACTGGCTCATCCTGAATGGTGTCCCAAGATTCAATCTTTATGGTCTTGGTTGGCTTTGGTGCTTCTTTTGGTGGGTCTGGCGCAAATTCTTTGGCGATGTCCTCTACTTGTGGTGGCGGCACATCAATTGCCGCATTCGGTTGAATCGCCTGAAGTCTTTCGGGCATCGTTACATCGTCAACACTATTGATTTTTGGCGCTGCCTTGACCAACGCTGCCAGCTCTGCTCTGCCGCCGCCTGCCTCAATGAACTCATAGGCGTCATCGCCTTGCCCCTGCAGGCCGAGGTCAACTACCTTGAGCGCCTTGGCGATGGGCAGGATGGCTTCTGCTGCCTTGCGAGCGTAACTCCAGCCACTCAGATCGTTGTCAGGCAGGATCACCACATTGGCGCCAGCAAAGTATTCGGTGATGGCGTCTGGCCAATGCCCTGCGCCACTGTGTGCTGTTGTGGCCACCACGCCAAGACTCATTAAGGCGTCCACCGCCTTTTCGCCCTCAGCGAGATAGATGATTCTTCCCGCGGTCTTCGCGTCCAGCAATTCGGGTAACTTGTAGGGGACTATTCGTGCATCGCCAAGTGTTGGGTAGCGTTTTCCATCTGTATCTACTTTGTAGAGCCGATAGGTTTTGCCGGTTTCCCCTACGCGCAGCCGGTGCTTGACGAAAACTGTGACGCGGTCTTCGTCTTGGTACTGCCACTCTTGCTGAAACTCGACTTTGGGTAATGGCTTGATGTTGGCGAGAGGGTCGGGTCGCTCTTCCAGCTCGGGAAGCAAGTTTCTATCCTTGATGGTGTTGAATACCTCTTCCTGAGAGCACCCGCCGTGGCAATGAAATAAGGGTTTGCCGTCATCTCCGATGTGGATGCTGAGACTTGGATTCTTGTCGCCGTTGCCTTTGCCGTGACTCGGTACTGGGCATGATGCTACCCACTGACCATTTGCTCTTTTCGCGTTGCCGAGCGTTTTGGCTATTTGTTCTGCTTGCATTTATATGCTGCCATTTTTTAGAGGAAAAAAAAGCCGAGGCTGTTACACCTCGGCGCTTACTAGCTTTCAGTTAAAACATTTCGTCATCTTCAACAGCCTGCGCCATAGCTGACTTCGCAGGCGCGGGAGCTGGTGCAGCAACAGTTTTGGGAGCTGGCGTTGGTGGCGCAGCCACTTGCGCGGTGTACTCAGCATCGCTCTGCCCCATGCCAGCAGGCTTGTCAATCCAACTCACAATAGTGAAGTTGGGTATGCGTGTTGTGCCTTTGCCTATCTTCTCCAACTTGCTGCCGGTGTACTCCAGCACAGGCAACTTACCTGCATTGGCGGCACGCTGTGCGGCGCAGTCTGTGTAGAGCTTCTCGAGTCCCATGTTCGGACCTACGCCACTTGATGACCACTCACAAGTCCCGATCTCCTTGTTGTAAAGAGTGACGATGAAACCGCGTTTGTGGTCAGGTGTAGGCTGTGGACCTTTACGGCCAAGCTCTGCATCGGGTTGCCAATCGCGCAGACCAACACCAAGTGCGAGCCAGCCTGTTTGTACAGCATCGATGTCAAAGACTACCTTTTTGAGTTGGATTTCCTCGCCGAGGTTGTTTGTCCAAGCGTTGGCTTGGGGTGAGAAGCGGATGTAGTTTCCATTACCGCCGCCAGAAGAGAGATTTAGCATTTTGCGTTTCGCTTTCAAAAGTTACAGGGGTTGCATTATTGACTCAAGCTGCGATCTCTCGCAAGGGTGAGTCCACTCGATACCTTGGCCGTCAATGCGTCCAAGATAACTCTTTGTTCCTTTGGCAGTAGCTTTTCAGCCGCCGTAGGAGAAATTAGTTCAGTCTCAAAAATTTGAGAGTCTGTAAGTCCTGCGTCAGTAAGAGCTTGACGCGCTTGATTGGAATCAATCCATTTGCGTGAGGCGCGTTTGGGTTGGAGCTGCCAGCCAGGTAGTACGGCGCCAGCCTCCATTTGCTTGGTGGCGTGATCTTTTACGGCCTCAATGAACTTCTCAACCATTGGTGCGCGATCAAGGATGGCGCTGATTTGTGCCGGCGTGAGAGTCAGCATCACCTCTTTGATGTCCTCTTTTGACATGAGGGTGATGTCGGGTTGCGCCGCCACGATATCGAACTGCTCTTTCTGTGCAGAGCAAATATGCTTTGCTGGACACCACTGGCAGGCTTGCTCTGATGGCGCATAACGCGGTGCATCGCTCACAGCCTCATTGATGGCCGGCAATAAGACTTCTGTCTCCCATACGCCCAACTCGTCCACGCTCATGCGGTGTATGCGCTTCTCACCATGGTGTGGCTGGATGATTTGGAACTCGACTTCTTTAGGCTTGTGGCTGCTGTGCATCAGCGCACCAAGCGCATAGATTTTCATCTGTTCGCTGTCAGCGTCCACATAGCCACGCCCTGTTTTAAGGTCGGCAATGATCAGCTTGTCCTGAGATATGCCAACGACATCGGCAGTGCCTTGTAGCGAGAACTGTGGCGTTTGGTAGAGCTTGAAGAGCTGCTCCACCTTGACAGACCCAAGCTCATCTTGAATCGCCCATATCGCCTGCAAGTGTTCCAAGGCAAACTCGCAATTCTCTTCAGTCATTGTGATGCCCTCAACCACTTGGCCGACAAACTTCATAGGGTCGGTGTCGAGCTGAAAGCAAGTCTCGGCCAGCGCGTGTATGGCTGTGCCGATCTTTGCTGCCTCGCCTGATTCCTGATAAGGCACAAGCGTTGACAGTCTGGCGCTGGCAGGGCAGGCGATCCAGCGTGATGCGGATGACGGCCTGAGTTTTAAGGGTTGGTTTTTCATTTTTCTATTTGGTTGTTGATCAGTAGTGAGTAAGCAATTTGGCGAACCTCGTTGCTTACCGAGAATCCCAAGTCCTCGGGATGCACCAAGCGTTTTAGGAATTCGGTGTTTGCTTTGTTGATTTGGCGCTGGTACTCAAGCTGCGAGCCAAGCCAAACAATGTGATCTCTCAATGTGTTTCGTTCTTTGTCATCCATGTCTAAGTCCCCAACAAGCAATGAGCGCCGCATCTGCTCGGCCATCATCTTTCTTACGCTTGAAGTAGTCCACGTTCCAAGGAAACAGCTCCATGGCACGCGCCCTTGCGCCGTCCTTGCCGCCTGTCACGCCCATCGCCTTTTGCCATGTCTGTGGCGTGATCAGAGTGGACTTGATGGATCTCGCGGCGATCACACCCTCAATCGCACCAAGGCTGCGCCCAAAGCTGAATACGCTGGTAACGCCCTGGCCTGACATTGCAAAGACCTTTTCGATGTACGCCTCATCGGGCTTGAAGTTGTCGAGGATCTCAATTAACTCAGGAATGCTGATTTGGCGCTTGGCTTTGCCGTTGCGATCCAAAGTGACTGTGGGCATATCGAAAATGCCTGTCAGGGTTTCGCCCTGCATCATGGCAATTGCGCCATTCAGCCCTACGTCAATGCCAATGATTCTGCGCGGTTTGAATGTACTCATTTGACGGCATCCTCCATGGCTTTGTTAAGGACTGTGAGGCGAGCTGATACCAGCGCATCGGCAGCCTGATCCAAGCGCATTACTGATCCATACAATGGCTCTGTGGTCCCCGACATCCAGCGGGATACCTGCGCCTGATCAATCTCCGCAACGCGGCAGACATCAGACATCTTGTAGCCAGCGCATTCGACTTTGTGCCGTATGGCGTGAAGTGCTTCTTGTGAAATCGTTTTCATGTGGAGTATGTTAACCATAAATTGTGGAGATGGTCAAGTTTAAGATAAAAAAAGGGGATCAACTCACGCTGACCCCCCAAAGGCAACTGGCAGTAAAACCGCCAATGCTAAGTTTACAGGAATAATAGTTGAGTAAATTGAAAGGTATTTGATAGCAATATCAAAAGTGATATGATTATTCTGTCATCAATTAAAGGAGACTTTGAAATGAACCACACCCAACACCCCTACATGGAGCAAGCAAGGCGCTTAGAGCGCCGCGCTGACTCTGCCCTTGACTTCCTTGTGGCCATCGCTATCGGCGTTGGCTTTGCCCTCTTACTCGCCGCATGGTGGTCATCATGACTGATCTCCAAGACTTTTGCCAAGAACCGCGCAGCATGGCCGAGTTGGAGGATGGCGGCTTTGAGCGTTCCAAGGTGTACGCTGCCGTCAAGCGCGGTGACTTAAAGAACGCCAATGCCGTAGACGCATGGGGTCGCAAGCAGCGCGGAAAAGGTCTGTTTGTGTCAACTGTGACGCCAATCCCCTATAACGCCACCCTGCTTGTGCAAGCCTGGTCAACCCCTCAACCCCAAGGAGACATCCATGTCTAAGAAGATGCAAGACGAAATAGACGCCGAGGTGCTGCGCCTCTCACCCCCCAAAGAGACTGCCATTGGCATGATGACTCGCGCCGAGATGGTGCAACTCATCAACAAAGCAGTTCACTGTGGCGCAATCATTGGATGGGCGCACGCTGAGAGATTCACCCGCGAGCGTATGCAACGCCAAATCGATCAGCTTGACTACGAAATGAAGTGCATCCAAGACCGCCTCAAAGACGCTGAGATGGAACTACTGGCGGTGCAAAAATGAATCCAATACCTACACCACCACCCCCCAAGCCTGTTGATGTGCAGGCCACTTGGCGGCGCTTTGGCTGGACACCACCAAGTGAGGCCAAGCCATGCAAACCGCAATAATCTTTTTCTTGATGGCATTGTTTGGCATGGCAGTGATGATCATCACGCTGTTTTGCTTTGTGTGGGTACTTTTAAATTTTGAGGTTGAATGATGAAAGAGAAGACAGAACTGGGACGCGCCATCACGCTGCGCCTTACCCAATCAGAGTACGCCGAGTATGTAAGGCTTGGCGGTGTCAAGTGGATGCGGATGTTCCTGCAAATGAGTGCAGGCATTCAGAAAGAAATTAAGGTGAATAACAAATGAATGAGAAAAAGAACGCGTTTGACTGGCGTGACGGAACAGCATCAATCTGGACAAGAGACAAGGAAATGCGCCAAATAGCGCAAGGTAGAGCATGGGGTCAGGCAGCGCAGGCCAAGATAGGACTTGAGTCTAAACAGCAAGTGACTGTTTACTCTCATGCCAAGCCTAGCAAGCAAAATTCATAATTGCACTTGTCACAATTTGGCGATAGGATTTTAATTGGCAATCGTGCCATTAAAGGAGTTTTTAATATGTACAAAATTGAAATTGAAGTTGGCGAGTATGACTGGTCATCAAACGAAAAAGTGACCATTGAAACAAATGACTTTGACAAGATCGCAATCATCCAAGAATTTATCGAATTCCAAAAAGACCATGGATGGTGCGTTGACTATGACGTAACAGAGGAGTACGAATTAAACCAGTGCGATGAAGAAGTTGAAGACTACGAAATTGAAGAAGTTGAAGAAGATGAAGAGTACGAAATCGGTGACTGGTACTACGCTGAAGACGGGACAGTGTGGGAACGCATTGAGTGATAGGTAAGGGGGCTAATAACCCCCTTTTTTATTTGGCCATCATGTACAGGCCGACATTGCTAAACGAATATCCTATGAATGTAAAGCCCATCCAAAATTGGCCTTTATTTATCTGATCTATGCCAATTCCTAGATATATAAGTCCAACAAGTGCAATTAGCCAACTAGACATTTATATCGTGATCTGCTTCAATATCTCTTGCCAGTTGGCGCCAGTCTAGGCTGCGTGTGTACAAGATGTATATACGCTCATCGCTTAGTGGCTCAGATCGGCGGTTGAGCCTTTCATTAGCCCTAGCCAATTCAAGTTGAGTCTCATGCAAGATGGTATGCAATTCTTTTATCTCAGACTTGAGATAACTTATCAAATCAGATGTCATAAACTTTTCCCCTAAATTCAATTTGATTTTCACCCCACTTGTGGACCAGTTCTGGCCATAGCAGCTTTCCCTCATGGAACGTCAGCACCGCAAAGCCTGACCTCCAGTTGGTTGGCGAGTCTTCTAGATAGTTCATGAATTGAGGTCCATCAGTCTCTGCCAGCGTGCCTGTATCAACGCCAAATCGGTTGCCGTTGTAATCGGCAAATGGTGTCACCTTAAGGCTGTGCAAATGGCCTGTAACGATACTCACACCGGCATTGACAGTATTGTTGTGTGTAGCGTGTACACCGCCTTTCCAGCGATGCTTGATGGTTACATTCTCAGTCGGCCAGCAGCTCCAGCATGGCTCCCATGTTGGGAAGTGATCCTTTAGGGTAAAGCCTTTGACAAACTCATATTGCGGCGCATTGGCGGCCAATCTGTTTTCAAAGCGTGCATCATGGTTGCCAAGTGTCCACACCAGTTTGACATTGTGTCTTGCTTTCTTGGCGGTATCCTCAATCTCACCTAAAGCAATCTCGCAGGCTTTTAACTCTTGGATTACTGATGGTGTTGAATCCCATCCAATGCGAGGATAGCGAGAGATAGAAGCGCCATCAAATACATCTCCATTGGCAATGACAGCCTTTGGTTGAAACTCTTTAATCGCCCAAAGAAGTCCCTTGTACGCTGTCGTGTGGATGCCAGGCCAAAAGTGAGCATCACTAAAAACAAGAACAACGCCATTCTCAATCCCCAATTCTTTGCGAGCCGAATTATTCGGCTTTGCAATCATCTTATTTAGATTTGATTTTTGATGTAAGGCAATGCCGTATCTATTTTCTATATTGTTTTTGCGCCGCAGAATATTGCGTAGGTCCATGCCAATGGCTTTTGCCATTTCTTTGCCTGACTCATGCGTTTTCCAAAGCTCGATGAATTCTTGATCGCTGTAAACCGCTTTACCGCCCATGATTTTCTTTCAGTAGAAGTTTTTCAAGCAAATTGATAACCCTGTGTTCGGCCATTTCTCGCTGTTCTTCTGTCGAATTCCTGTCTGCCGTTGTCTCAACAAGGTCGTGTAAAAGGATATGCAAACACTCATGCAGCGCCGTCATCTCAAGGCTAGCGCTGTTTATCTCTTCACCGCCAAATGACCCCAGCCTGTAGCTCGCAAGCCTTGCTGGTGCATCAAACTCAACTGACGCCATTGCATCCTTGGCGATCTTGTTAACTCTCTCTATGCGCCAATCGCCCAAAGATAATATTTCCTGCCACTTCATCAGGTAGCCATGAAACTCTTTCGCCTGATCAATATCTGGCACATTCTTCATGTAGTGGATTAACACATAAAAAGATGACAAAAAGAAGAATATTGACCCTTGACTACATAGTCATTTACAATATTTGAATGAAATCTGTTCGCCTACCCCGCATTGTCTCCCTTTTACAGCGCGTTGGATGCACTGCGCCAGAGGTGGCCGCCAAGGTGTTTTGCACAGAGAGGTCAGCTCAGATCATTATCAACAAGTTGCGAGTGCAAGGCGTTGTCCACATCCAAGAGTGGCGCAGATCAGGCAATGTGATGGTGGCCGTGTACCGGCATGGGATAGGCACTGATGCCGTCAAGCCTAAACCTCTGACGGCGCAAGAGAGGCTCAAACGCTGGCGAGCCAAAGAGTCCTTAGACGATCATGCTTTTCGCATGGCAAAGGAAAGAGCAAAGAAGTGGAAGATCAAGCGCGATCCGCTGGTGGCTGCGCTGTTTGGAGAAGCAAATGGATAAAGAGAAACTGAAAAAATTCCTCAATGAAATGCTTGAACAGGCCGATGAAGTCGAGGCTGCATCAGGTGAAATACCAACTGCTCAAGAAGCAATTGGCTGGATCATCGACTGGCTTGACGATCAATCATCTAAAAGCAAACCACCTTTGGACAAGCCGCCAGCATAGGTCTGACCTCTGATAATCATGTCTCGCGCTGTTTCAGGAGAAACACCCAATCGTCTTGCGGTTTCGCCAATCTGTTGCGCCAATAGCTCTAGCTTTGGTGCGCCAATTGGTGAAGTAACGCCTGTAGCGCCTGATCCTGCACCCCAAATAACAGCTTGTGCAGGCACTGCCTCAATACCCATTGGTTGGGCAATTTTCTGTCTAAAAAATGGTGCAATTGATACCATCTCAGGCACAGAAGCGCTAGCTTTTGGTATTGTTGGTACTCCCTTTTTGGTAGTTGCTCCGCGTACATCTGGCAACCCAAGAAGTCTTGAAAAATGTGCGTCACCAACAGCAAATCTTGTTTGAAAGCCTGTCTCTGGCACACCAGACGCAACAATGTAGCTTGGTACTTTGGCTGAATCCATTTCAAGCAAACCGCTTGCAAGATACTTACCCATCGGACCGGCTTGTGCAGTGCTGTGATATGGATGACCAATCACGCCAGCCAATTCAGGCGGGAAGTCTGCGCCACGCTTAAATTCAGATACACCGCCAAATTTTCTAAAGTCTTCAAAACGACCAAGCGTATCCATCATGTTGGCAGCAGTGCCGCGATTCAACTCTGTAAGAACTTCGCTGCCAGGACTTGCCATACCTGTTAGCGTATTAAATTTGTTGTATTCACCGATAGCGCGATCAGGACCATAAATATCCACAAATCGCTTGTACAGCGGGTCCATGGTGTACCAAGATGCCATGCCTTTGTATAACTCAGGCTGTTGCTTTGCTTCGGCCACAATGTCTTGCAAACGCTGTACATTGCGTGGATTCATTACCTGTTGTGCATGAGCAGCACCTTTAGGATTTTTTGCAGTTTTAAATGGCGCATCAGTGATATTGCCAGCGCGTGTGCCTTGCTGAGAAATATCAAACAAATCTTGTCTTGAAACATTAAATAATTGTTTAAGCAAAGGATCTTCTGGCGCAACACGACTTGCAGCTTCCTGAACCAATTCTCTAGGATTTTTGTAAATATCAGGAAAAGCAATTCTCTCTGGATTCATCACAGTAGCCATCTTTTTGGTCATTCCAACAGGCGCAAACGCCATTGGACCTGACATGGTCATCTCTGTGAGCTGATCAAATGCCGCCTGATTTGTCACTTTCATTGGATTTTTTCTATCTCCAAATGCGCGTTTTTGCAGCTCACGAAACTTCTCTTGTGACTCATCTATTGATGTAAGTCCAGACTGAAGCAAACCGCCAATGCCTTGCAGCGCCTGCGTCCTGTTTGGGTCTTGCATATACCCAAGGACATCGCCAAGTAAGCCTGTGAATTGAGTAGCCATGGTTTATTGTCCTGCGAGGTTAGAACCGATTATTCCAGTTTGTCCACCGATATAACCACCAGCTCCAGCAGCGCGTGAACGTGCCTCGTTCAATCTGCGAATTGACTCGGATAGATCAAGCAGTTTCTGTTGTTCGCGGGAGAGCAGGATACGCCCCATTTGGTTGCGTACAGCCTCTGGCGTTTGGACTCGGCCAAAGAGATTGGATGCTGATGTAACCATGCCAGGCACATTGCCTGTGGCAACCGCCTGCCCTGCCTGCATCACTGGTGCGACATCAAGATCGGCCATGCCAGCAGCTCGTGCCGCTGTCTGCGATCCACGGCCAGCAGACTCAAAACCTTTAAGGCGAGCTTCTCTTGCAACCGCTGCCGCAAACTCTCGGTAGTCCTTACCGAATACAGCCTTGAGTCGCTCTTGCGTTGCTGGCTCTTTCCACATCTTCAGCAATGATGTCTGTCCAGCCTCTGTGCCTGTCTTTTGACGTAGAGCCTGCAAAGCGCCAACGCTGAATGCAGCCAACTCAGAATCAGTCAAGCCGCGCAATTCCTGTTGGAAGTTGACAATGTCCCCAGTCATGGCTTTGCGTCCAAGCTCGGCAGCATCCATCATCTGTGATGGTCCTGCCCACTTCTCCATCGCTTGAGCGTAGGCAGACTTCCCACCAATCCTTGGCGACTTATCGCTCAATGTCTTGATCAACTCTTGGCGCACATCATCATAGGCATTGGCCTGCTGATTTGCGCCTGATCGCTTGAGACTTTGAGCTGAGTCATACAAAGACTGCTTCAATGTGTCCAGCACATTCATTGGCACACGCTGGCCTGCCTGCAACTTTGACAGATCAATTGTCTGACCAGTCTTTGTGCGGTACAGCAATTCGGCAGCACTGTGCGATGACTCTGAACGCTTCAACAATTTCATCAATTTATCATCAACTTGCACCACTGCTTGGTCAATGACGTTATAGAAAGGACGCGACTCCATGCGGCGCATCTCGCTGAAGTTATCAATGCTCTGCTGGAACTGTGCGCCTTGAGTGCCTAAAGCTGTATCAGCGGCAGTCACAAGACGGCCAGCGCGTCCAGCTTGACGCTCCCTGATGGCACGCTCCAAGGCTTGTTTTGTTTCGCCTGGCAGCGTTGCAATGGTGTCCAACAATTGGCGCATATTCGCACCACCTACGTCAGCAATGCGAGCCTCTGTACCGAGCTTGCCCATGCGAGCCTGCGACATAGTCAATGCGCTTTCAAGCAGATCGGGTGGTGTGTCTCGCAGTAAAGCCTCGGCCACCTTTTGCTGTGCATAGGTTTCAGCTCTTGCGGGTGACACTCTCGCGGCAATCTGACGGCCACCAGCGCCAAGCACCGACATGACTGGCTGAGATATTGGACCTACCACACCGCCAACTACACCGCCTCTTGCAACATCTTTGCTGATGTCGGCAATGGTTTCTCCCTCGGATGTACCAAGACCGCCAACCATGCCATAACCCAAGCCAGTAGCACCAGCCTGCGCCATGCGCTGCCCCATACCCATGACTTGGCCTGCTGCGGGTGCTTGCGTCAGGTAGCGTTGAAACTGTGCCAGCCGTGGAGATATGGCCTCCATAGCAGGCGTCACAATGCCTCGGTTGATAGCTTGTCCAACTCTTGCTGGTGCGCCAATTGCCAATGTTGGCAATGTGGCAGCTGCCTGCAATCCCATAGATGTATATGGGTTTTCTTTTGAATAGGACTCAGCAGCTCCGCGTAGGATGTCGCGTTGCTCTTGGTATGCCTGAGACAGTGGAACGCCCTCAGTGATGGCTTTTACTGGTGCTGCAACAGCGGCAGCAATCTCATCATAGAAACCCATTGTCGGACCCTGCATGGCCGCCAAGAATCCTTTTTCCATCTGTGACTTCTTTGCACCAGCTTCATAGGCAGGTGATTTACGTTCAGACAAGAACTTCAATACCTCTGATGGCGTGTAGTTGTTCTCAATGGCGGTCTTGATCTGAGTATCTACACCAGGTAGTGCCGACAGATAACCCATGATCTCATCATCTTGGTATCCCTCTTTCCTTGCCGCATCAATCTGTTTTCTTAGATCGTCCATGATTGCGCCTTATCGTTTGAAGATGTCTGCTAATGGTTTGCGTTGTGGAGCGTTTGCGCCAGGCGCTCTGACAATTGATGGCAACTTTGCCGGCGCACCAAGTGCAGTATTCAGATCAACGCCAGTGCTTGTACCAAAGTCAAGATACTCGCCACGCTTTTGGTTATAAGCCTGTCCAGCAGCCGCGTACAGCTCATTTGATAAGTTTTTGAAGTCTTCACGCTGTGTTGGTGTAAGTTTCTCACCTGATGCCCAATTGCTGAAATAGTATTTCAGGCGATCCATACGGCCTGATGCCGCCATCGCAATACCCAATTCAGACTCACGCACAACAGAGCCAGGGTCGAGCAGTTTCATCACCTTGGTAGCGCCAGCCACATCACCAATTGGTGAACCTTGATCCAAAGCTGTCAGCACCTGACCATATGCTGACTTCATGTCGTTGAAGTCTTTATAGATTGGCTCAGACATGAATGTCTTCTTGGCCGACATCTTGTTCTCAAAACCCTTTTGACCAGTGTCAACATTGACGTTGGTTGCGCCTGATCTTTTTAACTTGACGATATTCTCAAATGTCACTGGTACGCCAGCAGCTTGCAGCAACTGCACCTCATTGGGAGCAGATTCAGGTTTATCCAGTTGACGCAAATTATTCAAATTCACATCCATGCCAAGTGCTTTGAGAATCTTGATCTTCTCAGGATCAGCCTCTGGCTTTTCAAGCAGTCGCAAGTTTTCCAATGTCGGTTTCATTCCAAGTTCGGAAAGCAGCCTTGCTTTCTCTGTTGGCTGAGTCAGCTTCAGCATCTCAGGTATACCCTTTTCAGCAGGCAATGCCGACAGCATCATGCGCTGTTCGCGTGTCAAATTCGACATTCCACTGGGAGCCATACTAGGTGCAGGCTGACCAATCATGGCGGCACGCTCTTGCGTTGGGCCAAGCGCCATGCCAGGCGCTGAAATAGCCTGTTCTGGCGTTATCTCTGCACCAACTGTAGGCTGACCAGTCAAATAGTTTTGATAGGCCAACTGAGCCTGCTGTGCGCGTTTTGCTTCATCCAGCTTTTGCTTGGTCATCAACTGAGCCAAAGCACCCTGCTGCGCCTGCTGATAGCCTGCGGCGCCAGCCTCTAAGCCTTGTCCGAGTGCTTGACCAAGAGAAACTGGTGTGGTGCTTCTGCCGCTTGATTTAAGCAGTGCAGCCGCCGCTGACAGCATCGCTTGGCGTTGCATTGCTTGGCGCTGTGCATCTGTCAGATACTCGCTCAAGCCACCATCCATGCCGCCAAAGAGTAAGCCACCAAAATCCATTGGTGATGATGCTGGTGATGGTGCTAATGGCTGATAACCAGTAGGACCAGGTATTGCGTTATATAACTCTGCAAATGTTGCCATTTTTTACCCCAGTAATCCAAGCAGACCACCAATGCCTGCGCCGATGCCTGTACCAATACCAGGAACAATTGAACCTAATTGCGCTCCAGCCAAAGCACCCCCCAAAACGCCAGCACCTTGATTTCGATATATTGGCTGAGTAGTTGTGCTGCCAATATTTGCAGGCTGACCAGTCAATGCACTTTGCGCGACACCGAGTTTTTGCAAACCGATATTGCGAGCTGCATCGAGTCTTGCCTGCTCAAGCTGTTGTCTAGCACTTCCAGCACCCATGACGGACTGCGCTCCTTGCAATCCTAACTGCGCTCCTTGTAATCCCAACTGAGCGCCTTGCAACCCTAAATTTCTGGCACTCAATGCTGTCTGTGTAGCCTGACCATAACCAGCCTGACGCATCTGCGCCGCTGTCTTGGCTGCCTGTGCAAGTGCAGCCTGATCTGTCAGTGACTGCTGGACGCCGTAGCGCGAGCCTCCAAACGCTTTAGCTGCTGTTGCCTGTTGTGCATTTTGTAGTCCAGCCATTTGGCGAGATTGCTCAATATCACCCAATGTTCCTTGAATAACTTGTTGCTCATATGGATTCATAAACTGCTGAATATCAGCTCCAGTAAATGGAGTGAGTCCAAGGTCGCTTAATTTGTTTATTCGCTGTCCAATGTTTACAAGCTGCTCTTCACCTTGTTGATATAAAGGATTGAAACCAGCAAATTCCTGTACGCCAAGGCCAGCAGCAACGCTCTTTGCCTGCTCAAGATTTTTGAGATATGCCTCTTTGATCTGAGGATCAATTGATTGCGTTATTGTTTGTGTTCCACCGCCACCGCCACCTTTACTCATGCTATTCCCCTTAAATTGTTTCGCCGTTTTCACGAATAAATTTTGTGTCGCTTCCCAACACATTGAAAACTTTCATCCAAAATTTCTCAATTGGCTTGAATATCCAGCCATGCTTATTTTGCCCATAGTGCCACTTGCCGTAAGAGACAAGAGGATCAGCAAATGTCTTAGCCACCATGAATTTGAATAGCTTGGATTGGCGCATAAGTGGCACAAAGACTTCAGCCAACTTGTAGTAGCCACGCTTGTTGTGGTTGGTGATCTTCTCATCGCGGTATCTGCGAACAACAGCATCCATAGTGCCGTCACCATAGCGAGCTTCCAGCATGATGAAGCAACAACCACCGCCGCCTCCACCACCGCCTCCACCGCCACCGCTACTGCCGCCGCTACTGCCGCCTCCAGCAGCTGCTGATGCGGCTGCGCCTGCTGCTCCTGTACCCATGCCGCCCATACCTGATGCACCACCGACACCACCGCCGCTGCCACCACTTGAGCCACCACCTCCAATGCCACCCATACCACTACCTGTGGCGGCTGCTGTGGCGGCAACTCCTGCTGCGCCACTTCCCATGCCTGCCAACCCACCGCCGGTAGTGCCAGGCGATGTACCAATACCGCCAACACCAGCGCCAATAGCATTGCCAATAGCAAGACCAGCAGTTGTGGTGGCGTTGGCAACTTGCCCAACATTACCCTTGCTGGCAATGCCAGCCATTGGACTTCCGCTGGTGGAGCTGACGCCGCCGCTTGAGGTAGTACCAGGCGCATCGATACCCATCACATTCATCAATACTTTTACAGGGAATGGAAGCATTAAATTAACCAAATTTGGAATAGCCATCGCATTAAGTGCAGCTTGCTCACCTGGAGTCATCTGCGCCAATGCCGCTTGTGCGGCTGCTTGCTGTGCAGCAACACTAGAACTACCACCACCACCGCCAAATCTACTTAATCCCTCATTTAATTTTGTAACTGCCTGATTCTGTTCTGGCGTGACATCATAAATTGCAGGGTTATAACCACCAGTAGCATCAAGCAAACCTTTTGGTGCTTGCTCAGTTTGCTGCATCTGCGACATGATCTGCTGATAGAGATTTACTTCTGGCGATAAAAGACCAACACTTTTTGGCGGCAAAGGGCCAATATTTGGCGGTGGCAAATTAGTCCACCTCTGACTCGCTAAAAAATCTTCGTATGCCATTTATAAGTCCTTGCTTAATACAAACCACTTTGGCTTGTAACCCTCATCTCTTAAAAATGTCTTTGCCCAACCCTCACGGCCAGCTAAAGACACTCGCGTGCAACCCATGCTCTTACCCCACGATTCGATCAAAGGTCGCATCAATCGGAGTTCATCTAGGTCGCCGCCAGCAAGAAAGAAGTGCAAATTCTTGAGTCGCGGGTAGACAATGATCTCAGTCACCACCACAGAGTCATCAGCAGGCCACAGTTGAAATCTGCCTGTTTTGAGTCCCTCTGCAATGTCCTCAATTCCATGTGTTCCACCAGAGTATTCTAGTGCCGCCTCCACATGATGGCGCAGCCTCTCCAAATCCTCTTCGTTTGTCAACGCTTACCCATCGTTACAGTATCAACTCGGTTGACGCCAACGCGCCAATCCTCCAACACTGCGCCGGTATACCTGATCTTTACCTGACGGCCAGCAAACCGCACATCGGTAGGCTGTGACGCTGGATATGGACCATGGCTTGTCTCAGTTGATGTCGGATACATCCTAGACTTGAAGCTGATCTGAACCTCACCCAAAGTCTGCTCATCGGGTATTACCTGACGCACCGACATGATGTTTTCACCAATTCCAATCTCATATGGTCCAGACTCAGCATAGACAGAGCCACCATCGTAGGCGTAACCAACCTCATGCTCATAAATGTAGCCGTCAGATGACACCATCAAAGGATTCAAATACACGCCCCTGTCAGTTCCTGCTGTGCGAGACAGTGAGCCAATATTCCAATGGCCCTCTCGATAGTTATAGATGACATATGAGTCAACTTCATTGCTGGCGCTTGATGGGTAGAACCACCAAATCTCGCCATACTTGGAGTTATGTACAGCGTACACCTTGCTTGCTTGGTTGTAGTTCAGATTCTGATACACATAATCCGACACATCACATGGTAAAGGCTTGACATAGCCGTCAAACATCCAAAATCCTGATGTAGACATCCACATGGCGGCAGTGTCGATGGCCGCCACAGCTTGAGAGGAGATCAATCCACAGCCTGATCCAGCCTTTTCAAATGAGTACACATAAGGCAAACCGACATAGGTGGCGGTATGTACATCAACATCAGTAAACAATAAATTGATGCCGCGAACCTTTTTTCCAGCCTTTAAAGCGCCAACTGTCTGCAATTCAAAGTCACCCGCCTGATTGGTTGCCGCTGCCGTCCATACAGTATTGTTTTCTTGATCGCACCATTTCACCAGTCTAGGGTTGCTGGATGCTCCCAAGGCAAAGACAAAGCGTTCTGCGGTGGACATCACAGCTTGGCATCCTGTTGGCGCGTTGGTGATGGCTGCAGCCAGCGTTGGCGTTGAGAATCCCAACTGCCACTCATAGAGCTTGCCGTCAGAATCAGAGCAGCCAATCAGATACTCGCCCCAAGTGTCTAAGCTCCAAGTTGTTGCTGGTGTTACTGTGCCGTTATCAGGACGCGCCACACCATAGGCATAGTTACCATAAGTCGAATATCCATAGCCAGTTTTGATGATTGCATCAGATTGTCCAGCAGTGAATCCTGATGGCGTAATTTCCTTGAGCGTGCCAGCCTCGTTCATGGCGTAGAGCTTGGAATGTGTACCGGCAGCAATCCACCTATCTCCACTATTGTCCCGCCAAGTCAATAAACCTCGGCATGATCCTGTCATCTGGCTGCTGGAACGTTTGCGCCAGCCGCCAATCGGTCTGAGAGTGTTCTCAAACCAGCGTACCAAGTTGGCGTCAAACCACCGCCCAGCAGACTGGTATTCAGTGCCGTTGCGGTACACGCCAGGTGGGATTTTGAGAGGTATGAGTGCCATAACTGAATTATGCTGTTTCTGTTGACAGATTGGACACAAAAGAAAGTGTGGCAATGACTGATGGCACTACTGGCCTAGTCGGTGAGCTGCTAGCCGCGTAATGCTCAATACTGACGCCAACATCTGTTGGCCGCCACATGATCTCCACATAGTCATTGGCCGACAGGCTTACAAAAAAGTTCAGCGCGGCAATGGTGTGATATGGGTCGCCAACACCTTTCCTTGGCGCAAAGCCAAATCTGCTGTTTGATTTGTCAATGTTTGTGCCGTTCTTGCGAAACCACACATCAACATCTTGAGATGCATTGGTGGTATTTATAAACTGGATACTGAATTGCAAGTTGTATAAGCCAGCCTGAGACACATTAAGTCTTGACGAATTCGACAAAGTAACGCCATTGCTGAAGTCGGTGGTGTTAAATGTGATGGCGTAGGCTGTGGTGGTGTTGGCCGCCGTCTGATCTGTGCCATCTTGAAACGCCCCATATGGCGCGTTGATGTACTTGCCACCACGCTGACCAAAGAGCGCCGCAAATATGGCCGTCAGCTTGGTGAAGTAAGCATTCAAGCCGCCAAATGACGTACCAAAGAATCCTTGGTCATAGGCAGGCGCAGGCGTACCAAGGTTTGGCTGCGCTGGTGTGCTTATCTGCTGACCAAGGTTAAGTGCCATTAGACGTTTCTCTCAAAGTGTGGACAATCCACCAAATTGGAGAAGTTACCGCCCCAACGATTCTTTGGATGCAGACTTTCCCAAAACGCGCCAAGTGGTGCAATGGTTGACTTATCCCAAATGATCTTGCCATCCTTGAAAAAATTCAGATCGATGGCGCAACGCTTTAAGTGGATGGAGTTCATGGTCTTGCTACGGCCAGTTTTGAAATAGATAGCCTGTTGTTCTGGTGTACGCGCCAATTCACCGCCAGTCACCATAAAGCCTTGGTCGGTGGCGTATTGGATCAGTTTGCACATATCCAGTAGGAATGCAGCCTGTTCGGTGTTTAAGCTCATTTCTTCCTCATTTCTGCCAGCTTCTCAACTGTACGGCCACCAAAGTATGCGCCCATGATCAACATACCCCAATTTCCCAACAGAGTGACATAGGACTCGTTTGCGTTGTAACCAAAGGCAGACATCATGGCAAACAAGAAGTAGCCTAGAAAGATGGCTATAAGAGACATAGGCCGAATGTTCTTGGATAGCCAACTGTCGCTGGACATATCAGCCTGCCAGCGATCTGTGATGTTGTCAGCGTCAGACTGAGCAGCCTTTGCCAACAGATCAAGCTCGGCCAGCTCTAGCTTTGCCTTTTCAATGCCAAGCGCCAATAAATTTTCTTCATGGTCGAATTGAAGCTGTCTAAGTTTGCTAACATCTTCAGGGGTAGGTGCGTCTGGAATCTTGACCCCAAGAGTGTTCTCCACAACCTCTTTACCCTTGGCCTGTATTGCGCTAGAGAGTAAACCTAAGCCGTTTTGGGCTAATGTGCCAAGCAGTGACGCAACAATTGGAATCATTCCTTTTTCTCCACCTTATTTATCAATCGTTTAACTTGCTCTTGCTGTTGCTTTGTTTCTCTCTTCGTTTCAAGGATATCCAAGTACATAGCGCCAATGATGGGTAAAAGCAGGCCAAAAACAACCACCATTGAGATAAATGCGATTATGAATCCCATCTCATTACTTTCATTTGGTGGATTGCTAGGAATAGGAGCTGGAGGTATATAAAAACGATCATCACTGCTGCTATTACTAACGCCCTGTCTTGTAGTTGGTTTAGCATTTTTCTTCGTTGCCATGCCACCACCCTGTCCTTTGCTTCCTGTTCTAGCCTTTCCTTTTCTTGCTCCTCATTGAGTCTTGCATACTCTTCTTCAAACCTTGACCACACTGCACCCAATGCTGGATCAACTTGATAGATCAGGAATTCTCTTAACTCAACTGACTGTCTCTCCAATTCGATTTGGTTGAAGACATTGTCAAGAGCCTGCGACTTGAGGGATTTTGTTTTTGGAGGATTTTTCTTTATTTCCTCTGCTTGCTTCTTTACCTCTTCATGCGCCTCAAAAAACTGACCTATGAAACCCGAAATCTCTTTTGTGATCTTTGCCAGCTCACCGCCTGTTTGCTTTATGTCCTTATAAAGCGCAACGCCTGACTTAATTGCACTAATAGCAGCTAGGGCGGCGGTGAATGGGTCCACATCATTTGTCTTGCTTGCTGTCTAGTTTGTCAAAGATCTGCTTCAAGATGGCCTTGATCTCAGCAATGTCAGATCGGTAGTCATCCTTTTGCACATAGCTGTGAGGTAATTCGTTGACCTTGTCCTCCAGCTTTTGTATTGTGCGGGTCATGGAGTTAATGACGTATGCCGCCAAGAATCCAGCGACACCAATAACCAGGTTGAAGAGCTGCTGGTTATCCACTTGTCACCTCATCAGCAGGCTCTGGTGTGTTGCCCTCTGCAACCCATGCAAGGTAGGCTTGGTAGTCGGTGTTGGCGGGGTCTGTTGGGATGTTTGCATTGTCTTGTAATCGTAAAATGCAACATACCCTATGATAAATTTGGTCTTTTATTTCTTTGTACATTTATAGCTCCGCTGAAATTAACATTGTTCCGCCTGAAGTCAAAGACATACATCTTCCTGTCACTAATACTGGTGATATGCTTTGAAAATATGGACGAATAGTATTTACGCCTGCGGCATTTGTAGTAACTGAACTACTGGTTGCGCCTGTAGAGCCATCATCCATTGAAAATGTTCCAGAATAAGTTACTGTTGGTGCGGCTCGCATAACAACTGGATGCGGAATACTAACTAATCCAGAACTTGAGGTATTTACAATACCTACATAAGTAGAAGCACCAACCGCAAAATTAGGACTCCAAAAATACCTCTGACACAAAACCAACTCAGTGCCGTATGGTCTGTAATCAAATGACGTTGCTGTTGAGCCTTTTTCTAGCTGTACGCCTGTGATGTAGAAAGTAGCGCCGTTTGTGCCGACTACGCTGGTTGCGCCTGTGGCTGAAAGATAGTTATTTGCTGACCAAGAGCCAGCAGTTCCGCTATAAGTAGAGCCAACCCCAATACCAAAACTTACACGCAATCCAATGCCGTTTGTTGTAAGCCATGTTCCAGTGGTATCTCCAGTTATTGTGATTGTTTTTTGTTCAAATGTATTTGCTGAACTAATTGTGTATGTAAATGGATAAGACCTATTGCCTGCTGAATTTTGTAAAGACCCTCCAAATGTCCCAGTTAATGAACTGCGTACCCAAAAAGACAAAGTAACTGTTTGTGCATTTGCTGTTCCCCACTCTAAATCTGCAACATTAAAACCTTCAATTCTTTGGTCAATATCAAAATAATCACCAGCAAGAACTGAATAAGCTGATAGAGAAGTTATCAACAGGCTATTTTTAAACCCAGTAGTAGAAGTAGAACTTTGTTGAACAGAAAATTTACTGGATTGTGAAACTGCCGCAATCCATCTATCAAGTGTATATGCTGAAGCAGTAGGAGTAACACTCGCCCCCGCATTCCTTTGGTCAATCACCATTGCACCATTGATGATGCGGTTCTTGAAGCCTGTGACTCCATTGGCTGAAGCGCTTAATAGATTGCTTGTAAATTTTGCATCAATCAAGTCAAGATCGGTATTAATCTTCGTACCCCATGTGTCTGTTGACGCGCCAACCTCGGGCTTTGTCAACAATAGGTTTGTGGTGGTGGTATCTGCCATGCTGAAAACTCCTATGCGGCCTCTTGCCAAGTGATTGAATTGTCCGACAAATCAGTCCAACTTTCTGACGTATCTGAAACTGCTCCCCAACCATTTGTGGTTGGAGATATGGATGTCCATGTCTCTGCCGTATCTGATTGCTTTGACCATGTCTCGTCATTGTTTGGATAAGCACCCCATCCAAGTCTAGTCATAGACTGAATTGAGCAAACAGACTGAACGCCTGTTATGCCTATGGATATGACATTAGAAGCAGTTCCAGCAACTCCAGTTCCTGCAACGCCAGTAATAGCTTGGAACGATATAACTTCTGCCGACATTGTGCCAACAGCACCAGTAGTAGCATTTCCTGTAATTGCTTTGGTGCTTGTCAGACCAACAGAGCCAATTGATAAAGTTGATGAATTTCCATCTTCAGCAATTGATCTTGATGGTGCAACAGTACCAACTGCCAGGCTAGACGCATTGCCTGTAACTGCTTTGGTTGATGTTGCTAGGACTGAGTCAACAGCGCAAGTGGCTGCATTACCTGATAACACAATAGTTCTAGATTGGGTAACAGAACCAACTGATAGAGTGGAAGAATTACCATCTTCAGCAATTGTATTTACTGGGCTAACAGTACCAATTGATAGCGTTGATGCGTTTCCAGTAAGTGCAACAACGCGGGAAGTTGTGACTGTTCCTACATTGCCTGTGGCAATAGTCCCATCTTCTTGGATTGATATGCTGGCTAATAGAGTTCCAACAGCACCAGTCGCCTGGTTACCATTGGCAACAACAAGGCCAATTCCATAATTGCCCCTGCCATATAGACCAGTACCATAAGCAGCCATGCCGCTGCCCCTTGGTTAAGCCAGCCTGATCAGGCCAGTGCTTGCATCATTGGTCGGCATGGTCAGCGTGAATGTTCCAGCAGTCACTGTCTGACTGCCAAATGTGTGGACGCTGACTGCCTTGTTTGACTGAGTCGAGTTATAGATCAAGACCGCGTCAAAGGCTGTAGATAGGGTGACAGAGCTGTAGCTGATGCTGGCGCTGGGAGTCACAAAGGCTGTAGTGCCACTGGTGCTTGGCGCAGTTCCAAAAGTAACTGTGACACCGCCTGCGGTGTAGCCTGTGCCTGTCACCTCGCCTGTAGAACTGTAGGCTGTGGTGGACGCATTGACAGTGGCAGATGCCAAGTACAGAGCAGCCTTAAAAGTGTCTGCTGTAGTGGCAGCGCGTACTACGCCAGTGCCAAAATTATGGTGGCCGACAAGCAGCTCGCCTTTGAAACTTGTACACATTGCTTGCGTATTGGCCATGATTTATTCCTTAAATTTGTTGACTGATGCCATCAGCAAAAACACCACGCTTGAGCGCCATATGGACAGATCGATGCACCATCTCACCAGCAAGCCAATACTCTACCCAGCTCGTTGTCTCGGTATCGTTCTCCAATGAACCCTCACGCTTCTCAAGCAATGAGTCATCCATCTCGCCTTTGGTGGTGGTAACTATCATCCAAATGTCCTTGCTCTTGACATAATTGCGCCGCCGGATGTAGAACCACGATCATCTGCAATCTGCAATTGATCTAGTCCTGCCTGATACAGCGATGACCATACAGGTATTCTCGCATCGTCTTGTAGATATGGCGCAGCCTGTAAGAGTGAACCATACAAATACACATCAGGCGCTTGAGTCAGCAGCCAGTTGGTTGTATTCGTATTTGATAACTTAGCCAACTTTGCGTAATACACCAGCTCTGCGGTGTATGCGCCATCAGGGATTGGAAGCAGTCTGATTTGGCCGCCAACAATGCTGAAGTACAAAGGCTTGCCACTGGACAAATATGTCGTATTCGACAGAGAGTCCATTGCGTCAATGGTTTGGAATGTAAGGTTGGTGACTGGATTGGTATTGATCTTGATGGCTTTGACTTCTAAGAAGTCATCAGGCACTGTGCCATATTCAGCAGCAGCCGCAAATGTCGCATTGGCACGCACAATCATTTGGCGTGTACGCAACTGGCGCTCAATCTGAGCCTCTGCCAAGCTGACAAAGTCTGAAATTGCAGTCGCCAAATCAGTGCGGTTGAGCCAGTCGCCAACCGAGGTCTTCAGCTCCGCATAAGTCGTGAGTGCCATCAGGTAACCTTTTCAGTTTCTTGGACTTCACGCATCACCCAAGTATGGTCATGCTTGAATTCAAACATCCCAATGTGGCCGATTTCCTTGCTCACATCGTGATCAATCCATATCTTAAAGCCTGCATCTCTGGCTTTCTTACAGAAGAAAACATCCTCGCCAATGTACCCACGCTTGTCATGCCGCCATGGAGTCTCAAACCAAGGCTCGGCCAACTTTGCAAAGACATTGGCCTTGATCAGCATCACGCCCATGCCAACCGATCCAACCTCTTGCAGGCCAGTTGATTCGGGCATCGTATATACCAGCTCACGCTCGCCATTTTCTTTGTAAATCTGTGCAGTTGGTCCTGTTGGCATACGGCGTCTGGCGCAGTTGGTAGCCACAATGTCCAAGTCATGTTGCAGCAAACGCTCAATCATGTCATGCGGAAACCGCATATCAGAATCAATAAAAAGCACATGGGTGCATTTTTCACGCATCGCGTCTAGGCACAATTCAGCTCGTTGATTGGCGATAAGCGTTCCCTGCGATATTTTCAAGCTGATGGCATCATTGGTGTTCAATGTGTGATTAGCCACCATGTTGACAAGATCATAGGTAAACATGGTGTGAACCATGTCACGCGCTGGTGTGCATACTGCAATGTATTTCATACTTGTCCTGGTCGTACTCGAAAAAATCTATTCTCTGGATCATTAAGCCAGCGCCTCATATATTCCTGGTCATCCAGTTTGCCCTCTGATTGAAGCTTTGCATATATAGACATTGGGATGCTTGCAACGCGGTGAAACTCACCTTTCCAGCCAGCACGCTCGTCCACCATATTGAACTCTTGCTTATTCTCTTCAATGATGTCAGTCACATCCTGTTGCGTCTGAATCGTTGCCTCATCAGTCTCAGGGTTGTAGTGCCAGTAGCGTGTGATGCCCTGATCTTTGTCTTCGCTGAATATTCTTTTTTCCATGTAAAAAAAGGGGGGATTGCTCCCCCCCTCTTCCTTTGCTTCGATTAAGAAGTTACCAAGTCTGCTGCCAGACCATGTGCGTTTTCTGCCAATACCTTGTGGCCCCATTCGACCAAAAGCATACGCTTCTCGGCGTCACCAGTCTTCGCCAACTCAGTTTGTTGGTAAGGACGCAGGACAGTCATTTTTGCGTACTCAGGATCGATCACCCAAGCGTCACGCTCGCGTTGGAATCTATTGGGAACCACCTGCACTTGGCCGAAGTCGCTGACGTAGATGTCGGCGGCCCCGATGATAGTTGCAGGACGATCACCGCCATTGATGTTGTAACGAGCTGATGCGATGCCAGAGAAACCTGACACGCGCTGCTTGTTGACTGGACCAACCATCAAAATCTTAGGTGTGCCGCCTTGTGTCCATACCTTTTGAATCACATTCTTGAGAATGGTTTCAGTAAAAGTACGCACAGTGCCGTCAGTACGAGCTGAGTTAGGCAGGGTGGTGTAGCTAGGATTTACGCCGTTGGTGGTGTCATAGTCCACGTTGGTCTTGATGTAAGCCTGCAAAGAGGCAGTCACGCGAGCTGTGGTGGTGTTACCGGCAACAGCAATGCCGCCGTTCAACATCACAAACTCTTGGTCACGCTTCAATTCAGAACCGCGCTTGGCGATCTGATAGGCCAACTCAGAACGGCGGCCTGCTTTGTTGACAACTTCTTCAGTGTTCGACAAGACAATAGTCTTGCGTGAAATCTGAGCATAGTTGGTCAAGCGAACAGTAGCGGTCACTGAGTTAAAAGTTACATCATCACCCTCAAGCTGTGCGTTAGCAGCAGCAGAGTCCAATGTATCTGTCTGCCATTCAAACAAAGTATTGGAGACGCTTTCGCGGCCAATATTTGAAGAGTATGGTGTTTCTTCCGGTGCAATATTAGTTATTACATTTGAAAGATCTTCCCGAATGCCTTTAGCACTATAGGTTGTAAATGTGTTCGTTACGATAGCCATGATTTATTCCTTATTTCAAAAGTTGGAAGATTGCATTGGCCGCATCATCGACACGGCCAGTTTTAGCGACGCGCTGTTGTGCGCGAACTGCTTCAGTCGTATTTGAGACTCTTCCTGCTGCACCAGGCTTGGCAGGCCGAGGGCCGTTGTTCGTCACTGGCTTGATGTTGCCCCTCTTGGACATCATCTGGTCGTATAACGCTGCCTTACGCAACATCAAGACCGCCCTGTGATCCACCACACTCTTCAACTCGTCTGGCGTGAATCCGATCTTTTGACCGAACTCAACAAGCAAAGCCTTTTCAGCTTGAGCTTTCTTGGCGTCTTTCCAATCAGGGATGGCCGCCAATAAAGCCTCTTGTTCCTGCTGCAATCTCTGCTGCATGAACTGTGCTTGCTCCTGCTGCGATAACTGAGCCAGTCGTTGCTGTTCACTTTGAATAGCCGCCGACTTCTCTTGGTTTTCGCGCATCACCTCGCGCTGCCGTACCCACTCAATAGGGTCTTCCTGATAAAGACGATCCCAATCAATGTTTGGCTGCGCCACTTGTTGAACCTGTGCCTCCAACGCACTCAATAACTGAGCGTATTGCTCACGCTCGGCACGCACTGCCTGCAACTCAGCTTCGGTTTGCTTTCGCACCTCGGCGATTTGCTGCGTTTTGCGTGTGTAATCCTGAGTCCTTGAATATCCCTTTTGAAGTTCGTCCAGCGTCACCTCGACTTCTTTTCCGTCAACTTTGACGGAGAAGACTTGTGGCTGTTCTTGCTCCTCGGTGTCTTCATCTAACTCGGATTGTTCGGCATCGGTTTCATCATCAGCCGCGTCTGCATCTGCTGACAACTCTTCTTCTACCGCCGCGCCCTCTTCGGGCAACTGCGCCTCGCCGTCTTCCTGTTGTCCCTCATCGGGCAGTAATCCTGCAAGTGCATTGGCTGCTTCAGCCACATTCATTGGACCTTGTACTGCACTGCCTGCTGGCGTTGGTGCTACTGTTTGCATGGTCTATTTCCTAATTAAACGATATTTTTGGTTGCGCGTTCAATGGCACGCTGTGCCACCTTGCCGTTGTCCACCATCTTGGTGATCTCAATGCGAAAGTTTTCAATAGCCTTCAGCATTGACCAGGCGATCTCGCGCTTGGCGGTTTCTTCGGGTTTAGTAGACTCAAAAATCCAATACTGGTCATTTTTCATCTTTTCCAATACCGCCGAAAAGACCTCGTCATTGGCTAACTGGTGAGCCTTTTGACCTTTTCGTACTGCGTCTTCGTTCATTGAACCATTCCACTAAGGTTGATGGGTGGCACTTGCTCAACTGGCGGCGCTTGTACTTGGTTGGCGGCTTGCACCGCACTTTGCACAAGAGCCGTCTGCTGTTGCATCGCCTCTCTGTCCATTGCCTGCCCAGCATCAATCTCAGCAGTGCTAATTTGTGTGCCGTACTTTAACTCAAGTTCATACTTCTTGAGCATTAAGTCCTGCGCCAATTGATCTCTTCGATAATCGTCATCTCTGACCATCTGCTCGCGCTTCAATTCCAGCTCGGCAGCCTTTTTCTGAATGTCAGCTTGGATCGACTGCGCCTGCACTTGCGCCAATACTTCTTCAGGTGTTGGCTTTGGCGTAGATTGAGGCATCTGAAAGTCAGCAGGTAGGGCTTGGAAGTAACTTGATGCGTCCTTGAATCCTGACAATTCCACAATCTTTTGGATAGTGCGGATGTACATGGCGGGTGTCACCACAGGATTGGACAAGCCAAACTGCTGCATGATCTGCTCTTGCTTGCCAGCGATCATGGTTAAGCCTTGCATACGCTCACCCAAGTCGCCATTACCAAGGCCAATGTTGACATTGACATCCATGTTGGCGTCCCATGCGCGAGGATCTATCTGCACCCACTCGTTACGCAAACGCACCATGCGTGGCTTGTCTTGGTGTGTGGTCATCAGGTACAGAATGCCCTTGAAGAGCTTTTTCATACCCTCGGCCAAGATGCGAGCTTGCAGCTCAAGCCTTTGACTGCTGGCGCTGACTGTGGCAGCCACCGCCGCCTTGGTGGTCGACTGCAACGCGTCAGGGTCTAAGCCCATCGCCGCCTTGCTCATGCCAGTGCGGTCTTCGCGCATCTGATCCATGTAGTCGAGCATGGGGAATGCGGCCTGTCCAACAAATGGCGAGCTGAATGGATGCACCATGCCTGGCGCTCTCATGCGGATAATTGCGCCAGTCTCGTTGTTCAGCACATCATCAATGTTGACCTGACCCTCAACCACCGCTGTACGCGGGTGGATAGACTGAGCCAGCGAATCCAGCGTATTACGCATGATTTCGGACTTGATCTCTTGGATGTCATGCGTGATGTCAAAAATCGACATCGCTTCCAAAGGCGAGGTGTGTGGCTCGGGATCGCAGGGAAAGTCCACAAATGGGATATAGCTGGCGGGTAAATTCCGCACCATGGTGTAACCCGAACCCATGCAGCAAATCTTCCGCAACTCGGGGATGCCATCGCCGTCATAGTCCACGCGCATATATGCTTCGATATACAAAACCCTGCGCTGCATGGGATTCAGACTGTCGCCTGCGCCCATGGTGGTGGACAAAGGCTGACGCGCCAAATACTCGTCATTGCTATCTAAGTCGGTGCTGGATATGTTCTCTTCAATTTCATCCTGGTCATATCCCATACCGATCAGGTCAGAGACTGTCGCCATTTGGCGGTGGGCAATGATGCCAGCATCATCAAACGATCTCGCCCTGCGATCCAGCACCAGCTCCTCGGGAGGTACAGCCATGATGCGGATACGGCCATCTTTGGTGTTTCGCTTGATTTGAACGTCATGCAACATGGGTTGAGGGATCTGCATGGGCAGGCCAGTAGCAGGATCAACTTGTGGTTGCTGCATCGGCATCGGCATCGATGGATCAGGGTAACTGACCACGATCTTTACCTCTGCATCCTCTTGCATCAGGATTTGCACAGTCTGGTCATCGAGGCCAGAATATTCTTCGATCTTGACTTCTTCGTTCTCTTCCCACCAATACTTGGCAATGCCGCACTTGCGCACCAGCGAGTCCTTGAACAACGCATAGGTGGTCATAAAACCATTGTTATCGGCGCTGAATATATAGTTGGCGTAATCTGTCGCCTGCTGTGCGCCAGCGACATCTTCTGGTCCACGTGGCACATACTCCACCACATTCTCAGAGCTGAAAAATACTTTCATCAGGCTTGGCATCATGGCGCTAACAGTGTCGCGCACCTCCATCGCCACTACCTGAGAACGGCCATCTTCCTCATTTCCAAAGGGATCACCTCGGTAATACTCAGTACCCTTGGCGCGGATTGGTGACACATCAGAGTCGATGTAACTGACAGCGTCCTCCAACTCGCCAGAGACAATTCCCTGCAACTCGGTGTCATCCATTGGCTCAATTGCGCCAATGTCGGTGGTGATAGGTAATTCGCTCATTTTTTCGCCTTATTTCTTGCAGATATTGCTTTGGCCTTGGATCTTGCATCCTCTTTGCTGGATGCGCCCCACGCTTTTAAACTCAGCAGCAAGCGCGTTGGCTCGCCGTCTTTCATCTCTGGGCCTGGCATATTGCCCATTCTCGCAAGGAATGATGCCCTGCGCGGATTGTCGCCACTCTTAACTGGCGCTTTCAGATTCATGCCCTCTGCCTTGGCGCTGGCGCGTCCCTTGGCATTTAGGCCGCCTTTTGGATTCTTTCCCTCACTACGCTGCCATGCGGGTGTTTTCATGTTGAAATTCCTTAAGAACTAAACCAGTCGGATGCGTATTTTGGTCTATTCTTTCTAATCCATGGCACTGACTGCTGGATCAACTTGTTGCCGTCCATGCCAATAGTCTGGCTGCCAATGTGGTGGACATAAGACCGCGACAAGTAATGGTGGAAACCCGCCGCACGCAAGTCTTCGCAATGCACATCATCCGAGTACCAATTAAGTGGCGGGAACTTCTGCACTTCCCACGCATCTTTGCCAATCCAAGCAAATATCGGGCTTGGACATTCCATCGGCATGATGGAATCCTCGTATGGATATTTGAAATAATACAAATCTTGATTAAATGGATTGCTGCGAATGTTCTGTACTGGCCTTGCGGCATCGCAACGCGCAGCCACCCAACCCACTGGCTCGCCAGTTTCGTGTATCAATTGAGATACATCCTCCATCAGATACCTGTAGCTGGTGGGGGTCAAGACAATGTCATCATTGGCGCAAACAACAGAGTCAAAGCCATCGGCAAATGCCTTGTCAATAACATCGTTGTAGTCATCACCAAAATTGTGCGGAGCACCAAAGATCTTCAGATCAGCGTCATAGCCGCCAATAATGGACTCTGGACCTCGCAAATAGACAGGCACTTCGGGACAGTACTCGGCAATGCTTGTGAGCATCACCCGCAAACCTTTGCCGTGTACTGTGCTGATGCAAATCGGTGAGATCACTTCTTTGACTTTGGCTTCTTAGCCGTCTTTGCAGCCAACTTGAAGTCAGCAGCAGACGGCGCAGCCTTACTGCCAACCTTGTTCATCTTCTCGCCAGAGCCTGCCTTGATACGCGCTTGCTTGGCATGGATGTTGGCATAGAGGCCAGGTTTAGTCGCCATTGTGTCCACCAATCTTGATTGTGAGTAAGGATTCAGGCTCATGATCTGACGTTTCCGCATCCATTCCTCCATCTTCCTCACCAGTGTTAGGACCGCCAACTACCCACGCATCGCAAGTACGGCTTGCGGCGCATTTGAAGTCAAAGATTTCGCAATAACCCAAGTCGGCCAGCTTGATAGTCCCCCAAGGATCAGCCTCATTGCCAATGCCGTCAGCAATGCACTGCTTCAACTTGTCAGACACATTGAACGCTGCACAGTTACCGCAACGGCTTTGCTTGGCGTCATCCACTGTCACATCCCACTGGTCAGCTTTCTTTTTCCAAAAAGCATCATTGGGCAAATTAGGATTCTCAGGACCATAGGCCGCTGAAGTGATCGCCTTAGCGCGATTCTTCAGATTTAGCGTGATGTCCTGAGTAGGTGCAGGGCAGCTTGCGCCGCCATCCTGATAACCAGGCTGTTGATCCATGGCTTGATCCATGGTGCGTTGCATAGTAGCCATTATTTCATCGCCTTTTTAGGTTTCACACCAGCAGAACTCAAAGCAATAGCTAAGCCCTGCGCCTTGCTCTTAACGATAGGACCACCTTTGCCTGAGTGCAGCTTGCCAGCTTTGAACTCGTTGTAAACCTTGGAAATCTTTTTCTCGGTTTTGGTTTTCTTCATCATCGCAATTACTCCTTTAAAGAATTATCGAATTATGCAACCCTTGAGAGGTTTCTTTTCAACGGCTGATTCCATTTGGCACTTGACTTTGACCCCATCATGCCAATTACCGCATCTGATGCGAATGTCAAGCAAAACGCATCAGCCTTATCAGGTGACGCCAATCCACGCTTCTTGATGTCATCCTTGCTCTCAATCTGAATCTTGCCGTTGCTTGTAAACATATATCTCACAGTCGCCAATTCAGCCACCAGCAGCTCATCTTTGGGCAACTTACAGTCCCGCTGCTCAAGCCACGCCTTGGCCTTGTACCAAAGCTCGGCTTTCAGATTCCTGTAAGTACCGCCCATGGCCGGTGACTCTGACACGTTGATGCCGCGAGCTGGAAGATTCAATTCTTTCAACCGATCCACCACGCCAGCGCCCAATCCAATGGAGTCAACCAGTATCTCCTCTGGCCTGTCGCTTGGAGCCAACGCCTCAAATTCAGCCACCACCGCACCAGTCAACTGCATCAGGTCGAGATTCTTCCAAGTCTTGATAGGCTCAGTCACAGCGTTACCTCGCCTCTTGCACAGTGCAGATCGGTCAGATCCAAACCGCGCAACGTCCAATCCCCATACCAGTGGCGCATAAGGACTCGCCTCAACGTCCCGATTCATTGCCAAGTCCAGTAACTCCATGGGGATCACAGTATCTTCATCACTCCTTGGGAATTCGCCCAAGACGCGGATGCGGTAGGCGTTGGACTCCTCGCCGTACCGCGCTTTCATTTCCTCAATGTAAGCCTCAGATACCCGCGGTGAGTCAGAGCAAGACACGCGCATGGTCACCCAGTCACCCGCCAATCGATTATGGGTGTCATAGAAGAAACCGCTGGAGCGTACAGGGTTGCCCAGCAACAACGTCACGGCGTTGTGACCAGACATAGAACCTGATGCGGCCTCAAACACTTTCTCAGGCACACCAGACGCCTCGTCAGCCACCAGCATCACGTTGTCGCTGTGGACGCCTTGAAGCGCCTCGGGCTGCTCGGCGCGGCTTGTCCTAGCCGAGATAAACGCCTCTTCGTTGGCGTCTTTCACCTCGATGCGGTCTTGCTTTACCTCCAACTGGTCAAACAGCATTGGCGGCAGCACCTTAACCCAACGCTTGACCTCCGCAAATAAGGCGTCATAGAGCTGGCTGCTGGTCGGCGCTGTGACCACCACCTTGACAGGAAAACGCAGAAACAAGTACCAAATCATCGCCCAAGCCGACGCCGTTGATTTGCCTACGCCATGGCCGCTGCGTACTGAGATGCGGCGGTTGCCGGCGGCGATGTGGTTCAAGAACTCCACTTGCCAAGGATCAGGGTTGGTGTTCAACACCTCCTTGACAAAGAGCACAGGGTTATTTTTGTAGAGTTTGACGAATTCGACAAATGGGTTATTCGCCACCAAATCCTCAGAATTTTTTTTCGGCACAGGCTTTTTCGCAGTGGGGGGCAGGGGGGTGGGGTTAGGGTTGCTCATGGCGATATGTGTTTAGGTGCAGCTACAGCCGCCCCCGCCGCCGCGAGCAAGGGGGGGGTCAGCGCCGCCGCGCCAGCCGCGGCCAGCGTCAAAGTTATCCACAGGCCGATGCATCTGTAAGTCATTGATTTATATGCTTTCTTACATGAGCCTTACATAATCGGTTTAACACGATGTTCATTATGTTAACTTTTTTGTGGATAACTACAGCAATTTTGCTCAATCTGCAGGCACTTTGCAGTTGTCCACAGGGCAATGTGT
>Ga0214917_10001177_pt1 | contig 33957 bp, 27 predicted proteins | sample LL_1208_BB_MetaG_FD_177983 | JGI IMG/M metagenome (GOLD analysis project Ga0214917, IMG submission 177983) | Freshwater microbial communities from Lake Lanier, Atlanta, Georgia, United States - LL_1208_BB | ecosystem: Environmental > Aquatic > Freshwater > Lake | place: USA: Georgia | collected... | reverse complement strand
ATTTTTTTTGTTCTTTTAGGGGTCCTATTCACGGCTTGGCTGGGCATTGGTCCCTCAAATCAGGAGCTCTTGGCCAATTATGCGAAGGCGAAAGACTTGGCAGACCTGATTTGGATGAAGAAAGGTTTTGCGTGGTGGACCCCGAATTATTTGGGAGGATCCCCCACAGCAGTTCAAGCCGGCAACGCACTTGTCTATATCTGGCTACTAATCGGTGCATCAGTATTTGGTCCAATCGTGGGCGGGAAGATCATGGGTATTTTCTCCTTGGCCCTGTCCGGATCATTGATGGCCGCCTTCTTGGGTAAATTCACTGGTGATCGCCGCGCAGCTTGGGTTGGTGCCCTATTTTATGCCTTGGGCCCGCAAGCAGCCCTTCGTCTTGCAGGGAATGAGCATATGCCTGCCATCTTCTGTATGCCCTATCCTCCATTAATAGGATGGGCCCTGATTGAAATTGCGAAGAGGGGATCCGGGAGGGGAGGGGTTATCCTCGGGTTGGCCCTCGCGGGCATGAGCCTGACTTTCAACAAGCTGACCTTTGTTTTTTTGCCTGTGGCACTGGGTTTTGGGGGGTGGCTCTATTTCAAAAATCCGCATTCCCGTGCGTTATTTGCGCCAATCGTCGGAGTGGCTGTGGGAGTCTGGGCGATGCTGGGGATTCTTCCGCAGTTGCCGGGGCTTCGCGATGCCACATGGATGACCCTTTTTGCAAGCGATCCACTCGTTGGGTGGCAGTCCAGTTTTTCCATTAAAGCGGCACTTTCCTGGTTCAATCGGGATGGATTCCTCTTTATGGGAATGCCGCCAAATTTCACAGTGGAGGAAGGGGGGTTCTATATCGGTGCAGTTCTTGCTGTGTCAGGAGTGTTGGTGGGATTACGACTTCGCCGAAATGACGAATCCAATCTTCTTCCTGTTTTCCGAATCTTTGCGGGCCTGCTGTTGATGGTTCATTGGTTTTCACTCGGTCCGCGAAGCATGGTAGGCGGGGTAAACGAATTCCTTAAATCTGCGCAAGGCATTCAGGACTGGGTCTTGCCTCTATTTTGGGTTAGTACAGCCCTGCCTATCACGCTGCTTGTCATAATTTGGCCTGAAGGTCGGTGGAAGTGGCCCACCTTAGCGATTGCCTTGGCAGTCTTACTTTTGGTTCCAGGATTCCAAATTGTCGCCATGCTTCCGGTCCTAGGGACAATCCGGGGCCCTTGGTCCTTTTGGCAGGTAGGAGGGATCTTCTGTCTTGCGGCCTTGGCTGGAATTTCCGTTACGATCCTAGTCAAGGAGCGAAGGTGGCCCTGGCTTGCCTGTGTAGCGATGCTCTTGGCCGTTGCGGATTTCACGCCCTACTACACCCGTTTTTTCCAATCCAAATTGGAAGTGGGAACCTATCAAGCCTACCAAGAGACTGCTCGGTTTTTACAGACCCAAACAAAGGAGGGATCTATTTTTCCTTTATCAGGAAGGTATTTTTATATGCAACTTCCCCAGTTGTCCCGTCGCCCGATCTCGACCGAGGCTTTCCAGGCGTATTTTATGTCTAAGGGGGTTCGATCGATTCAGGATGCGGGTGGCGGGAATGTTGAGTTAATGAAAACATCGCTCAGCCTACAGGGGGTCAGGTACATTTTTATCGACAGAAAAGATGTGGACACTCCGGAAGCGCTGCAAAACTCTTTCCGGCAAATCTTTCCCGTGATTTATGAGAACGAATTCTTTGCGGTTCTCGAAAATCCCAACAGTTTGGCCCCTTTCTTTTATTCTCAAGATTATGTATCAGTGCCCCCACGAAAATTTGAGTTTGCCGGCGCTGAGTTGGGCCTCGTTCGGCTTTATTTTCTTCCGGTTGAGATGGCGGGCGTTGAGATGCAGGATCCATCCTTGGCTGGAATTATGAACCCAACGAATGGGGAGGTGGAATTGACGGCAGCTTTTCGGGATCGCCTAGGGAATCCTTTTAGAATTCCCAACTCGAATAGTTATCGAATGGATGGTCCTGATCAATGGCGCATTCTGGTCGAAGGCAATTCTGGGTGGCTAACCTTGACCCAAGCATGGCACCCGGATTGGCATTGTTCCATTGACGAACATCAAGTTGAAATACATCCGGCAGCACTGGCTCTTTCTTCTGTTCGCATTCCCCCTGGAGCCAGGGAAGTATTCTTTTGGTTTGCCCCTCCTATTTGGACTTCCATCTTTTTAGGCCTAGGAATCGCTAGTTGGATTCTTGTTTTGTCCGGAGTTGCGTGTGTCTGCATCGGGTGGGGGCCCGCGATATGGAATTCTTGGTGGGTAGGGAAGGAGATTGAAAACCCGTGATACGAGAGATAGGCAGGGGGTCAGGTTCTTGGATATGGCCGTTTGATCAAAAAGATTGGATGACGGCTGGATTGGTTTGGACCATTTCTCAAATGGTCTATTTTCTTACCACGCAACCGAATGTTGGCTTGCTCGATTCTGGGGAGTTTTTAACGGCATCCGTTCATGTCGGAGTACCTCATCCGACAGGGTACCCGCTCTGGACGATTTTCTCTCATCTCTTTACCCTTTTCCCGATCGGTAACGGGGCTTGGGAGGTGAATCTTTTCTCCGGGTTTTGCACGGCAATTGCAGCAGGGTTGGTCGCTATGATTCTTTGCAACTCCATGCGCTGGTCTGGAGTAGGAGACCGATTGTCCCAAATCTTGGCGGCGGGTTGGTCCCTAGCTTTAGCATTTAGTGTTTCGATGTGGTCTCAGGCTGTCATTGCTGAGGTATATGGAACCCATGTGCTGTGTGTGATGTTGCTTCTTTGGGTTATTTATCGATGGGTCCGGGATCCTGCGTGGACGATGGGATTGGCATGGGCTGTGTTCTTTTTTGCATTAGGTATGACAAACCACCACCTGACCATCGCTCTCAGTTCTCTTCCTGTTCTGGTCATGCTCCTCAGGCGTCGCGATTTTCTGGCAGAGGGACTTCTTTATTTGAGCGGAACGGCTGCTTTAGTATATCTCGGTTTTGGATATCTTTCGCAAGAGCCCGCTTCTTGGCACGCTTCTGTCCGTTTTCTGTTTTGTGTGGTTCTTGGATTCGCTTTCTGGTTTCTGTGGAAACGCCGTTTCCAGAACTGGAGAGTAGGGGTGGCAATCCTAGGTGCAGTCATCTTAGGACTCTCCCCATATATCTACATGCCATTAGCCTCCGCGACGAATCCTCCGATGAATTGGGGATTTGCTAGCACAAAAGAGGGGTTCTTTTATTCTTTTAATAGGAGCCAGTATGACGGGAAGTTATCTGATCAGCTTCTTAAGACAATCGGACGTGCCATGGGATCGGCCCCAGTTGAAATGGTGAATCCCCCAACTCCTCCATCTAATGCTCCAGCAACAAACTCTTTTAGAGAAAACTTTTTAAAGTTTGCACAACTTTACTGGCGAAAGATCGTTGCCAATTTCTCTCCCTTAGGAATCTTGGCCTTGGTTGCTACTGTAGCTGCATTGGGTTCAGTTCCAAGAGCGGTACGGGATTGGCTTGGGATTTGTGGCTTTGGATTGCTACTCTCCGGGTTCCTTCAACCAGCCTTTGCCGAGGTTGGAGCAGACGAGGCGACTTGGCTGCTTCAGATGCCTTACCTGGGTTACTCCCATGCATTTTTTGTGTTACTGGCTGGATTTGGGTCGGGGTGGGCAATTCAACGTTGGGCTAAAATGGAAAAGGTTGGATGGGGTGTGGCAATTCTCCTTGGTGTTGGGATAGCTGGTTTTTCCTTTCGAAAGAATCTAAACTTCTGCAGCCAAAGGGAGCATTGGTTTGGATGGATGTATGGTCGGGACATGCTTGCGGACCTCCCCAAAGACAGTTTTGTATACGGCGGAACCGATCCCGGGAGATTTGTCCCAACCTATATGATCTTATCGGAAAGTTTTGAACCCAAGAAATTCAAGCGGGACCCAAACTTTGATCGAAGAGACCTTTATGTCATTACGCAAAACGCATTGGCGGACGCCTTTTACAATCAATATATTCGCAATCATTACTCAACGGACCGACCGGAACCGAAGAGCTTGATTGAGCGATGGCTTGGGCGTGATAAACAGTATCCAAAGGCACCCTTGGTTCTGCCCCGCCAAGAAGATATTATGGCGATTTACCAGTCGGCCATTGAAGCTCGGCAGAAGAACTCAGCCGCACCGGATCCAAATGCTGATCCCACCGTCCTAAATTCGATGGTTGGGGAATGGATCTGGCAACGAAACAAGGATCAACGGCATTTCTTTGTGGAAGAAAGTTTCCCCATGGAATGGTCTTATCCGAATGCCGTGCCCCATGGTCTTTGCTATGAAATCAAAAAAAATCCCGTGCCGGTTTTATCCGCTGAAATCGTTCAGGGGGATATGCAGTACTGGAGGGATTATATCGATCACTTAAAAAGAAATCCTCGATTTGCGGATGATATTGATGCCCAGCGCTCGTTTTCGAAACTCCGGAATACCGGCGGTAACATCTATAAGTGGAGAAAGATGCCGGCAGCAGCAGAACAGGCCTATCGTCAGGCATTAGAGCTTTGGCCCGGTAATTCCGAGACATTGAACAATTTTACGGACCTCCTCATGCAGCAGAATCGAGCTGAGGAGTTGCGAGATATCCTAGCCAATGCCTCCAAGGCCGACCCGAACAACGGACTCTTGGCTGCACTTCTTTCCAGTTCTGAGCGAAGAATTGCGCTCAAAGCGGAGATCAATGCCTTGGAGTCACAACGCGTGGAGAATGCAAAGGACCCCAAACTCCTTCAACAGCTCCTTGCAAAATATGGTGAGCAGGGGAATCGCGAGAAAGCTGACCGTTTGGTTGCTGAGGCCGCCAAAACATTTCCAACAAATGCGGATGTTTTGCGAGATTCTGTGAACTATTTTGCCGTCCAGAACAGGGTTCCTGAGGCGATTGAATACGGCCTAAAGCTTGAAAAAATCCTTCCGGATGATGCGGAGTTAAAACTTGGTATGGCCAAGTTCTTTATGGTTTCGGGAAAACGAGCTGAGTTTTATCAATATCTCAAAGAAGCAATCCGAATCGGAGGATTGCCGATGCGGGAGAAAGCTGGCTCTGAACCCATGTTTCAGCAGATTCAGGGTGAACCGGATTTTCAGAAGTTAATTCAACCAGCAAAGTAAGCCGATTCGAGCTGGTTCAAGGCGGATGTTCAAGCCTCCACCAAAAGGTCTTAACTTATTTTGTGGATGACGGAGGGAGATCGGAGGGAATAGCCAACAGTTCTTTTTCGCTCCATGGGGAGGTGCGGGAAGTGATTTCTTTTCGTTTCGCGGCAACGTCAGCAACTTGAATCCCATCTGCGGCATTTCCCCACTCGCTGCGGATATAAGTCAGAATCGCTGCGATTTGTTCATCTTTGAGTGGTACAGGAGCTCCATCCCCCCAGGCAGGCATATTGTTATTATAGAGAGCACCCTTAACATTAATCGGACCAGCAATGCCTTTATGCAGAATGGAAATGAGTCGGTTCTTTGAGCCAACCACCCATTCTGATCCAGCCAAGGGAGGATAAACCCCAGCCTGTCCAATGCCGCTTGTTTGATGGCATTGAGCGCAGTTGGCCACGTACAGCCTTTTCCCAATGACCTTAGGGTCCGGTGGGGCTACGGGCCCGGTGGAGACGGGTCCCCATGTGATCTGTCCGGGGTCGAACACATCACCCCTGAATCCACCGCTATAAAAGAAAAGATATCCACCAGCCCAGAAAGAAAGAACGACTCCTAATCCGATTAACCAACCCGGGATGGGCGCATGGCGTTCGGCGGGAGCTTGGGAGAGGGATGGGGTTTCGTGGGGGTTCATTTGAGAGGAGCTTCCGGGAGTGAATAATTCAAGTTTAGGGACTGAAGGTAGGCAACCAAGGCTTTGGCTTGGTAGGTAGGGATCATTTGTTTCCAATCCTTCCGAGGGAGTGGAAGGGAGTCCCAATCATGACTTGGACCAGCCAGTTTTATCTCGAAAAGCCATGGATGGGGAGGGCATGTCGAAGTCGGTTTTAGATTCCTTGGATTACAAAGATGCATCATCAAGTCCTTCGGTTCCTTGATTCGGTTACCGATATTGGAAAGGTCAGGACCAATTCGTGAAAAACCGACAAGGGCAGATTCACGAAACAGGTAGTCCCTGGGAACGGAACGACGCTCTCCCCATCCACGAGTGAGATCAGCGGAACCGCTCGGACCACGAACAGAAAGACTATGGCACTCAAGACATCCTTCCGAAGCAAAAACCCTTGCTCCGGTTTGAGCCAGTCCCGAGGGAGTCGGGGGCTCCCTGAGGTTGGTTTCCTCATTGAGGACAGGTTCAAGTTTGCCCACCTGGAAATAGCCCAAGGCCACTTGTCCCGCCCACGTTAGGAGGAGAGAAAGAAGAACGATGGAGAGAGCTTGTGTGGATTTCATGGGTCTAACGATTTGTGGATACTGCGTTCTCAGAAGGGAAGACAGCCATCGGGGCGGTTGAGGGGAAAAGTTTTAGAAGGCTTGAGAAAAGAAGGGAAGAGAAAGCCATTTGTCCGACCCACCACAGGATCTGTCCGATCAAAATCACCACAAGAAACGGACGAAGATAACTTGCGACTGTTCCTATGGGAACTCCTGCATCATTGAGAGCCAACCCTTGAAAGATTCCTGCCAAAGCATATCCGGAGACCATCATGGCCGCGCCAACCGAAGTAAACCAGAAATGCCAGGTCAACGCCGGATGACTTGGCCAACCCATGTTCCGCGACACGGGCAGAAGGGCGTAAACGGAGCCGGAAAGGATACTGCCCCAAAAGAGGAAAATCAAAAGGGTCTGCGTGGTGTTGGATGTCATGGTGAAGATGGTTGTTTGTCGTACTCCAGGAAGGGCCAAAAAGGCGAGCCACCCATAGGCAGCCAAATAAGACCATGCACCCACTGACATGAAGCGGAGAGCCACATTCCTTCTGATTTCCTCCATTTTTCCTTCGAGCAGTGGTTGTAGGAGGATTCCGTTTCCGAGAACTCCAACAAAGAGGAGTAAGGTCGCCACTACGCCGGCACTTTGTAGCCAGGAAGGAAGAGGGCCCTCACTTGCAAGCGTATTGGATAACCATCCACCGAGGCCTAGGGTGGTGATCCAAGCAAGAACGCCGAGAGAGAGGCTGGATGTGGCTCTTCCTGTCATTGCAGGGATGAGTTGGAAGACCAAAACAAGAGCTAGCGGAGTTAGCCAAAGGTGTTGGAGGACCGAAGCCCAGACAAGTTGGACGATAATCTGAACTGCACCAGGGGTAGTTCCACCGCGTAGGAGCAATTCGGCTGTGCCAAGGCCCAAGGGGAAGGAGATCAATGCTCCCAAGAGATAAAGACGGGGAAGGAGAGGGCCACTTTTCCATGAGCCACCCAACCCGCGTGTTATTCCCGTTCCAAGAACAAGAAATGAAACCAGAAAAATACATGTGACAGGGCGTAGAAACGCAAGGAAAGGAATTCCGGTTCCCCCTTCACCCAAGATTCCGGTAAGGCCGCAAAGAACACCGACCTGCCAAAGAATGGCTCCTCCTGTTAGAAGTCTGCCATAACGAAAGGGAATTCCGGAAAAGCGCGGAACCAGAATCATGAGCACACCCAAAAGGCCTGAGGTAATCCAGCCATAGATTAGAAGGAAACTGACCACTGGAGCAAGATGGCCGTAGTTCAAGACGGGTAATGGGGCAAGGTAGGAAAGGATGGGAAGTAGAAGTTGAATGGTGCTGAGGGTCTGCAGACCTGCGGCAAGGAGTCCCCAAATGGCCGAACTTGTGATCATCACGACTGCCGCATTCGAGGCTTTGGATTGGGAGGGGAGGGGAAAGGTCATGGCTTGATTGTCGGTAGGTTGGTTTTTGTCAAAACAGGAGTCTTGGATGAGGACCCTCCATCTGCGGCAATCGCTGCAGCAACTTTTGCGGGTTCAACCGGAGGGACTTCGGGGTAGAGAGGGGCTCCAGCTGCCGAAATGGCGGAAGGTTGGATGGTGGTGATTGGATAGGCTGCATGAGGGGCGTTGGTTCGTAAGCTGGTGATGGTCATCTCCATCGCCTTCGCAATCGGGATCCGAGCGATGCCCTTTTCCTTGTCGGCCCAGCCATAGCTGGAGGTCAATTGATCTTGTTCCGCTCGCAGTTTTGTAAGTTTTTCCAAACGGGCTTTTGCATCCGACTCGGTGATCGTGTTGGGCGTCACTCCCAAAGGGCGCAGAAGAAGTGCAAGGCTCGCCAGACCCAGGAAGCCGACGGCAAGCCAAACCCCCGGGAGATAGGGATGGCTACGTTGGCTTAAAGAATGTGGGGATTCGCTCATAACCAGTTGGTCACGGACAGGCTTTCCCTCAAACGGGGATCACGAGCCGGAAAGATCGAGTTTCGGGAGAACAGCCAAAGAAAAGTATGACCTAGGACACCGATAACACCGATCAAAGCGAGAAGGTCGAGGAGGTGTGGCTGAAATCCTGTTGTCGCTGCGGCATGCCCAGCATGCCTGGATTGTTGCAATTGGAGGTTCGGCATGATGATCCAATAAATATCCACAAAATGCATCAGAATGACCCAGCCTGCTGCTGAGCAGATTCGCCAAGGAGTCCGTTTGGCGGGCTGCGTAAGAAGAAGAAGGAAGGGAATAAAAAAATGTCCGACGACCAGAAAAATAGAATACCAAAACCACGTCCCCGTGTTGCGGTAGACGAAAAACCAAGTTTCCTCCGGAATATTTGCATACCATTGGAGAAAGTATTGGCTGAATGAAATGTAGCCCCAGAAAACAGTGAAAGCGAAAAGAAGCATCCCCATCAGGTGATTGTGTTCCACGGTAAAGAGACCTTTTAGATGCCCTGTCTTGACCAAACCATTACTGATTAAGATGAGGAGTGCCATGGAGGACTGTGCGCATCCGGCGAAGATATAGACCCCCCACATGGTGGAGTACCAATGGTGATCGAGCGCCATCAACCAATCAAATCCGGCAAACGTCAGACAGAGAACAAACAGGGGGATAAAGCCATAGGCGGTGTGGCGTAGACGCAGGGTTAAACGGGGATCGCCGTCCACGTCTTGACGTACTGAAAGTCCTCGATAGAGCAACCCGGCCAGCGAGAAAAAGAATAGATAGAAGGCGCAACGGATGTAAAAAAATGGCTCATTCAGGAAGGGACGTTTCCATGCGAGTAAGGGATCTTCGGCTAAGTCTGTCGTCATCCAATGCCACAGATCGTGTGGGAACAGGAACGCAATCGGGAGAAAGAGTACCAAGAGAACGGGGAAGCAGGAGGCGATGGATTCGAGGATGCGACGAACGATGACTGACCAGTCAGCGTCCAAGGCGTGGTGAAGGAGCGTCCAAAAGAGAGCTCCTGCGCAAATGGTGAATCCAACGGAAAAAGCGAATAGGTAGGAGAATGCGAGTTGATCCCGATGGACCAGAAATCCCCAGATAAAGGTGGAGGCGAGTCCAACAATTCCCATGACAGGAAATAGTACCGGAAGTATTCCAAGTCTTTCGATCCGCAGCTTTTCAGCAGGGGGTAGGGGGGCAGGGTGGTGGCTCATGGTTTGTTCGGGGTTAGCGCTCCCTCTTTCGGGAGAAGATTAGCAGGGGCATTCTGAGAAAGCTGCAAAGCTCGGATGTAAGCGACAATTGCCCAGCGATCCTTGACATCAATATGGTGATAAGGGCCCATCTGTCCTTTGCCGTGGGTGATGGTATTAAAAATTTCCCCATCCGCCATCTGGCGATACTTGTCGCTGTGATAGCTGGCCGCTCCAACCAAGCCGTATTGGGATGTGATTCCGTTGCCTGCCCCGGTTTCCCCGTGGCAAACTTGGCAATTGATCCGATAGCGTTCCTGACCACGCACCAGAAGTTTCTGGTCGATCGTTACTGGAATTCCGGTTCCCCACATATTGCCCATTTTTCCCGTCAGGAGATACGGCTGATCCGTTTGAACGTGGAAAGGAATTGTACCGTAGGGAGGTACGCGGTCGACTCGACCTTCAGGAAAAAAGGTATCCGGTGTTTGGGATTTGTATTTTGGCTGGCGATCCATATCCGGAAAAATCTCAATGGGAGTACGACGGGTAAAATCCCCGCGGAATCCGGCAATGGCGATTACGGCGATTCCCAAAGCTCCAAAAAGAGCTAGGAAGGTTCGGATAAACCCCTTCATTGGGTGGCCTCCGATTCAGGGCGGGCCGGATGGGGATTTTCCTCAGCATCCTGATAAATCTCGGAGACGTGATCTCCGCCAATTTCCATAAGGAGCTTTCTGGAGGCTTCGGCGTCAAACCGGGGGTCCGCTGATTCAAGAACGAGAAAGAAGCCATCATCCGAAACTTTTTTAAAGCGATCCCAATTAAACACAGGGTGGTGTAGGCGGGGCATTAAGGTGAGAAGTAGTAGTCCAAGAATGGTTCCAAAGGCGGTAAGAAGAATCGTCAGTTCGAAGAAAATCGGCAGGGACGGCTCGAGGGCAAAGTAGGGTTTACCTTGGACGATCAAAGGGTAGTTGATAGCAGACGTGTAATAAATCAGAACAAAAGCGGTGGTCAGTCCCGTGCAACCTCCCAGAAGGGAGAAGAGAGATACCTTGGACCGCTTGAAGTTCATGGCTTGGTCCATTCCGTGAATCGGAAAAGGGGAATAGACATCCCACCGACGAAACCCAAAGCTTTGGATTTTTTGGGCGGCGTGTAGTAGGGCCGCAGCTGAAGGAAATTCGGCGCCCAGGCCATGCAATATTTTGGCAGGGTGGTTCATGCGTGAGCTTGGGCTGAGTGAGCGTGGCCTAGGGAAGAGTCGTGGTGGGCGGAATCGTCAGAGTGTGGGTCTGCCTGGGGGGTGACATTCTTCACTTCAAACATGGTTATCATCGGGAGGAACCGAACGAATAGAAGGAACAAGAAGACAAAGAGGCCGATCGTTCCGATAAAAAGGGTGATGTCGACCCAAGTCGGGGAAAAATAACCCCAAGATGAAGGCAAGAAGTCCCGATGGATCGATGTGACGATGATCACAAAACGTTCAAACCACATTCCAGTGTTCGGGAACATGACAATTGCGAGCACAACCCAGGGGTTCTGCCTGCAGTACTTGAACCAGAAGAGTTGAGGGGCGGCCACGTTGCAAGTGATCATCGACCAGTAGGCCCACCAATAAGGACCGAAGGCCCGGTTGGTGAATGCATAGATTTCAAACGGATTCCCGCTGTACCATGCGATAAAGAATTCCATCGAGTAGGCGTATCCAACGAGCGAGCCCGTCAGGAGAATGATTTTGCACATATTGTCGATGTGCTTGTCGGTGACAAGGTCATGGAGTCCGTAAATTTCACGGAAAGGGATCAAGAGGGTGAGGACCATCGCAAACCCACCAAAGATGGCTCCGGCGACAAAATACGGGGGGAAGATGGTTGTATGCCACCCGGGTACAATGGATGTGGCGAAATCGAAAGACACCACGCTGTGAACCGAAAGCACGAGCGGGGTCGAGATTCCGGCGAGAACCAGATAGGCTTTTTCGTAATGGGTCCACTGCCGGTTGGATCCACGCCAACCCAAGGCGAGAAGGCCGTAAGCCATCTGACGGAAGCGGGTCGTGGCGCGATCGCGCAGGGAGGCCAGATCGGGGATCAGGCCCAAGTACCAAAAAATCAGGGATACCGTGAAGTAGGTCGATACCGCAAAAACGTCCCAGAGAAGAGGACTACGAAAATTTTGCCAAATGGCGTTGGCATTTGGGACGGGTGCCAAAAACCAGGCCATCCAGACCCTGCCCACGTGGAAGGCGGGAAAGATCCCGGCGCAGATCACTGCAAAAATCGTCATTGCTTCGGCCGATCGGTTTACCGAAGTCCGCCATTTCTGACGTGTTAGAAAAAGAATGGCGGAAATCAGTGTTCCGGCGTGGCCGATACCGATCCAGAAAACGAAGTTGGTGATATCCCATGCCCAGCAAACAGGAACATTCAAACCCCATACGCCGACTCCAGTTGAAACAAGGTAGGTCAGCATGGCTGGAACCAGTGTCGCAACAGCACCTGTGACGATGGTCAGGATCCACCACCACTTAGGGGCGGGCTGCTCGACAATTCGGCAGACGTGATCGGTGATCCAGCTTAGGGGCCTGTCATTGGCGACTAACGGACGCCGTTCGAGGTAATTGGACGCTTGGGAAAAAGCGGCTTGTGCTGAGGGGTTATCCGCTCTCATGGATGACTCTCTCCGCTGTGTTTCTCTGCGGGAGTATGCCCGGTTTTTGCCTCTTGATGATTTTCTCCGTGGCCGTGGGAAGGGATGTAGCTCATTTTGGCTCCAGGCATGGAAGGATTGGGATTTCGGATGCGACCCAAATAGGTGAGACGTGGGCGTACGTTCAGATATTCCAGAAGAGAGTAGTTCTGCGGGAGGGCGCGGAGCATGCCGACCTCTGCCTTTTCATCCTTGAGATCGCCAAAGACGATGGCGTCTGCAGGACAGGCTTGCTGGCAGGCCGTCTGCAGAGTGCCTGTAGGGATCTTGGTGTCCGCAGAATCCCGGGCTCGGACACGGGCGCCAATCTTTGCTTCCTCGATCCGTTGGACGCAAAACGTGCATTTTTCCATCACACCGCGCATCCGGACGGTGACATTCGGATTTTTCTGCAGCTTGATTGTCTCTGCAGTTTCTTTCGGAGCGATTGGGCCCAAGTACAGTTTATCCAGCGCCCGTTGGTTGTAGTCGAAAAAGTTGAAGCGGCGGACTTTGTACGGGCAGTTGTTGGCGCAATAGCGCGTGCCGATACAACGATTATAGGCCATGACATTGAGGCCTTCCTCATTATGAACAGTGGCATTGACGGGGCAGACGGTTTCGCATGGAGCGTTTTCACACTGCATACAGGCCACCGGTTGAGAGACTGATTCAGGAGCTTCCGGTTCGCCCGTGTAGTAACGATCAACGCGGATCCAGTGCATCTCGCGACCTTTCATGACCTGATCTTTCCCTACGATGGGGATATTGTTTTCGGCGGTGCAGGCCGTCACGCAAGCGTTGCAACCGGTGCAGGTCGACAGATCAACGACCATGGCCCACTGGTGCTGACCATCGAGTTTTGGATTCGGGTAAAAAGTTTGATTTGGGGGAATGTGGGCATCCATGCCGACTTTTTTGGCCCATCCCGGATTTTCGTTAAATTCACCCACCGTAGCTTCACGAACAAGATCACGCCCCTCCATGACCTGATGCTCTTGCGTGACGGCCAATTGGGTGGTTCTGCCCGTCTTCTTGAGTTGGAGTCCTTGTCCCAAGTAATCTGTATTGGATGAACGAAGACGATAGGCGTTGAATCCGGATCCTTTGGCCACCGGGCCCAACATGTCTTGTCCGTATCCAAGAGGGAGACTGGCCGCAAAGTTTGCATGTCCCGGGGCAATGACTACGGGAGCTTCGACCGTTTGACCGGCAAGGGTGGCTTGGACCACGTCTGCAACCAAAATTCCTTTGATGATTTCGTTTTTCAGGTTCAGGGATTCAGCGGTCTGCTTGGAAAGAAGAATGGCATTATCCCAAGTGAGTTTGGTCATGGGGTCGGGCCATTCCTGCATCCAACCGTTGTTGGCGTAGCGACCATCATCCACAGCACCGGACTGAATGAAGACGGCTTCCAAGGATCCGGTTTCTTCGTGTGAAGCGGCCTCCATTTGTGAGAGAAGACCGGCCAAGGGGGCTAGGTTGCCTGAGCGGATCGTGGATGTGGGTGTGGGGGACGGGATAAATCCTTCCCGGACGAAATCATTCCACGCCTGGTCAAGTTTTTCTCCGGCCAGATTTGTCTTGGTCGTGAAGGTCTCGCGAATTAAGGCTGGTCCGACCGCCTTGGGACGGCCGGCTAGACGAGAGAGGAAATCCAGTTGGCTTTCACCGGCCCAGAGAGGCTGGATCGTTGGTTGAATGGAGAGATAGGAGCCATCCCTTGCAAGGCTGTCTCCCCAAGATTCGAGATAATGGGTCCCCGGAACGAACCAAGTCGACCGAACTGAAGTCGCATTAAAAACAGGGGAGAGGTGAATGGATGTTTCGACGGACTCCTGTAGTCCGGGCCAATCGAGGTCGGTAGGGGCGTTATAAGCCGGGTCTCCCCCAAGAATCACCAGAGTCCTGATGGATCCACTACGGATCTTTTGGGCGAGTGAATCGATGGAAGAGGAGATCGCGCTCAATTTTGGTTGAACGAAAAGAGTTGTCCCAATCGATCCAAGAGAAGAGTTGAGGGCAAGCGCCAGAGCTTGGAGGCCCACGGAATGGCGGCGCCCGACAAGGATGAGGGAATGACTGCCGTTCGTTACCAAGTCGGCGGCACATTCACGAATCCAAGCAGGGTCAACTCCGGAAGGCAGAGGAAGGTCGGGAGCCTGAGAGAGGATATTATTGAGTTCCGCACTCGGACGGATGGCCCGGATCTGTCGCGCCAATTCGAGAAGGAAAGCGCTCGCGGCACCTGCCCGAAGCGAGAGTCGATGGTCGGCCATGGTTCCTGTGAGCGAAAATCTCGGTTCAACGACATAGAGTCGGTTCATTTTATCGCCGGGCTTGCGGGTCCGCCGTCCAGAGGCAAAGCCCCGCGTATCGATAAGATCTCCTTCATCCGATCCAAGAAAATCACAATCCACGGACAGGATGGTTGAAGCTGCAGAAAGGTTTGGACGGAATTCGGTGTTGGCTCCGAAAACCATGGCGGAGGCCTCGAGGTCGCGTCCTGGGGCTAGGGGTTCATATGTGGCCCAAGTCGCCTGGGGGAATTGCCGCTGGAGTTCGGTGCGAAGTCTTTCCCGGGTCGGGGAAAGAGTTTCATCGGCCAGAATCGCCAAGGAAGCCCCTGCGGTGGAAGTCGATTCCGTGCGGATCCGATTGATTTCTGTTTGAAGTTCTTCTTCGGTCGCTTGGGCGGAGGCCTTCTTGCCATGGCGGGTGATGAATTGGCGGCGCGAAGGGTCGTAAAGATCTAGAATTGAGGCCTGGGCGTGATTATCGCTCGCCCCTTGGGTCACGGGATGTAGCGGATTGCCTTCCATTTTCACGGGGCGACCGTCAAACGTCGTGGCCAAAAGAGGAATCGAACCGCGGCGACGAGGTTGGGCTGTGGCGAAGGACATCTTTTTTCCTGGAACCACCCACTCGGGAGATTGCGTGAAGGGCACCAGATGGGCTTCCGGGCGGCGGCAACCGGTCAGGCTTAGTCCGGCCAGAGCCAACGAAGCTCCCATTAGGCGAAGGAAACTCCGACGAGAAAGAGGATCATTCTCCCATTCAGCGGCCCCTGCGGGGAATTCCCGGTGGAGCCACTCTTCGAAGTCGGGGGTGCGGGCATACTCGCCCAAGCTGCGCCAGTAGGTGCGGCCGTTTGAATTGGATTCGGGATGATGAAGAGTACGTTTCATTTTTTTACCGATGACACCCGCTGCAGCTCACCGGCGGGTTGACGTTCCATTCCTTGACGAACTTTGCGCCGATTTCGCGCTGACTGGTTCCTGCTGGGGGCTCCCAATCGAGGTTGGTGATTTGGTCGAGGGGGCGGAGTTGATTTTCTGGAGCCCGGTGGCACTCCAAACACCATCCCATGCTGTGAGGCTTGGCGTGGTAAACGACCTCCATATGGTTCACATGACCATGGCAGGCTACGCAGCTAACTCCCCGGTTCACATGAACGGCGTGATTGAAATAAACGTAGTCGGGGGCCTTGTGAATGCGAACCCAAGGAACTGGGTTGCCGGACTTCCAAGACTCCCGAACGGCGGCAAGCTTTGGACTGAGGGATTTAATTTGCGTATGGCAGTTCATGCAGGTCTGGGTCGCGGGAATATTCGAGTGGGAGGATTTTTCCACTCCCGTATGGCAGTAACGACAATCCATGCCGAGCTGATTCACGTGAAGGGAGTGATCAAAGGCGACGGGCTGGGTGGGTTGATATCCCACCCGGGTGTATTTTGGAGTGAAGTAGTAGGCCATTCCGGAAACGACGCTAGCCACCACCACTGCCAAACAGACAAGAATCTTGATGGGTAACCAGTTTGTGTAGCGGGGGAAAATATTAGCCATGGTGGGGTTAGAGTGGTTTTTTCAAAAGGAATTCCAAATATTGGAGTAATCCGAAAATGGAGGTTCTTTTGTACTTCATCAAGGAAGCATTAGAAGTATTAACCATAAGGCATTGCATATTAGTTTTATTTACAACCATTTTCGCTCTCATTTTTGAAGCGTTTCGGGGGGTGCCTAGGGAAGGGTGTAAATTGCAGGGCAAGGGTTGAAATCTGCCAAAACCGTTGGAGACTCCTTGCCATGCGATTCCGATTCAGCCGTGTCCAACTACTCGCCGTGACTCTCCTTGGGCTGGCTATTTCTGGCGCCCAAGCTGAAATCCGGCAGACCAGTGTCTGGTGGTTGCCTCGGAATGTGACCATGTTCGGTCATGAAATCGACTTTATTTTCTATGTGATCCTGGTTCTGACCGGCGTGACGGCGGTAGCGGTTTTTTCTGTTATGATTTACTTCATTGTGAAGTACCGGGCTAAACCAGGCGTTTCCGCGGTTCATAGCCACGGCAACAACACTTTGGAGGTTATCTGGACCGGAATTCCTGTGTTCATTTTTCTGGCTTTGGCCATTTACGGAAACGAGCAGTGGACGCAGATGCGACTAAAAACCCCTCCCGCCGATGCTTTGCCTGTGGCGGTGATTGGAGAGCAGTTTGGATGGAATGTCCGCTACCCCGGGGCCGATGGTAAACTCGCAAAAATGACAGCTGCCAGCGTCACCAAGGAAAATCCATTTGGAGTGGATTCGGCTGATCCTGCAGGGTTGGATGATTTCACGACCTATGGCGAGCTCGTGTTTCCGGTCGACCGCCCCATCCGTCTTTATCTCGGCTCCAAGGATGTGATTCATGCCTTTTACGTTCCTGAATTCAGGCTGTATCAGGACATGGTACCTGGCCGGATCTATGACTTTGTTTGGCTGAAGGCCGAGCAGACCGGGCAATTCCAGCTCGCCTGCAACCAGCTCTGCGGCCAGGGACACTATAAAATGTTTGGAAAACTTTCCGTTGTGCCTGAAAGCGAATATGAGGCTTGGGCCAAGGGAAAAGCACCGCAACCCACCGCGGCCAAAGCAACCTCCACGGTTCCTGTGGTCATGGCGGGTCGCTAAGGAGGATTTGTCATGAGCACCGCAACCCTGCATTCAGAAACTCACGCCCATGGGCATGAAGAAGCCTCCGGCTGGAAAAAGTACATTTGGTCCCTTGATCATAAGATTATCGGTTTGCAGTATCTTTTCACCTCCTTGGCTTTTCTTTTTATCGGGGGAGGTATGGCTCTTTTGCTTCGCTGGCAGTTGGCTTATCCCTCGACTCAGGTGATGCCCAGCGGGGATGTCGGCAATCCGCTTTCTCTATCTTTCATTAACCCCCAGTTTTACAACGCACTGTTCACCATGCACGCCACCGTGATGGTGTTTTTGGTTGTTATGCCTTTGTTGATTGGAGCCTTTGGAAATTACCTGATTCCTCTCAAGATTGGGGCAGGGGATATGGCTTTTCCTTTGGTCAATGAGTTGTCGTACTGGGTTTATTTGCTTTCTGGATTCGTCATGCTGGCTGGCTTTTTTGTTGCAGGCGGAGCAGCTGCAGGGGGATGGACCTCTTACGCGCCGCTCAGCAGTGTCGCCGCCTATAATGGAACCAAAATGGGGCAGACGCTTTGGGCAACCGGAATCTTTATCAATGGGCTGGCTTCAATTATGGGGGCATTTAACTATATCACCACAATCGTGAATATGCGGGCGCCGGGAATGGGTTTTTTCAGGCTCCCTCTCACTGTTTGGGCGCTTTTTATCACGGCTTTTCTTCTTCTTTTGGCTGTTCCTGTTCTCTCTGCCGCCGGGGCCATGTTGATTCTCGATCTGAATTTTGGGACGAGTTTCTTCAATCCTGCGAAGGGTGGACAACCCCTGCTTTGGCAGCACCTCTTTTGGTTTTTTGGTCATCCCGAAGTCTATATCCTGATCCTCCCTGCCATGGGTATGGCCAGCGACGTGCTGAGTATTTTCAGTCGGAAGCCTATCTTTGGCTATAAAGCGATGGTTTTTGCGATGTTCGCCATTGGTTTTCTTGGTTTTATCGTATGGGGACACCACATGTTCGTTTCCGGAATGAATCTGGTCCTTTCGGCCGCCTTCGGCGTATCCACGATGGTAATTGCCGTGCCCTCTGCAATCAAAACGTTTAACTGGCTTGGGACGATCTGGGGCGGTTCCATTCGCTTTACCACGGCCATGCTGAATGCCTTGGCGTTCGTCGCGATGTTTGTGATTGGCGGATTCTCCGGAATCTTTATGGCTTCCACGCCGGTGAACATCTTTGTGCACCACACTTATTTCATTGTGGCGCATTTTCACTACGTTCTCTTTGGGGGAAGCATCTTCGCCATCTTTGCATCGATCTACACCTGGTACCCAAAGATGTTCGGGCGAATGCTCGACGAGACTCTTGGCAAGATTCACTTCGTTCTGACTTTCGTCTTTTTTAATCTGTGCTTCTTTCCCATGCATAATGTCGGTCTTGCCGGCATGATGCGGAGAATTGCGGATCCAACCGCCTATGAGCATCTGCGCGCTCTTCAACCGATCAATCAATTCATTACCTTGGCGGCGATTGGTCTCGGCTTTTCGCAGCTCATCTTTCTTTGGAATTTTTTCCGCAGTCTCAAGCATGGTGCTCCGGCGGGAAACAATCCCTGGGAAGCCACAACCTTAGAATGGACCGTGGCTTCACCTCCCGGACACGGAAACTTTGCCGTTACTCCCACCGTCTATCGGGGTGCCTACGATTATAGCGTTCCTGGGCATCCCCGGGATTTCATCATGCAGAATGAACCTCCGACATCGGAATCGATTCATGGTGGGGCAACAGCACGACGATCGGTTCCGACGGGATGAGTTCTAGGTTGGCGTTGCGACCTGATTTTCGGGCAGCCTGCTTCCTTGTCGGATCCATTCTCTTTCTGATTACTTTAGGAGGGCAGGTCACCACAAAAGTGGCCGGCATGGCTGTTCCAGATTGGCCGTCCACTTTCGGACACAACATGTTCATTTATCCCTGGTCCAAGATGACAGCCTCCACCATGGTTTTTCTTGAGCACTCTCACCGCTTGGTGGCCTCTGGTGTAGGACTGATCACTCTTGCTGTTGCTGTCCTCGTATGGCTGATCCAACCTTCCGCATTGCCTCGACGACTTGCTTTAGCCGCTTCACTTCTGGTTGTTCTTCAGGGGATTTTAGGGGGTCAACGCGTGATTCAGGCTTCCTGGGTCCTTGGGCTCCTACACGGATCTTTGGCCCAGCTTTTTTTACTGACCGCCGGAAGTCTGGCCTTGGTGTTATCCGAATTTTGGGGGAATCCCGGCCAAGGCGATGAGCATGCATTGAACCGGAGTCGGATGGCTTGGTTTTTTACAGGGGTTGTTTTTCTCCAGACCGTTCTCGGGGCATGGATGCGGCATGGGGGACCGGGTTTTCTTTCTGTTCCGGACTTTCCGAAGATCTATGGCGAATGGTTTCCATCCTTTTGGGATTCTGCGACTCTTGCCCAGATCAATCAGTTTCGCTCCGAAAAACTGCAATGGCCCGCGACGACCCCGATCCTAATCCTTGGACAAATCTTGCATCGTTCTTTAGGGATTCTGGCGGCGGTGGGTATCTTGGCAGGTGCCGTTTGGACTGTTCGATCTTCTTCGACGCCTTTCTGGTGGAAACGCGGGGTGGTTTTTTGGGTTCTTCTGGCCCTAGTGCAGGTTCTTTTGGGTGTTTCCGTAATCTGGAGCGGTCGTTTGCCTGAGTTAGCCACTCTGCATGTTTTAGTGGGAGCAGGATTAACCCTGACAGGTTGGCTTTTGGGCTTGGCATCTTATCGGACGGTGACTCAAAATTCAGAGAATACGGCCAAGAGTTCTTTCATTCGTGAAATTCAACCCCTGGGAGTGGCATGAACCGTATGGACGAAGCAGTCATTCCTTCGACTTCTTGTCGGACTGGATTCCGAGCATGGATTCAAGATTGGTCCGAGTTGTCCAAAGCGAGGCTGAGTCTTCTCGTTTTGCTAACGACCTTAGTGGGGTTGTATTGCGGGTCAGGGGGGAAGCTCGATCCATGGAGAACTCTTTTCACTCTGGTGGGGACCTCTTTGGTCGCGGCATCGGCGGCAACCCTGAATGAGTGGATCGAGAGGGATTTGGACGCGAAAATGAAGAGAACGGCGCAGCGGCCGCTTCCTGGAGGAAGGATCGGTCCGGATGAGGCTCTCCTAGGTGGGGCGGGTATGGCCGGTCTGGGCCTCGCTGTTCTTTTCTTCGGGGTTCATGCTCCTGCGGCTTTTTTGGCGGCAGCCACGATGGCCTTGTATCTTTTTGTTTATACGCCGATGAAGCGGTGGTCGGTATTGAACACATTGGTGGGGGCTGTGCCTGGGGCGATTCCTCCGCTGATTGGGTTTACAGCCGGACGCGGGAGAATCGGGAGGGAAGGTTTGGCTCTCTTTTTGATTCTATTTCTTTGGCAGATCCCTCACTTCATGGCCATTGCCTGGAGGCATCGGGAGGATTACCGACGCGCGGGATTTCGAATGTTGCCCTGCTCGGATGAAAAAGGGAGGATCACAGGACTCGTTTCCCTTATTTATTGTCTGGCCCTGATTGCCGCTTCCATTTGGCCTGTGCTCCTTCAAGCAGCGGGCCCGATCTATGGATTGGGAGCCGTTCTGCTTGGTGTGGGGTATGCCTTGCTAGCTGCGGGGTTCGCCTGGAGACCCGCGATGAATTCGGCTCGGAATCTATTTCTTGGATCCATTTTCTATTTGCCGCTACTTTTAATTCTTCTGGTGGCGGATTCAAGATGAGCATGACCCCACTTCAAAAATCCAATCTACGGTTGTTGGCGATTCTTGTTCTGGGTACCGTGGCGATGACGGCCTACTGGGTGTATTTCATTATCGCCAAGGAACCGATACAACCCTAAATCAAATTCTCCTATGAGCACATCCGCCATTGCGACCCATGGACAGGTTCCGGTTTCGACCGGCCGCCCTCGCTTTACTCTGGCCCAGTTTGGTATGCTCGTATTCCTGGCCTCTGAGGCCATGCTCTTCGCCGGCTTGATTGGTGGGTACATCGTCCTGCGGATCGCCCAAGGGCCCGGAAACTGGCCACCCCCCGGAGCTCCTGAAATCGGGGTTAAAATTCCGCCAACCTTCCTCAATTGGGTGATGATTATCAACACCGTCATCCTTCTCTCCAGCAGTCTGACGTATCATTGGGGTGAATCCAGAATGCGGAAGGGGGGAAGCGGGCTGATCGGGTATTTTTTGACCGCTCTCTTTGGTTTTATCTTTCTTGGTGTCCAAGGCTGGGAATGGATGCACCTCAAGGAAGAGGGGATGTGGTTTAATTCATACGGGATCTATGGCTCCTGCTTTTTCACTATGACTGGCTTTCACGGCCTGCATGTGTTTCTGGGGTTCCTCGCGATTCTTGTGACTGTCGCACGCGCAGGTTTGCGTCAAATGAAGCTTTTTTCAGCTCAGACTCCAAATCCTTCCCACACCTTTGAGGAACTGACTGGGTATTACTGGCATTTCGTCGACGTGGTCTGGATATTTCTCTATTCCATCTTGTACGTCTTGTAGCGAGAAATCAGTTTTTTAAGTATCGGGCCAAGGCGTGCCCGAGTTCAATCGAAGAGGGGCAGGGCAGAGAATTGCCCCCCACTGTCATCAGGAGGTATCCATTTCCATAGGCTGGCCCATTAAGCACGCATCCATCCGTCCGACATGCTTGGATCTGTTTTTCAGCGTTCTTTCTGATCTCCGTCAAAGCCCCTTGTGCCTCCCACTTCCAACCGATGATTTTCGCTTTCGGGGCGTAATCCCGGAGGGTGGGAAGGATTCTAGGACCTGGGGACAACTCGATTTGCAGCCCAGGGAGGGATCCAGGCCACTTTCCTGGCGGCAATACCCCGCCTTTCAGGTCAAGGGTGCCTTTCAGTGCATAATCCGGCAATGCTGCAGGAACGAGGATGGCATGAAATTGGGCCAGATTCGCTTCTGCCAAAAGGAGCTGCAATTCGGGGACGGTCTGGAATTCAGCAGAAATTCGGATCCCAGAAGGCAATGAGCAAGACGCGTCTTTCCCCTGCCATAGAGTTGCTGAGAACCCGTTTTTTTGGAGAATATCAGCGATTGTCACTCCGGTTGTTCCCGTGGATTGATTGAGGATCTTCCGGGCAGGATCCAAATAGATCGAGGCCGGACCGCTGATCACAAGGACATTCATCAACTCCTTTTTAGAGGAAAGTCAGGGCGGGTGAAATAACATGCTTGCGCTTGGAGGTTGGAGGGAGGAAACCGATAGGTGTCATATGAGTTATATTAGGTTCCATCTTATCTTTAATCTCCCACTCCTCGTTCTTCTTTTCTTCGTGTCGGGGAGAGGGATCTGGCCAGGGGAGATGCTTCTGGCCATGGTGGGAATTCTGGGGATCGTGGTGGCCTTTACTTCACCTTGGGACAACTGGGCTGTTGCCAAAAGGATCTGGGATTTTCCTGCCGAACGGATTTGGTTCCGAATCGGTAAACTTCCGGTTGAGGAGTATGCTTTTTTTGTAATCCAATCTGTCGAGGTGATGCTCCTTAGTTGGACCTTTCTCCGTTGGCTGGCACCTCCTCAGGGGGCTCCGCCCCCTCGCTGGATTGGGGAGCCACAAGTTTTACGGCATTTGGCAGCTCTTTTTATCGCATGGGCAGCATGGGGGCTTGTCTTCAAGGAATGGCCGAATCGCGATCGCCGGGTTCACTACGCTTGGCACCTGTTTTTCTGGTTTGTGCCCGTTGTTCTTCTTCAGTGGATCGTGGCCGGTCCCATGCTTCAGGCTTACTGGCTACAGGTTTTGGTGCCGACGTTGGGGATTGGCACCTATCTTTGTCTGGCGGACTGGTATGCGATCGGAAAGGGAATTTGGTTCTTTGATGAAAAGCAGATCACGGGCTGGAAGCTGGGGGGAGTGATGCCTTGGGAGGAGGCGGCCTTTTTCTACCTTACGAGTCTTTTGGTTGCCCAAACATTTTTGATTTTGCTTCCTGTCGGGTTGAGATGAATGGAAGGCCCACTGTGGCCGACCTTTTCGATTAGAGTTTGGGTTCGTTGCCCGGCTTCCACTTAATATTGCACCCTAAGCTGGGAATTTGAGGTGAGGGGATGGGCTGATTCGATAGAACTGCCTCGATCGCCCTGCGTAAATCTTGTCCGGTAACCGGGGTTTCACTCTTGGGGCGGCTGCCATCGAATTGGCCTGCATAAGCGAGTTTTCCTGCAGCATCCAGAAGGAAGAAATCGGGTGTGCAGGCAGCGTGCCATTGGTGGGCGACATCCTGCTTCGCGTCGACGAGATAAGGAAAATTCCATCCTGCCTCTTTGGCGAAAGCAGGCATTTTCTCCGGTGCATCGTCCGGATATTGGAGAGAATCATTTGAATTGATGGCGACAAAGGCGACACCCCGTTGTTGGAGTTCCCCCGCCATTGCTCCGAGCGCGCTCCGCACATGAATCACATAGGGACAGTGATTGCAGGCAAAGACAACGACCAAGGGTTTTCCATTGGCCAGTTCCCTGAGGTTCCACACCTTGCCTAGGGCATCTGGAAGACTGAATGCAGGGGCTGGAGACCCGATGGGCAAACGTTGGGTCGATGGGGTCCGGGCCATGGTCTATTTCACGCTCGTTGCCGGAGCATTAGGGTGATCCTTGGCCACGGTTGTCCGTTCACGGGCTGACTGGAGATTGAGCCAATCTCCCATGATCCGGAGCGCCTCCTCCAGTTCAAAAGCTTCCGCCAGATCCACTGCATCAGTGATGTCTTCCGACTCGCCGTCGGCAGATTCTTCAAGAGTAGGTTTTTTCTTCTTGGGATCTTTTTCGGAAAGAATGACCCCTTTTTTATCATCAATGACTAGGCGGGCTTTAGGCTTTGCCGTGGAAGTGATGCCCTCTTCGATTTTTTTACGCTCTTCGTTTCGAGCATCTTCTTTCTTCTTTTCATCCAATCGACTCGATTCATTTAGCGAAATAACTCCTGATTCGATACGGGATTTGACCTTTTCAATATCCCTTTTCAAAAACTCCATCGCCTTGTCCTCTGCCACACGTTCCTTGGACTTCTCCGCAAGAATGCTTTTCACAGATGGATCGATGGAAGAGGCCCGGAATCGGCTCGGGCCGATTTCGTCCCAGGGAAGGGCATTCGGTAGATCCGACTCTCCGATTTTCATGTAATCCAGAGGAGAGGCAATGGAAATGTCGGGGACCACCCCGCGGTTCTGTGTTGAATGGCCATTGGGCAGATAAAACTTTTGGATCGTAAGTTTGACGGCCCCAGCCTGAGGTTGGGTCTTGTCGAAGTTCTGTTTTAAAAATCTCCCCAATTCGACGACGGCCTGCACCGTGCCTTTTCCGTGTGTGCTTTTTTCTCCTACGATCAGCGCGCGACCGTAATTCTGAAGGGCTCCGGCGGCAATCTCCGAAGCGGAGGCACTTCGCCGCCCCGTTAGAACAAGGAGAGGGCCTTGATAAACTTGTCCTGGGGTATCATCCGTCCGCTGAATCACGGTTCCTTTGCTGTCTCGGACCTGGACCACAGGGCCTTGGTCGATGAAAAGACCTGTCATGGTGACGGCTTCATCCAGCAGTCCACCCCCGTTTTTTCTGAGATCCAGAATCACTCCATCGACCTTTGCCTGATTCAGTTTTTTCAGGAGAACTTCCACATCCTGGGATGTGGAACGGGGGGTGGCTCCGTTCCCGCTGGCCGAGGATTCTGTTCCGCCGACTTCCCCGTAGAAGCTAGGAAGATCGATGACTCCAATCCTCCATGCCTCGGATGGATGAGCTGGGAGGAGGGGAGTGTCCTTGGCGGGCGAAGGTGTTTCAGGGGCACTTTTTTTTGCGAGCACGCGATCGAGTATTTTTTGGAGCCAAGGATTGTTTTGATCTTCCTTGGTTGGGGAGGATTCTGTTGGGAGTGAGATGGGCTGCATCGTTACTCCTCCCGAGCGGGGGATATCGTAGACGGATGCGGTGGCCTGTTGGGCCGCCAACTTTACTTCATCCCGGGTGATTTGAACCTCTCTCTGTTCTCCGGCATTGCTGCCGGCTGGAACGACCTGAAGGCGGACCAGAGTGTTTTTAGGTCCCCGGATTTTCTTTACGGCGTTGCGTAGTTTCATGTCCACGATGTCGTCAAACGCGTTTTCCCCTTGAGCCACGCCAATAATCTTGTCGCCCACCTTTAATCGCCCATCCAGATCGGCAGGACCTCCCGGCACCAGCTCTTTGATGACACAGTAACCATCCTCCGAGGAAAGGACTGCGCCGATTCCGCAAAGGGCGAGTTTAATTCCAATGGAAAAATCTTCCAAGGTGGAGGGACTCATGTAGCTGGAGTGGGGGTCATAGAGGGAGGCGAGTGAGGTAAGGTACATTTGGGTGATCTCCTCGCTGTCGTAATCCTCAAGATTCTTAATCAAGCGGTCGTACCTTTTAGTCACGGTCACCAATGGATCTTCATCCGTCTTTTTCTTTTCTTTGGCGACCTTTGTTTTGCCAGCGAGTTTTTCGCGTAGAACATCAAATTTCAAGCGTCGTTCCCAGAGTTCATCCGCTGCAGCCCGGTCAGTTGGCCAGCCCACCTTCGTCCGATCAATTTCGTAACTTTGATCAGCCGTGAAATCAAAGGGTAGAATCAGGCGCTTCTTGATCCAGGAAAGACGATCCCGGACACGCTCATTGAAGCCGGCGAAGATTTCAAAAGCAGGGAGAATGTTTCCCTGTTGGGTCAATTGGGCCAATTGGGGGGCGTAGGTGTTTTGATACGCCTGTAAGTCACTGGCCAAAAAGAAGGCGTGATTGTAGTCGAGTGACTCCATGTAGTTTTTGATCCATTCCTTGGCCTTTTCCTCCGTAAGGGGTTTGCCGGAAAAGTGATGATCTTGAAGCAGTTTCTGGACGAGAATGGCGGTGGGTTCACTTCCTGACTTGGGCTTGAGTGGATTGGCGGAAATTAGGGAGGGCAGGATAAAGAGTAGGACAGCAAACCCGGCGACCTTAAGGCATTTCCTGAAACGCATCTTTTCAATATAGCTCAAGTCAAGGGGCGCGCACCTTAAATGAAAAAGTAATCGAGAAGGACCAAGTTCGACATTAAACTTGCAAAGCACTTACCTGCAAGCATATATAAATTCTTTAATGAAGTAGCTGGAGATAATCTAAAACATCTTTTTGCAACCTTTTGGAGACCGGGAACTCTTCTCCTGTCTTGAGTCTTACAAGCAACCGACCGGAGCTATCTCGATGCCATCCATTAATTTGATGTCGGGCAAGGACATGGCCGCGGGAGATTTTCAGCGTGTAGTTCGGCGGAAATCCACCGACAAGCCTGGTGAAAGTTGAGCGAATCAACCCGATGCCTCGACTGGAGTGAATTTCGACATAGTTCTGATTTGATTTTATCCAAAGGATATCGGAAAGAGAAATGGTGGAAGATCTTCCGTTAATTTCCATTTCTATCAGGGGGGCTGCTTGGATGGATTTGAGCAAGATATCGTTACGAACTCGATGAACGGCCTGACGAAGTCGTTTTTCTTCGACAGGCTTGAGTATGTAGTCAGCTAGATCGAGAGAGAACCCCTCAACGGCATGCTCGGAAAAGGCCGTGACGGCTATGATGGATGGAGTCTTAGGGATCTCGGACAGAATTCGAAATCCGTTGTCTCCTCGGAGATTGAGATCCAGAAAGATGAGGTCGGGCGAATGTTTTGTGATCAAAGCAACGGCCTCTTTAAGGCTAGAAGCCTCCGCTGTGATTTCGATATCTGGTATATTTGCAAGGACTTCGGCAAGATCATTGCGGCAGAAATCTTCATCATCAATCAGGATGGCGCGGAGAATCTTGTTCATGAAAAAGGTAGGGCAGTTAGCTGTATCCGAGCTTCCACTATTCGAGGGGAGAGTTGAAGCAGTTCTACGTTCGAGGACGAATGATGGACTGTCTTTAGTTGTTGTTTCAGAAGGGAGAGTCCTCCGGGCAAACCGCCTTTGCCCTTATCTTGGATAACGCCCGGATGCCTTATGATGATGGTGACAGCGCCCGAGTGATTGTTATGGCATTGTAATTCCATGGACAGATTTCCGGACGCATCCGTCTGGCCATGTTTTACGGCATTTTCGATTAAGGTAACAAGAGAGAGGGGTGGGAGAAATATGCTGTTTTCCTGTGGCTGTGGTTCATGATCGAGACGGATCTTTTTCCCTCGCATGGATTCCAATGCGATGTAATCCATGCAGATCTCAATCTCATGGGTGAGAGAGATCAGTGTGCTGGTTTGGGAGTCGACCACGGCTCGGAGAAACCGGGCCAAGCGACCTGTAAAAACGCGGGCAAGTTCCCGGTCGGACTTGATCATGGAGCGTAGTCCCGTTAGGCAGTTGAAAATCAGGTGGGGGTTCAGATGAGCCCGAAGCGCTTGTGCTTTTAAATTATCGATTTCGGATTTCTTTTCCGCATCCGTGCGTATTGCGGATTCGTTTCGACCCTGAAGAATCCCAGTGACGACAAGTGGGTTTCCGTGAGATCCAGTTTCCGTAACTGTCCAGTAAGAGTCATAATCCACTTGGTTGAGCGATAGGGACGGAACACGGATTTTTCCAAAGGGCTCGTGGGCCTGAAAGAGTAGGGGATGGGGGCCAATCAGTTTAGCGACCTTCGTGTTGTGAATTCGTAAACCATCTTTTCCGGTCCATGACCAGAAACTTGCATCGAGAGCCTGCATAATTAAATCATCCTGCTCCCCCTTGCGTCTAAGTTCATCTGCAGCCGCACCCAAGGGAAGGATAGTCAGACAGAGGGTGGTGAGTACGCCAATCTGTTCCAACACATCCCCGATCATTGTTGGAGGAGGAAGAATTCGATTGAGAGGTGCATCCACTTTTAGAACGGTGGCAAAACCAATTCCGGCCTGAAGATGCTTCTCTTTAAGAAGGAGGGAAATCGGTCGGCTGTTTGGAACATCCAATACGAAGTAGGCAAATGAAACGACAAGGCATATCAACGTAGCCCCACGGAAACCGGTCGACCAAACTCCCCAAGCTACAAGGGGAACGACCAGCACGGAGAACAGGCGGATGTATTTCGGCAGTTCGTGGGAATGGAAAAAGAATAAGGCTACCGTCATTGCTGCGAGCAGAAAAACTGTTCGCTGGCCCTTTCGCCCGGTCCAGTGGAATAATAAAAAGTCGCGCCAAACCAATATCAGCGGTGTTACGAGCATAATGCCGGTTGCATTTCCAAGCCAAAAAATCAGGAGCTCGCTGGGGTAGCGTTCCGGCGGGATAACCTTGCTCCAATAAAGGCAGGTCTGAACAAAAAGTGAGCTCACTGCAGCAGGAACCCAGGGAGCAAGTGCCAGAAAAGTTCCCACATCGGATACCTGGGTGAGCCTGAAATCGAATCTTTTGATCAAAACTCTCAGAAGGTACCAAGCTAGAGCCGTTTCCAGCACATTTCCCAAAGGTAAGACCAAGCCGATCCATCGGGGTGAAACCGACCAAAGCATGAAATTGGGTGCTACTAATCCGATATATACGCCCAAAAGCATCCAAGGACCTCTCAAAAGGCAAGCCGCCAAAGCAGCTCCTGAGGCGGGCCAGAACGGAGCTGACCAAGCGGGGTATATGCTCTGGATATACAGCGTTAAATACGACAAAAAAAACTGACTGCCGCCGGTATAAAGGATTCCTAAAAGCGTGGATTGAGGGAATGAGGGAGAGTGCTTGGTTTTGGGCACGATCCTTATTTAAGGCTCAAGAAGAGGCGATGTCATTCCCGTTTGTCATCGTTTTCTGCCCGTCCGTCACCAACCTATTGTTAAATCATGGGGGGGGGGATATTAATTATATAGAAATGCTAACAGATGCAGAACATGGATAATCAAGAGGCCAAGTTACAAGATCAATCCGACCAACTGAATCAGACTGTTGGGGATGATAAAAAAACGGTCTTACTGATTATCCTTGAGGAGAGGGCTGCGATTCGTTCGCTTTTGATGGACTGGTTGACTCGTGAGCTTAAATGTGAGGCCGAATGTATTTTCGAGTACGAGAAACTGAATCTTGTGGCGTCCCGAGGATGTGTTGCGCTGCTTTCTTCCCGCCTGGTTCCCTTTGATAAAAAAATCGTCCCCAATAAAAAAAGGATCACTCCGGTGGTGTATGGAGATTCCTTTAGTCCGACAACGGTTCTTTGGTGGCAGGAACGGGGAGCTCATGGATTGTTGGATTGGCAAGATGGACCTGAAGATTGGAAAGCGTCACTGGTGCGGCTTTTTGATGGTCACGAGGCAGAGACGCCGTCGGTGACTGCGGCTCTTCAAAAAGCTCGATCGGATGTGGGCTTGCAGGCTCTTACCCAAAGGGAGATGGAGGTAGCTCAACTGCTGGTCAAGGGATCTTCCGCAAAACAGGTGGCCAAAAAACTTGGAACCACCGTGGGCACAATTAAAAATCAGAGAAAGTCGGTTTATCGAAAACTCGGTATTGTTCGGGCCACCCAACTTCCTTGGGCCATGGGGAATGGTGTTCCCGTGATCGATTAATCCTGTTCTTTTCGTCGGAGAGGATGGTGGTGTGGACAACTTGATCCCTGCGCATTGAGATTTGGGCGGGAGTGAGGGAAAACGGGAGGATGGCAGAAGCAGTCACCCCGATGATGAAGCAGTATCAAGGTCTTCGTGCGCAAGCGCCCAAAGATGCTTTGCTTTTTTTTCGTTTAGGCGATTTTTACGAACTTTTCTTTGAGGATGCCCAGGATGGGGCACGATTGTTGGGGTTGACTCTGACCAAGCGGAATGGAGTTCCCATGTGTGGTTTGCCTTATCATGCGGCAGAGGGGTACGTGACCAAGGTTCTGGCGGCGGGTCGGAGGGTCGCTCTCTGCGAGCAGATTGGGGAAGTCCGTAGTGGGCAAATGGTCGAAAGATCCATTCGGCGGATTTTAAGTCCCGGTTGTGCCGTGGGCATCGAACTTTCGGATCCGAAGCTCCCTCGTTGGTTGGCTGCCGTTCGGCGGGGCGATGAAAAAAAACGGAAATGGGGATTTGCCCTGCTCGACGCAACGACGGGCGAACTCCGCTTGTCTGAACCGATCGACGAAGCGGCCTGCCGGGAGGAACTGCGGCGCGCATGTCCGGCGGAAGTTCTTCTGGCCGAAGAGGAAAAGGCGGTGGGGGATTGGGTTGAGACCGGCACGGCTTTGACGAGGGTTCCAGATTGGACGTTGGAGGAGGATTCCGGGAAGACGATCCTGTGCGAACATTTCAGAGTCCAAAGCCTGGATGGATTTGGTTGCGGGGGAATGGGGCCGGCCGTGGGAGCCGCAGGATCCCTATTGCGGTACTGGACCGAAACCCTGAAAGGGGCGGCACAGCATCTCCAAGCGCCACGTCCTTTTTCTAGTGAGGACACCTTACGGCTTGATCCGGCTACCCAGCGGAATCTTGAACTCCTCGATTCCACATCGTCGGGCGCCAACACCAGCTTGATTCGTGCGATCGACCAGACAGTTTCGGCGATGGGAGGAAGGGAAATCCGATCTTGGCTCATCCGGCCGCTTCGGAATCTCGGAGAGATCACGGCCCGGCACGAGGCGGTGGAAGGGTTTCTCGAAGATGCCGGCTGCCTGGATGATTTTCGGGAATCGCTACGGGAAGTTCGGGATTTATCCCGATTGGTCGGGCGACTGGCAGGAGGAGCGGGCTCCGCAAGGGATCTTTTGTCTCTTCGAATCTCTCTCCAAGGCTTGCCGGTATTAAAGACAAATGCAGCCAAGATTTCTGGGAAACTGAATCAAGAGCTTTCCCGGGGCATTGATGTTGAGAAGAGTTTAGCGGAGGAACTCCTTCGGGGTGTGGCCGATGAGCCTCCGGCGTTGATTCGCGAGGCGGGGATGATCCGGGATGGCTATGATTCGGAGCTCGATCAATTTCGCAAGGCCATGAGAGAAGGACGCAATTGGATAGCGGAACTGCAGGCCAGAGAAATTGAGCGGACGGGAATCAAGAGTCTAAAGATCCGCTTCAATCAGATCTCCGGTTATGGGATCGAAGTCACCAAGACGAATCTCGATCAAGTTCCCAAGGAGTATGAACGAAGGCAGACCTTGGCGCAGGCCGAGCGCTATGTGACAAGGGAACTGAAGGAGATGGAATCGAAGATTCTTGGGGCGGAAGAGAAGGCGCTGGCAAGGGAGGTGACACTTTTTGGTCAGTTGCGCGACAGGGTTCTCGCAAGGATCTCCACCCTTCAGGCAACCGCGGAAGCGATTGGCCGTCTGGATTCTCTGGCGGGTCTGGCTATGACAGCCCGACGTTGGGGGTATGTACGTCCGACGATGAAAAAGAATGGAAGAATTGCTATTCAGGGGGGACGACATCCTGTGGTCGAACAGATTCTGGCGGGCAGTGCCGATACCTTTGTAGCGAATGATCTGAATCTTGGTGGGGAGAGGGGAACACTAATGATTCTGACTGGTCCCAATATGGCAGGAAAAAGCACCTATCTTCGGCAGACTGCCCTGATCTGCTTGCTGGCACAGGCTGGATCGTTTGTGCCGGCCATTTCTGCCGAACTCCCAATCTTGGACAGGATCTTTACCCGAATTGGGGCGGGGGATGACTTAGCCCGCGGACAGAGCACTTTCTTAGTCGAAATGAACGAGACGGCCATGATTCTCCATAATGCCACGGCCGACAGTCTGGTCATTCTCGACGAAATCGGCAGGGGGACCAGCACTCTGGACGGCTTGAGCATTGCGTGGGCGGTGGGGGAATACCTTCATGATGAAGTGAAGGCGAAAACTCTCTTTGCCACCCACTACCATGAGCTGGCTGAATTGGCCTTAACGAGGGATGGAGTCCGGAATTATCGGGTCGATGTGAGGGAAGAAAAAGATCGGGTGGTTTTTCTTCGAAGAATTGTCGAGGGGGAGGCAGATCGGAGTTATGGAATTCAGGTTGCCCGGCTGGCCGGGCTGCCCTCGGAGGTTCTTCGTAGAGCGCAGGAGATTCTCACAGGTTTGGAGGCCGGGGAGACGGACGCGGCTGGCAAGCCTGCACGAATCAAGCCACGGGCCGGATCGGCTAAGAAATCCGAAGATGGAAAGCAAATGGACCTGTTTTCGGGTAAGACGAAGAAGTTTTAGGAGTTTAAGAGCGTTGGTGTTCAGCTAGGGTCGGGGAGGTGAAACACGCAAAGAAAGTTCTAATTCTTTCGGCTAGTGCCGGAACGGGCCATGTGAGGGCGGCTTCGGCAATCGAAACGGTTTGCCGGAGAAGCTCTGGAGTCGGGGAGGTGGTGAACGTGGATGCCCTTTCGTTCACCAACAAGTTGTTTCGTGACTTTTATTCGAAGCTTTATCTGACTTTGGTAAAAGATGCCCCCACTTTGTTGGGGTGGTGGTATGAGCGGAGTGATGAGCCATGGAAAACGGACAAGATGAGGCTTCTTCTCGATCGGTTGAATACCCGTCCCCTTGTTCGCCTCATTGCCAAACTGCAACCGGATATCACAGTTTGCACCCACTTCATGCCGGCTGAGATTATTTCCCATCTCATCACCCAGAAAAAGATCCAGGCCAAGCTATCGATCGTGGTGACGGACTTTGATTTTCATGCCATGTGGCTTTCGCGCGCTTTCCACCGTTATTTTGTGGCTCTGGATGAGACGAAAGCCTACTTGACCACTCTTGGTCTTCCTACCGATAGGATCACGGTGAGCGGAATTCCCGTGGATCCTGCTTTTGCTGTTCCCATGGTCAAAGCCGACCTGCGTAGGAAGCTTGGATTGTCACAGGATCTTCCGGTGATCCTGGTGAGTGCGGGAGCGTTGGGCGTTAATCCAGCTGAACAGGTGGTAAAATCCCTTCGACAGCTTCCCCAAAAAGCCCAAGTGGTCGTCGTTTGTGGAAAAAAACCAGAAGCCAAAGACAGGGTGATGCAGGAACTGGCACGCGGGGATCAGGGTAAGGTGGATTTTAAAGTCCTTGGCTATGTGAATGAGATGCCGGAGTGGATGGGGGCAGCCGATTTGCTGGTCAGTAAACCGGGTGGAATGACTTCCGCTGAGGCCATGGCCATGGGCTTGCCGATGGTGATTTACGATCCGATCCCTGGTCAGGAGGAGAGGAATAGTGATCAACTGCTGGAGAAGGGCGTGGCCATCAAGTGCAATGAAATATCGATTCTTGGATATAAGGTCGGACAGCTCTTAGGGGATCCGGCTCGCTTGGGACGAATGCGGGAGGCAGCCATTCAAATGGGGAGACCGCAGGCCGCCGAGACTGTCGTCCAGACCCTGTTGACGGAAACGGAACATGAACCTGTTGAGGTGAATCAAGTCCAGCAGGAGGAGATGGCGGATCAGGCAAGGAAACGATGAAGAGCGGCGGTGATACGGGAAACTTTCTTTGGGGGGTCTCGAGTTGCCCTTACCAGCACGAAGGGGGTTATAACGGCCCGGGACAGCCGCAGAATAACTGGGCGACATGGGAAAATAGCGGAAAAGTGGAGCGTTCTGGAAGGGCGGCTGATTTCTGGAATCGCTACGAGGAGGATTTCGACCGTGCCGAAATGATGGGGCTTACAGCATACCGCATTGGTCTCGATTGGACGCGAATCCAGCCCGAGCCTCCGCCCAATGAAATGGATGGGGCGGTTCTCGACCGTTATGCCGACATGATTACCGCGCTCCGGGCAAGGCATCTGGAGCCGTTAATTACCCTGTGTCATTTCACCACTCCCCAATGGT
>Ga0214917_10001175_pt1 | contig 34011 bp, 32 predicted proteins | sample LL_1208_BB_MetaG_FD_177983 | JGI IMG/M metagenome (GOLD analysis project Ga0214917, IMG submission 177983) | Freshwater microbial communities from Lake Lanier, Atlanta, Georgia, United States - LL_1208_BB | ecosystem: Environmental > Aquatic > Freshwater > Lake | place: USA: Georgia | collected... | reverse complement strand
TCACCTATTGCGCGCTCAACGGCTCGCCCGAGACCCAGACCTTTCCCGTCACCGATATTGAGCATGCCGAGCTGGAAGCCTTCGCCGCCGCGGTGGCTGGCGGCCCGGCCTATCCGCTGCCGCTGGATGAGGCGGTGCATGGCGTCAGCGTCTATGAGACGATGATCCAGGCGGCGGCTTCGGGCAGTGCTTACGCGGTGGCTTGATTGCCCTTGTGACCCTGGGAAGGGCTTTGCCCTCCCCAGACCCCTCCCACCAGGGCCGACCCGGCCCTGGACCGTGGAGAATTTGGTTTCCAAAGGCCTTTCGGCCTTTGGTGGGTGGGTTTGGGAGGGCAAAGCCCTTCCAAGGGCCGCCCGCACTGCCCGCTAACCCTAAAGGACACCAAAAATGAGCCATATCAAACGCAGCGGCACCAATGCCATCCTCTCCACCGCCGTGGAATATCACGGCTTTGTCTTCCTCGCCGGCATCACCGCCGATGACCTGAACAAGGACATTGCCGGCCAGACCGCCGAGGTTATCGCCAAGATCGATGCCGCCCTCGAAGAGCATGGCACCGACAATACCCGCATCCTCTCCGCCCAGATTTGGCTGAAGGATATTCGTGACCGCGATGCGATGAACGCGCTGTGGGTGAAGTGGCTGCCGGCCGGCGCCCAGCCCGCCCGCGCCTGCGTGGAGGCCAATATGGCCAGCCCGCGCCACCTGGTCGAGATCATGGTCACGGCCTGCAAGTAATGTGGCTGGTGGGCCTCGCCGTTTTTGCGGCGGGGCTCTCCACCACGCTGCCACTGCCGCTCTACGTCGAATATGCCGGCGGGGGTGGCACGGGCATGCTGGCAGCGGCCTTTGCCTGCTATGCCGGTATTCTCATTCTCACCGCACCTTTGCTGGGCCCGCTGCCGGACCGTATTGGCCGGCGGGCCTGTGTGTTGATCGGGCTGCTTCTCGCGGCGGGCTCGACGCTGTTGCTGGCCTTGTGGCCGGGGCTGGGACCCTTGGCCTTGGCGCGCTGCATGCAGGGCATCGCCATGGGGTGTATTTCCAATGCTGCCGGGGCCTGGGCCGCCGAATTGGCCGAACGCCAGGGCGCTGCGACTGAGGCCGCCAGCCGCCAGGGTGCGCGGGTGGTGGCCATGGGCACGGCGGGCAGTTTTGGCGCCGGGCCGGTTTTCACCCTGCTCACTCTTCTGCTCTGGCCCGAGATGCGCCCGCCCATGGTGTTTTGGGCGCATTTGGCGCTGCTCCTGGTGCTGCTGCCAGCCGTGGCGCGTCTGCCGGAGACCTATGCCGGGCCGCGCGGCGCGGCGCTGCGGTTGCCGTTCTTTCCGCCCGGAACCCTGGCCTCGACCATGGCGATGTTGCCGGGCTGGGGGGTGACCGGTGTGGTGCTGACCACGGTGCCAGCCACGCTCGCCACGCTGGGCCATGCCCGCGCCGGGGCCTGGGCGGTGGCGGGGATGATTCTTGCCGGAACCCTGGCCCAGCAGGCGTTTCGCGCCATGCCGCCATGGCGGGCGATGCGGCTGGGCCTGCCGCTGCTCACCCTGGGGGCGGGGCTGGTCTTTGCCGGGGCCATACTGGGCTCGATGTGGCTGCTGCTGCTGGGCGCGCCGCTGGCTGGCATGGCGGCTTATGGGCTGGTCTATCTGGGCGGGCTGGCGGCGGCCACGGCGGCGGCGCCGCAGGAGCGGCCGCGCGCCACGGCTGGGTTTTTCGTCGTCGCCCATACCGGATTCGCGCTGGTGCCGCTCGCGGTTGGGCTGGCGGCAGATGTCATAGGCAGCGCGGCGGCGCTGAGCGGGATGTGGATTTGTGTGCTGCTGGCAAGCCTGCTGCTGTTGCGCCGCCTGCCCCGCCCGGGCGCATGATCGGCGTGCTGGTACCCTTGTGGCACCCCGCGCCGGCTGTGGTATAGGAGGGACATGACGCGCATCCTCCCCCTCCTGGCCGCCCTTGCCCTGCTCTCCGGCTGTAGCGGCCTGACGCAATGGGATGGCTCATTTGCCGGCCTCTCCACCAGCCGGGCCCGGCCCAATGCCACGGTCGACCGCACGCCCGAAGGGCTTTACGCCGCCGGTGTTGAGGCGCTGCAGCAGCGCCGCTACCCCCAGGCGGTTGAACTTTTTGACCAGTTGGAGCGCGACCATCCCTATTCGACCTGGGCCACCAACGCCAAGATCATGGCGGCCTATGGCGATTATCAGCGCAACCGCTATGTCGAGGCGATTGCAGCGCTTGACCGCTTCATTCAGCTCCATCCGGCGCATCGGGACATCGCCTATGCCTATTACCTGCGGGCGCTGAGCTTTTACGAGCAGATCAACGACGCCCAGCGCGACCAACGCGCGACCGAGACCGCCATGGCAGCGCTGCAGGATGTGGCCAACCGCTTCCCCGACACCGCCTATGCCCGTGATGCGCGGCTGAAGATCGACCTGGGCCGTGACCACCTGGCGGGGCGCGAGATGGTGATTGGCCGCTTCTACCAGCGCCAGCGCCTGCTCAATGCCGCCATTGGCCGCTTCCGCCGGGTGATTGAGGATTATCAGACCACCAATCATGTGCCCGAGGCGCTGCATCGTCTCACCGAGATTTACCTCTCGCTCGGCCTGACCGATGAGGCCCGCCGCACCGCCTCGGTGCTTGGCCATAATTTCCCGGGCAATGCCTGGTACCAGGATAGCTACGCCCTGCTGGTGGAGGGCGCGCCCGGTTCGCCGGCGGCGCCCGGCTTCTTCCGCCGTACCATCGCCCGGGTGTTCTGAGCCGCGCGTGCTGGCATCGCTCGCCATTCGCGATGTGGTGCTGATCGAGCGGCTGGACCTGCCCTTCGGCCCAGGCCTCTCGGTGCTCACCGGCGAGACCGGCGCGGGCAAATCCATTCTGCTTGATAGTCTGGGCCTGGCGCTGGGCATGCGGGCCGAGCAGGGGCTGGTGCGGGCGGGGCAGAAGCAGGCCAGCGTGACCGCGGTGTTCCAGCCGCCTGAGCGCCACCCGATCTTTGCCCTGCTGGCGGAACAGGGACTCGAGATTGAGGATGAGCTGGTGCTGCGCCGGGTGGTGCAAGCCGATGGCAAATCCCGTGCCTTCGTCAATGACCAGCCGGTGGGGGTGGCGCTGCTGCGGCGGCTGGCGGCCACGCTGGTTGAGGTGCAGGGGCAGAATGACCAGGTGGGCCTCTCCGACCCTGCCGGGCATCCCGCGCTGTTGGACGCATTTGGTGGCCTGGGCGGGCTGCGGGCGGCGGTGGCGGCGGCCTTCCGGCAATGGCGCGGCGCCGAATCGAGCCTGGCAGCGGCGCGTGAGGCGGTGGCGGCGGCGATGCGCGATGAGGATTTTCTCCGCCATGCCGTGGAGGAATTGACCAGCCTCTCGCCGGAAGAGGGCGAGGAGGAGCGGCTGAGCCAAGAGCGGCAGCATTTGCAGCAGGGCGAGCGCCGGGCCGAGGCGATTGCGGCGTCATTGGCCGAATTGCAACCGCGGGACCGCCGCTCGGGCAGCCCTGGCAGCGCCTTGCGCGCCGCCGCGCGGGCGCTGGAGCGGGTGCCATCGCTGGGCGATACGGCGCAGCCCATCCTGGCCGCGCTCGGCGTGGCACAGGACGCGCTGGCCGAGGCCGAGCAGATGTTGGAGCGGGTGATGGCCGATGCCGCGCCGGACCCGCGCCGGCTGGAATCGCTGGAGGACCGGCTATTTGGCCTGCGCGCCGCCGCGCGCAAACATGGTGTGGCGGTGGCCGAATTGGCGGCCCATCTCGCCCTGCTGCGCGGCCGGCTGGCCGCACTCGATGCCGATACCGGCCGGGTGGCGGCGCTGGAGCGCGATTGCGCCGCTGCGCGCAGCGCCTATCGCAACGCCGGGGAGGCGCTGAGTACCGCGCGGCGCGCCGCCGCCACGCGGCTGGAAAAAGCCCTGGCGCAGGAATTGCCGCCGCTCAAGCTCGACCGTGCCCGGGTGGTGGTGGAGGTGACGGCGCGCGACGAGGCGGGCTGGAATGCTGAGGGGATGGACCGCGTTGCCCTGCTGGTCTCCACCAATCCCGGCCAGGCGCCGGGCGCGCTGGAGCGGGTGGCGAGCGGTGGCGAATTGTCGCGCTTGATGCTGGCGCTGAAGGTGATTCTCGCCGCCGGCTCGCCGGTGCCCACGCTGGTCTTTGATGAGGTGGATGCCGGCATTGGCGGTGCCACGGCGGCGGCGGTGGGCGAGCGGCTGGCCCGAGTGGCCGAGGGGCTGCAGGTGCTGGTGGTGACGCATTCGCCCCAGGTGGCGGCGCGTGGGGCGCATCACTGGCGGGTGGCCAAGGGCTTTGCCGCCGGGCGGGCGGAAACCCGGGTGGAGAAGCTGCGCGGCGATGAACGACAAGAGGAGATCGCCCGGATGCTGGCCGGCGAAACCGTGACCGAGGCCGCCCGTGCGGCCGCCGCCAGCCTATTGGCTGGCAGGCCATGACCGAGGCCGAAGCCGCCGCCGAGTTGGCGCGCCTCGCGGCCGAGATCGCACGCCATGACGCGGCCTATCACCAGCGTGACGCGCCGGAAATTTCCGATGCCGAGTATGACGCGCTGGTGCGCCGCAACCGCGAATTGGAGGCGCTCTTCCCGGCGCTGATCCGCAAGGACAGCCCCTCCCAACGGGTGGGGGCCGGAGCGGTAGAGGGTTTTTCCGCCTTCAGCCATGGCTTGCCCATGCTCAGCCTGGATAATGCGTTCTCGCCTGAGGATTTTGTCGAGTTCTGCGCCCGCATCCGCCGCTTCCTCGCCCTATCGGAGGACGAGCCAATGGCGATTGTGGGGGAGCCGAAGATCGATGGTCTCTCGGTCAATCTGCTTTATGAGAATGGGCGGTTTACCCGGGGCGGGACGCGTGGCGATGGCGCGGTGGGTGAGGATATTACTGCCAATCTTCGCACCCTGTCGGACCTGCCGCTGCGGTTGAAGGCGCCCTTCCCCGCCCGCGTTGAAATTCGCGGCGAAGTTTTTATGACCCGGGCGGATTTTCTGGCCTATCGCACGGCACAGGAAGCCGCCTTGGCCGAGCGAGAGCGGCGGCGTGATGCTGGCGAGAAGCTTGGGCCCGCTGTGAGCGTGCCGGTCAATCCGCGCAATGCGGCGGCTGGGTCGCTGCGGCAGCTTGATGCGGCCATCACCGCGCAGCGGCCGCTGAAACTCTTTGCCTATGCAATGGGCGAGGCGTCCGAACCGCCGGCCGAGACGCATCATGGCTGGCTGGAGAGTTTGCGCCGCTGGGGTTTTACGGTGAACCCGCTGAGCAGCCGGTTCAATGCCGCCGAGGCTGCGGCATTTCAGGCCCGCATGGCCAGCGAAAGACCCGCCCTCGCCTATGAGATCGATGGCGTGGTCTATAAGCTCGACCGGCTGGATTGGCAGGCGCGGCTGGGTTTTGTCGGCCGGGCGCCGCGCTGGGCCATTGCCTGGAAATTCCCGGCTGAGCAGGCCACCACCACCTTGCTGCGCATCGACATCCAGGTGGGACGCACCGGGGCCCTGACGCCGCGCGCGGTGATGGAGCCGGTGATGGTGGGCGGCGTTTCGGTGGCCCACGCCACCTTGCACAATGAGGATGAGATTGCGCGCAAGGATGTCCGCCCGGGGGACCGGGTGGTTTTGCAGCGCGCGGGCGATGTCATTCCGCAAATTGTTTCGGTGGTGGATGCGGATCGGCCGGGGCGGGGCGAGGCTTTCGTCTTTCCGAGCCTATGCCCCGCCTGTGGCAGCCATGCGGTGCGCGTGGGCGATGATGTGGTGCGCCGCTGCACCGGGGGGCTGATCTGCCCGGCGCAGACGGTGGAGCGGCTGAAGCATTTTTGCAGCCGCCGCGCGCTGGATATTGAGGGCATGGGCGATGAACGCCTCGCCTTGATGCATGAGCGCGGCTGGGTGGTCTCGCCGGCTGATCTGTTTCGCCTCAGCGCCCGCCGGGCTGAGCTTTCGGCGCTGGAGGGCTGGGGGGAGATTTCGGTCACCAAGCTGCTCGCCGCGGTGGAGGCGCGCCGCCGCCCAGCGCTGGAGCGTTTCATCTTCGCGCTGGGTATTCGCCGCATTGGTGAGGCCAATGCCAAGCTGCTGGCGCGGCATTACGGCGATGTGGCGCAATGGCGCGAACGCATGCAGGCGGCGCGCATCATCGGCAGCGAGGCGCGTGAGGAGCTTGGCAGCATCCAGGGCATCGGCCCGAGCATTGCGGAGGAGTTGGTGGATTTCTTCGCCGAGCCGAAGAATCTGGCAGCACTGGATGATCTTCTCGCCGAGGTGACGCCGGAGAATGCTCAGGTGATCGAGGGCGGGCCCTTTGCCGGCAAAACCCTGGTCTTCACCGGCAGCCTCTCCACCATGACGCGCGATGAGGCGCAGGCCCGGGCCGAGCAGCTTGGCGCCAAGACCTCGAAGTCGGTGTCGAAGAAAACCGATTTCGTGGTGGTGGGCGAGGATGCCGGGTCCAAGGCAGCAAAGGCCGCCGAGCTGGGCGTGCGGGTGTTGAGCGAGGCGGAGTTCCGCGAACTCGCCGGGATGTAGTTCAGAATTCCGGCGGCGTGTCGCGTGCTACCAGTTGACCTTGGCGAGGCTTTGATCAGGCGCTGATGGCTTGCCCGGTGAATTGCAGCGCGGCGAGGCGGGCATAGAGCCCGCCCTGCCGCACCAGGGCATCATGCGTGCCGGTGGCGACAATCCGGCCGGCCTCCATCACCACGATACGGTCGGCCCGGCGCACCGTGGCCAGGCGATGCGCCACCACCAGCGTGGTGCGCCCGCGCGCGGCAGCCGCCAGGGCCTGCTGCACCGCTTGTTCGCTCTCGGCATCGAGCGCGCTGGTTGCCTCATCGAGCAGCAGGATGGGCGGGTCGCGCAGAATGGCGCGGGCGATGGCGATGCGCTGGCGCTGGCCACCGGAGAGGGTAACGCCGCGCGCACCCAGATGCGTCTGCATGCCCTGCGGCAGGGCGGCGATGAAATCAGCCGCCGCCGCGGCCCGGGCTGCCGCCAGCACGGCGGCGTCATCGGCTTCAGGGCGGCCATAGCGGATATTCTCGGCCACGGAGGCGGAGAAGATCATCGGCTCCTGCGCCACCAGCCCCAGGCGCCCGCGCAGGGCATGGGGCTCCACCATGCGGATATCGGTGGCATCGACCAGCACGCGGCCGGCCTGTGGGTCACGGAAGCGCAGCAGCAATTGCAGCACCGTGGTCTTGCCCGCGCCGGAGGGGCCGACCAGGGCGACCGTCTCGCCCGGTTCCAGCGACAGGGTCACATCATCGAGTGCTGGGGTATCGGGGCGGGAGGGGTAGTGGAAACTGACGCCTTCAAAGGCCACGCGGCCCTGCGGCGGCGGCAGGATGGCGGGGCTGGCGGGACCTGCGATTTCGGGCCTTGTGGCCAGAATATCCAGCAGCCGGTCAGCCGCCGCGGCGGCGCGCTGCATCTCGCCCCAGATTTCGGAGATTGTCGCCAACGAACTGGCCAGCAGCACGGCGTAGAAGACGAAGGCCGAGAGTTCACCGCCGGTCATTCGCCCGGCAATCACATCGCGCCCGCCCACCCAAAGGCTGAAGGTGATGGCGCCGAAGCCCAGCAGGATCACGATCAGGATGAGCATGGCGCGCGAGAGGATGCGGCGCAGCGCCGCCCCCACGCTGCGCTCCACCTCGGCGGAGAAACGCCCGCGATCCGCCGCCTCATGGGTGAAGGCCTGCACGGTGGCCAGGCCATTGATCGTCTCCTCGGCGGTGGCGGCCAGATCGGCCACGCGCTCCTGGGCCGAGCGGGAGAGTTTGCGCTCGCGGCGGCCAAAGAGGATGAGCGGCACCACCACCACCGGCACCACCACCAGGGTGATGGCGGCCAGCTTGGCAGAGGTGATGACCAGCATCGAGGCCGCGCCAATGGCCAGCAGGATATTGCGCAGCGATTGTGAGATGGCGGTGCCCACCAGCGCCTGCAGCACGGCGATATCGGCGGTCAGGCGGGAGAGGATATCGCCGGTGCGCGCTGTCTCGAAATAGGCTGGCGAGAGGCTGAGCACATGATTGAAGACAGCGCGGCGCAAATCGCCCGCCACCCGCTCCCCCAGCCAAGAGACGAGGTAGAAGCGCAGCGCGGTGGAGGCGCCCAGCGCCGCCACGATGAGGAACATGGCCGCCGCCGCGCCGTTGAGGCTGGCTGGGCTCGCGCCGCCGAAACCCTGATCGATGAGTTGGCGCAGGCCCTGGCCGAGGCCCAGCAGCAACCCCGCCGCCACCAGCAGTGCCAGGGAGGCGGCGATGGCACGGCCCAGATAAGGCCGCAGATGCGGCAGCAGCACGCGCAGCGAGGTGAGCGGCGGGCGGGTCATGCCAAACTCCTTGGGTCGGGCCCTTCCTAGAGCATCATCCGTTCAAACGGAATCGTTTGAGCGGATAAAGATGCTCGACAAACAAAAGCTTAGAGCCTGTGCCGTAAGCCGAGGCGAACGGAACAGGCTCTAGCGCTTTTGGGGCGCGGCCGACACCACCGCAGCCGGGCGGTTTTACAGCGCCATATCCGGTAAGCCCTTGAGCACCACCCCGGCCGCGATCAGCGCCTGGCGCGCGGCACCGCCCACGGCCTGGGCGGTAGGCTCATCGCCATGCAGGCACATGGAATGGATTTCTGTGGGGATGCGCTTGCCCTGCCGCGTCACGATCACGCCCTCCACCGCCATGGCCACCGCCTGCGCTGCCGCCACTGCGGGGTCGTGATGCAGGGCGTCGTGGCTGCGGCGGTCGGTGAGATTGGCATCCTCGTCATACATGCGGTCGATAAAACCCTCGACGGCGATGCGCATGCCCAGCGCCCGGGCGGTCTTCTCGATCTGGCTATGGGCGAGGCAGACATAGATGAGGCTGGCATCCACACCCTTCACGCCGCGCGCCATGGCCATGGCCACGGTTTCGTCATTGGCCGCCACATTGTTCAGCGCGCCATGCGGCTTCACATGGGTGATCTTGCCACCCACCATCGCCGCCACCCCCATCAGCGCACCAATCTGATAGGCCACCATATTCTCGATCTCAGCCGCGTTCATCCGTATCGGCCGGCGGCCAAAGCCCTGAATATCGGGGTAGCCCGGATGCGCGCCCAGCGTCACGCCATGCGCCATGGCCAGTTCCACGGTTTTGCGCATCACCAGGGGGTCCCCGGCATGGAAGCCGCAGGCGATATTGGCGCTGTTGATCAGCGGCATCACACCGGCATCATTGCCCATCTTCCAGGCGCCAAAGCTCTCACCGATATCGGCATTGATGTTCACGATGGGCATGGCGGGGCCTCCTTCAAAACCGTGCGCAGCCTCGCAAGCCGCGCTGCGCTTGCCAAGCCCGCGCAGGGCGGCGACGCTCTGGGCATGATGCGTCTTCGACAGGCCGGTGACGGCGCCATGCTGGCGGAATTCTCTGACCGTCTCGACCCGCGGGCGGTGGCCGATGTGCGCGCGCTGGATGTGGCGCTGAACGCGGCCGCCCCCGATGGGCTGATTGAGACCATGCCCAGCCTGCGCTCGCTGCTGGTGCTGCATGACCCGTTGCGGCTCTCTGCCCGGCGGCTGCGGGCCTTGCTGGAGAGCCTGGCGGAAAACCTGACCGATACCGACATTATCGGCCGGCAATGGCTCATTCCGGTCTGCTACGAGGCGGAATTCGCTCTCGATCTGGCCGAGGTTGCGGCCAGCAAGGGCATGAGCATGGAGGAGGTGGTGCGCCGCCATGTCGGCGCCACCTATACCGCCATCGCCGTGGGCAGCTTTCCTGGCCTGCCCTATCTGGGCGGGCTGGACCCAGCGCTGGTGCTCCCGCGGAGGGTGCCGCCGCGCATCCTGGTGCCGGCCGGCACGGTGGCCATCGCGCTGGAGATGTCGAATATCTATCCCCAGGCCACGCCGGGGGGCTGGAATATTCTCGGCCGCAGCCCTGTGCCGCTGTTCAACCCGGGCTGGGAGGCGCCCTCCCTGCTCTCCCCCGGCGATATTGTGCGCCACCGCGCCATGCCGCGCGGCGAATATGACGCGCTGCTGGCGGGCTTTGGCGATGGCTCGCTGCTGCCGCATGAGACCTGCCGCGCATGAGCCTTCGCATCATCGACCCTGGGCTGTTCAGCACCATCCAGGATCTTGGCCGGGTGGGGTATCAGCGCATTGGCGTACCGCCCTCCGGCGCGCTGGACACGCTCTCGCTGCGCATGGGCAATGCGCTTCTGGGCCAGGCGCAGGGCATGGCGGGGCTGGAAATGTGCCGGGTGGGGGTGCGCGCGGTGGTGGAAGCCGCCCGGCTGCGCTTTTGCATCACCGGCGCGGATGTCACCGCCACGCTGGATGGGCAGCCGCTGGCCGCCTGGCGGAGCCACACCGCCCGGGCCGGGCAGGAATTGCATATTGGCCGCATTCGTGGCGGCGCGGCCTATCTCTGCGTGCAGGGCGGCTTTGCCCTGGCGCCGGTGCTGGGCAGTCTCTCGACCTATACCCGCGCCGGGCTTGGTGGTTTCGAGGGCAGACGCCTGGATTCAGGTGACCTTTTGCCGCTCGCTGTGGCCGAGGCGCCGGCTGGCCCGGAGCGGCTGCTGCCCCACCCGGTGCCGGCCGAGCGCAGCCGCCCGCTGCGGGTGCTGCTCGGCCCGCATGCCGAGATGTTCACCGAAGCCGCGATCCGCACGCTGCTGAGTGAGGCCTATCAGGTCACCCATAATGCCGACCGGCTGGGCATCCGGCTGCAGGGCACGCCGCTGGAGCATGCCGGCGCCAAGGAAATCGTCTCGGATGGCAACAACACCGGCTGCATGCAGGTGCCAGGTGATGGCCAGCCCATCCTGCTGATGCCCGACCGGCAGACGGCCGGCGGTTATCCGAAAATCGCCACCGTCATCACCGCGGATCTGCACCGCCTGGGCCAGGTGCTGCCGGGGAGCCAGCTTCGCTTCGAGGCGGTGGCCCCCGAACAGGCCGAAATGGTGGCCTGGCAATTGGAATGCGCCATCTCGGCCTCCATCGGTTCCATCCAGGATCTTGCCTGACGCCGCCATGGGCGGGCCGAGCGTGCTTCACAGCCCCGCGATGCTATGCTTAAAGCCGCCCTGCAATCGCTTGAGAGCAAGATCATGAGCAGCGGCCTCCTCGCCCTCCTCGACGATGTCGCCGCCATCGCCAAGGTGGCTGCTGCATCCCTCGATGATGTCGCGGCGCAGGCGGCCAAGGCCGGCGCCAAGGCCGCAGGCGTGGTGATCGATGATGCAGCGGTGACGCCGCGTTATGTGGTGGGCTTCGCCGCCAATCGGGAATTGCCCATCGTGGCCGCCATCGCCTGGGGGTCGCTGAAGAACAAGCTGCTGATCCTGCTGCCGGCCGCCCTCGCGCTCAGCGCGCTTGCCCCGTGGCTGATCACGCCCCTGCTCGTGCTGGGCGGCGCCTTTCTGTGCTTTGAGGGGGCGGAGAAGGCGTTGGAAATGCTGGGCATGCACCATCATGCCGAGGAGGCGGAGGCTGCGGGTGAGCAGGAGCCTCAGGCCATGGAAGCGGAAAAAATCGCCGGCGCGATCAAGACCGATTTCATCCTCTCGGCCGAGATCATGGCCATCAGCCTCGCCGCCGTGCCCGATAGCGGGTTCTGGATGCAATTTGCGGTGCTGTTCGCCGTGGGGCTGGGCATCACCGGTGCCGTCTATGGCGCGGTGGCCTTGATCGTGAAGGCCGATGATGCGGGGCTGGCGCTGGCGCAGCAGGCGCGCCCGCTGAGCCGCATCTTGCGCAGCAGCAATGGGCCGTCGCTGGGCGATAGGCTGGTTGCCCCGCTCAGCCAGGCGCTGGGTCGGTTGTTGGTGCTGGGCATGCCGGTGCTGCTGAAGCTTCTCTCCATCATCGGCACCCTGGCCATGCTTTGGGTTGGTGGCGGCATTGTGATCCATGGGCTTCATGAATTCGGCCTGGGCTGGCTCTACCGGGCCGTGCATGATGTGGCGCATGGCGCGGCGGGGCTGCTGCCGGCGGGCCAGGCCCTGGTGGAGTGGCTGGTGGGGGCGGTGCTGGCTGGGGCGCTGGGCCTGCTGCTAGGCTTGGCGGTCATCCCCCTGGTCAATCGGGTCATCATGCCGATGGTCAAACGCCCTTCCTGAAGCCCTCCCGCTGCCGTATCGGGAGAGGCAGGAGTATCGGCCATGGATGAATTGGGCTTTCACCGCGCGCTCTACCGCCCGGGCCTGTTATTGGATGTGGGTGCGCATGATGGCGCCTTCACCCTTCCCTTCGCGGCCATGCCGGGCAGCCGGGTGCTGGCTTTCGAGCCATTGCCCAGCGCCTATGCCCGGCTGGAGGCGGCCCTCGCCCCCTGCCCGCCGCATGTGACGCTGCGCCGCGCGGCGCTGGGCGATGCCCCGGGCGAGATCACCCTGAGCGTGCCGGTGGTGAAGGGCGTGGCGCAGGAGCAATGGGCCAGCATCGCCAAGGGTTACGCCCAGCATGAGGGGGTGGAGGAGCAGCGCCACAGCGTGACCGTCCTTACCCTGGACAGCCTGGGGCTGAGCGACCTCACCCATGTGAAGCTTGATGCTGAAGGCGCCGAATATGAGGTGCTGCGCGGCGCGCGGGACACCCTCACCCGCTGCCGGCCGGTGCTCTCGGTGGAGATCGAAGAGCGGCATAGGGCGGGTTCGACCCATGCGGTGCCAGCCTTCCTCGATGGGCTGGGCTATGAGGGTTTCTGGCAGCAGGGCGGTGAATGGCGGCCCATGGCCAGCCTCGACCGGCAGCGCCTGCCCAAGGCCAGCCCGAACCCGTCGGTGTTTGAGCATATCGAGGATTACATCTTCGTGTTCTATTTCCTGCCGCGCGAGCATGCGGCAGCCATGCTTGCGCGAATGCCGCCCCCACCGGGCTGACAGTGACGGCAAAGCGAACCATCCTCCGACCATGCCCTTTCCGCCCATCACCATCACCGAGCGCCTGCTGCACGCGGTGAAGCGCCTGGAGGTGACCACACAAGCCGGCATTCGCCTGGCCACCGGCTATTGCTGCCAGGTGCCGGTGAATGCGGAGCGCAGCCTGCCCGCCATCATCACCACCCGCAATGCGCTGGCACAGGCGAGCGCGGTGACGTCGCGCTTCCACCTTGCCGGGCCCGAGGGGCCGCTGCGGGAAAGAGCCATACTGCGGATGGAGGGGGAGACGCTGAACATCGTCCTGCACCCCAAGCCTGGGGTGGATCTGGCAGCCTTGCTGCATGCGCGGGCGATCACGACCTGGCAGGAGGCCAATCCGGGGCGGCAACTCTTCAGCCAATGGCTGGATGAGGGTGCCTTCTTCCCTGAGGATCGTTGGGAGGAGTTGGATATGCAGGAGAGTGTTGCGGTGATCGGCGCGCCGGACAAACTCTGGGATGAGTGCAATAACCTGCCGCTGCTGCTGGCCGGCAGCACCGCCAGCCATCCGCTGCTGGACTATAATGGCCAGCCGGAATTCGTGGTGAGTGCGCGCATGCTGCCGGGCATGTCCGGCGCGCCGGTGCTGCTGCAGCAGGTCGGCGCCCGGGGCAGCCGCACGCCTGAGGCCTTCGCCCAACGCAGCCGCTTTGGCCTGCTGGGCACGCTGCGCGGCGGCATGGGGGCGGACCCGCATGGGCTGGGGCTGGTGGTGAAGGCGCGCGAGACCATAAGCCTGCTGGAGAGTATCCGGGCGGATGTGGCGGGGCGGTTGAAGCCCAATTGAGCGGCGGTGTTATCGTCAGCCGCCCGCTCTCGCGATAGACCACCTCAGGGATCACCCAGATGCCGAATGTCCATGTCATCAGCCACCCTCTGGTGCAGCACAAGCTGACCCTGCTGCGGCAGGTGGAGCGTTCCACCCAGGGCTTTCGTCGCCTGGTGACCGAGATCTCCATGCCGCTGGCCTATGAGGTGACGCGGGACCTGGCCTTGGAAATGACCGAGATCGAGACGCCGCTGGCGCGCATGGCTATATCGTGCCCAGCCTGGGCGATGCGGGGGACCGGATTTTCGGCACAAGGTGAGCGGGATTTGACACTGCTTCCAACGCCCCACTAGGGTCGGGGCAAGACCATTAACAAAGATCGCCAGGGAGACGACCATGTCCTTCACATTGCCACGCCGCGCCGCGCTTGCCGGTGCCGCCGCCATCACCGGTTTCCCCCGGCTGGGCTTCACCCAGCCCCGCCAACCCATCAAGGTGGGCGTGCCGACCATTCTGTCGGGCCGGGTGGCGCAGCTTGGCATCTCATCGCGCAATGCGATGCAGATCGAGGTGGACCGGTTCAATGCCGAGGGTGGGCTCGATGGCCGGCCGATTGAACTCGTGGTGCGCGACAGCCGCGGCACCCCGGCCGAGGCCGCCCGCCTGGCGCGCGAGATGATCAGCAGCGAGGGCTGCGAATTCCTTCTCGATGCCGAGGCCTCCTCGGGTGGCTTTGCGGTGCATGAGGTGGTGCGCGAGACCGGCACACTGACGCTGCATGTCAATTCCGAAACCTCATCGCTGACCGCCGACCCGCGCCAGCGCTTCTGGAACGCGTTTCGCGTGGCGCGCCAGGGCATTCACGATTCCATCGCGGGCGGCAATTATGCCTCCAAGGTCGCGCGCGCGAGAAACCTGCGCCGCTGGATGACCGTTGCGCCCGATTATGCCTATGGCCGCGACACGACCGCGGAATTCGTTGAATACCTCAAGCATTTCCATTCCGAGGTGCAGGTGGTGGGCGATACCTGGCCGCGCCTGTTCCAGCCCGATTATACCGAGAACATCACCCGCCTCAGCCAAGGTCGCCCGCAGGCAATTTATTCCTGCCTCTGGGCGGGCGATCTGGTGACCTTTGTGGAACAGGCCTCGCTGTTTGGCCTCTTCGCCAATTCGGCCTTCTTCGCGGTGAATATGGCTGACTACACGACCTTGCAGCAGATCCGGAACCTGCCGCGCGGGGTGCATTCGGGCAATCGCTACCTGAAGAACTTCCCGAACGTGCCCGGCAATCTCGATTTCGCCACCGAGTATAACCGGCGCTTTAACACCTTCCCGACCAATTGGTCCTGGCAGGCGGCCACCGCGGTGCGGCTGCTGGGCAAGGCCTTGCGCGATGCGGGCGGCACCACGCCCCGCGCGGTGGCAGCCAAGCTGGCCGGCATGCGCATCGAAAGCCCCTTCGGCGCCGATGGCCATGTGACCATGCGCGCCGAGGATCAGACGCTGGTGGGCTATGCCATTGGCTGGGGCGTGACCATTCCGGCTGACCCCTTTGTGGAAAACATGCAGCCCTCCAGCTGGGCCGATATTTTCCGCCTGGAGGCGGAATGGAAACGCAGCAAGGGCTGGAACTGACGCCAGCCCATGGAACTGACTGAACTGGCCGAATGCGTCACCTCGCTCTCCTGCCTGGTGACGCAGAGTGCGGCGGGGCTGACCATTGGCATGCTGCTGTTTCTGGTGGCCTCCGGCCTCACGCTGATCTTCGGCGTGCTGGGCTTGGTGAATTTCGCCCATGGCAGCTTCTACATGATGGGGGCGTATTTCGCCCTTGCCGCCTATGGCGTGACTGAGAGCTTCGCCGTGGCCGTGCTGGCGGGCATTGTGGGCGCGGCGCTGCTCGGGCTGGTGTTTGAGCGCTTCCTGCTCAGCCGGATTTACGGCCAGGATGTGCTGATGCAGTTGCTGGTTTGCTACGGCATCATTCTCATCCTTGATGATGCGGTCAAAATCATCTGGGGGGCGGATTTCCGCTCCATGGGTGTGCCGGATTCGCTGCGGCACCCGCCCTTTATCATTGCCGGCGGGGTGGTGCCGTATTTTTATGCCATTCTCTTCGCCATCACCGCGGTGATCGCGGCCGTGCTGGCCTTTGGCATGGGGCGCACCCGCTTTGGCCGCATCGTGCGGGCGGCTGCCATTAACCCTGGCATGGTCGGCGCGCTGGGGATCAATACCACCTTGGTTTATGCCTCGGTCTTCGCCATTGGGGCCGGGCTGGCGGGGGCGGCGGGGGCGCTTTCGGCGCCGATCCGCTCGGTGGTGGCCGGGGCTGGGGTTTCCATCCTGATCGAGAGCTTCATCGTGACCGTGATTGGCGGCATGGGAAGTATTGGCGGCGCTTTGGCGGCCTCGCTGATTTTGGGCTTCACCCGTTCCTTTGGCTCAATCGGCTTTCCGCTCTTCGTTGAGGGGGCGATGTTCATCATCATGGCGCTGGTGCTCATCCTTCGCCCCAGCGGGCTGGGCGGGAGACGGGGGTCGTGATGGGGCGGGATATCTTGCTGGCCGGTGTTATTCTGGCAGGCTTTGTGGGGCTGGAATTCACCGGGCTGGGCTCATCGGGCCTGCTCGATTTTGCCATCCGCTTTGCGATTTTCGGCCTGCTGGCCATGTCGCTGAACCTGTTGATTGGCACGACCGGCTTGGTCTCCTTCGGCCATGCCGCCTATTTTGGCATGGGGGCCTATTCCTTCGGTTTGCTGATGCAAAGTGGCGGCTGGTCCATCCCCGCCGCCATCGCCGTCGCCATTTTGGCAACCGCGCTGCTGGCGCTGGTGGTGGGGGCGCTCTGCGTGCGGCTTTCGGAGATTTATTTCGCCTTCCTCACCCTGGCCTTTCAGATGCTGCTGCATTCGCTGATCCTGTCCTGGATCGGGCTGACCGGCGGCGACCAGGGGCTGATGGGCGGAATCCCGAAGCCGGCTTTTTGGGGCATTGAACTGGCCAAGCCGGCGCATCTGGCCGGGTTTGGCATGTTCTGCCTGCTGCTCTCGGTGGTGCTGCTGCGGCAGATCATCCGCTCGCCCTTTGGTGCGGCATTGCGCATGCTGCGCGACAACCCAGATCGCGCCGGGTTTCTGGGGCTTTCAGTTTATCGCTATCGGCTGGCCGCCTTTGTCATCGCCGGCGCCTTTGCCGGGCTCTCGGGGGTGTTGATGAGCCTTTATGTCTCCGGTGCCTTCCCCACCTTCGCCTTTTGGACCACCTCGGGCGAGGCGATCTTCATGATCATGCTGGGCGGCATCCAGGTCTTTCTGGGCCCGCTGGTCGGCACCGCGATTTTCCTCCTTCTCAATGACTGGATCACGGCGCTGACCGAGCATCACGGCCTCTTCATGGGCACCATCCTGCTGATCATCACGCTGGGGCTGCGAAAGGGGCTGCTGGATTTCGTGATGGAATGGCGCGCCGCACGGCGCAGGGCAGCGCCATGACGATAGCCGTGGTCACCGGCGGCGCGAGCGGCATTGGCGCCGCCTGCGCCCGCATGCTTACCGCCCGCGGCCATCGGGTTGTGGTGGCCGATCGCGATGGACCGCGCGCGGGAGCGCTGGCGCGCGAGATCGGCGGCATTGCCATCACCCTCGATGTCGCGACCCAGGCGGCAAATGAGGCAGCGGCGGCCGAGATTGAAGCCACGCTCGGGCCGGTGGATATCCTGGTCACCTCCGCGGGTGTGATCCAGCGGCCGCTGCGCGCCGAGGATCTGCCGGAGGAGGAGGTCCGCCGCGTGATCGATATCGACCAGATCGGCACCTGGAACTCCGCCGTGGCCTTTGGCACCCGCATGGCCCGGCGTGGGGCGGGCAGCATTGTCACCATCGCCTCCATCGCCGGCATGCGGGCCATGCCGCTGCATGCCTATGCGCCGGCCAAGGCGGCGGTGATCGCCATGACGCAAAGCCTGGCCGCCGAATGGGGCCGCTCGGGCGTGCGGGTGAATGCGGTTTCGCCCGGTTTTACCCTCACCCCGGCACTGGGTGCGGCGATTGATGCCGGCGAGCGTGACCCCTCGCTGCTGGAAGCCACCAGCGCCTTGGGCCGCATGGTCACGCCTGAGGATATCGCCGAGGCGGTGTGCTTCCTGGCTTCGGATGCGGCGCGCAGCATCACCGGGGTGAACCTGCCGGTGGATGCGGGCTGGCTCACCGCCGGCTCCTTCGCCAGCTATGGCGGCCTGCCGCCGGCGCGCGGCAATAGCCGAGGCGTCCCATGAGCGGCGGCCTGCTCGAACTGCGCGAACTGCGCAAGAATTTCGGCGGCGTGGTCGCGACCAACGATGTCAGCCTGCGCTTCGAACCTGGCACGCTCTCGGCCATTATCGGCCCCAATGGCGCGGGCAAGACCACGCTGTTTCACCTCATCACCGGCAAGCTACCGGTGAGCGGTGGCGAGGTGTTGCTCGATGGCGCCGCCATCACCGGGTTGGATCGCACCGAGATTGTCCGCCGGGGCATTGGCCGCGCGTTTCAGGTGGCCAATCTGTTTCCGAGCTTTACGGTGCGCGATGCGCTGGCGGCGGCGCTGATGGCCCATGCCGGCCGCACCGCCTCGCTGGCCAGAAGCTTTCCGCCGCGCGATGTGGCCGCGCGCGCCGATGAGGTGATGGAGCTTTGCGGCCTTGCCCCCCTGGCCGGCACCGAATCCCGCCATCTTTCGCATGGCGACCAGAAATTGCTCGACATCGCCCTCGCCCTGGCGCTCGACCCCAAGGTGCTGCTGCTGGACGAACCCACCGCCGGCATGGGCCCCGATGAGCGCTGGCGGATGATCGAGCGGGTGCATGGGCTGTGGCTCGCGCGCGGTCTCACCCTCGTCTTCATCGAGCATGACATGGATATCGTCTTCAAGATCAGCCAGAGCGTGCGGGTGCTGCGCTATGGCGCCGTGCTGGCCGAGGGCACGCCCGATGAGATTCGCCGCAACCCCGCCGTGATCGAGGCCTATCTGGGCGAGGAGCACGCGCTGTGAGCGAGCTTTTGGTGGAGGGCCTCGACGCGGCCTATGGCACGAGCCAGGTGTTGTTCGGCGTGAGCCTTTCAGTCGAGCGGGGCGAGACGCTGGCGCTGATGGGCCGCAATGGCGCGGGCAAGAGCACCACCTTCAAGGCCATTGCCGGCATTCTGCCGCCGCGTGCCGGGCGGGTTATGGTGCGCGGGGTGGATGTGGCGGGGCAAAAACCCTATCGCATCGCCCGCGCGGGCATCGCCTTCGTGCCGGAGGATCGGCAGGTCTTCCCCGAGCACACGGTGGAGGAGAACCTTGAGATTGCCGAGCGCGCCGGCCTGGGCGGGCGGGAATGGAATCGCGCCCGCGCCTTTGAGATGTTCCCCATGCTCGCACCGCTGCGCAACCGCATGGCCGGGCGCCTCTCAGGGGGTGAGCAGCAGATGCTCACCATTGCCCGCTCCCTGATGGGCAACCCCTCGGTGCTGCTGCTCGATGAACCCTCGGAGGGGCTGGCACCGCTGATTGTGCGCGAGATTGGGCATCTTATCCTGCGCCTTCGGCAATTGGGCACCACCATCATCCTGGCCGAGCAGAACAGCCGATTCTGCCTGGGTGTGGCCACCTCCGTCGCGGTGATTGACCGTGGTGCGATCGCCTGGCGCGGCAGCGTGGAGGAATTCCGTGCAGATCCAGCGGTGCAGGCAACCTATTTGCAGGTCTGAATTTGCTTGATCTTAGCGAAATTTGCATTCCTGGGTTGTAAATTATAAAGATTTAAGTGAATAAGACTGCATGGTGCCATCATGACGATGCGCCAGCGTCTGCCGCAATAGGGGGTGGCGCTGCCCAAGCCTGCGCTGGCGCGGGCGCAACACGTGCCGGAGCAGAATGCGTTTTCTCTTCGTCCATCAAAACTGCCCAGGCCAATATGTGCATTACCTGCGCCACCTGCTGGCCCGCGGCGGGCATGAGGTGTTTTTCCTCACCGCGCCCAACAGCAATGAAATACCCGGGCTGCGCAAGGTGAATTACCTGCCGCAGGGGGCCTCCACCCCTGGGATTCATCCCGATGCGGTGGATTTTGAGTCGGGCATGATCCGTGCCCGCAGCGCCCATGACCGGGCCCTGCAACTGGCCGGCATGGGCATGCGGCCCGATGTCATCATCGGCCATAATGGCTGGGGCGAGATGCTGCATATGCGCGATATCTGGCCGCAGACGCCCTCCATCGCCTATTTCGAATTCTTCTATCAGAGCCATGGGCTGGATGTGGATTTCGACCCGGAATTCCCCATGGCGCCGGAAAAGCGCGCCCAGGTGCGGGTGAAGAACGCGATCAATCTGCTGGGGCTGGAGGCCACGACTATCGGCCAAACTCCCACCTATTTCCAGCGCGCCACCTATCCGCCCTGGGCGCAGGACAAGATCGAGATGATCCCCGAGGGCGCGGCTTTGGAGATGTTCCGCCCCGATCGGGCTGCGAGTTTCGCCCTGCCCGCCGCGCGGCGGCGCTGGCGGGCCAGTTCGGGCCGCCGCCTGCTCAGCTTCGTTGCGCGCAATCTGGAACCCTATCGCGGCTTTCATGTCATGCTGCGCGCGCTGCCGGCGATCCTCGCCGCCACGCCCGATCTGGATGTGGTGCTGGTGGGCAGCGATGGTGTCTCCTATGGCGCCGCCTGCCCATCGGGCAGTTGGAAGGCGCATTTCCTCGCCGAAGTCGGCCCCAGGCTCGATCTGCGGCGGGTCTTCTTCGCCGGGCATCTCGAATATGGGGAATATCGGCGGCTGCTGCAGGTCTCGGCCGCACATGTCTATCTGACCTACCCCTTCGTCGCGTCATGGTCGCTGCGGGAGGCCTTGGCCACCGGTTGCGCCATCATCGGCAGTGACACCGAACCGGTGCGGGAATTCATCACCCATGAACAGAACGGGCTGCTGGTGCCCTTTCATGACGCAGCGGCCTTGGCTGAGGCGGTGACGCGCATGCTGGCCGATGCGGCCTTGGCGGAGAGGTTGCGCGCCGCGGCGCGGGACTTCGCGGCCGCCCATCTCGATCTGGCGCAGCACCTGGCGGCGATGGATGGGTTGGTCGCGCGTGTCACCGGGATGCAGCCCTGAGATGAGCCCGAGAAGTCCAGAGCATTCCCTGGTAATGGAATATAGTTTTTTATGATGAATAAGCCGAGCAAACAACAGCCAACAGCGGCTGAATGATGCTGCTGAAGGAGCAACCGCCCTTGGATCATGCCCTGTTCCGCAACGCCAAAATCATCGGCCTCGCCGCCGCTGCGGCCAGGCTGGGGGTAGAGCTTGACCGGCAGATGGTGGCCCTACTCGAGCAGGCGGAGGTGGTGGAGCCGGCCGCCCTGGTGCGCTGCGCCGTCGATGCCGGCATCCGCGCCAAGGCGCTGCGGCTGCGCTGGAAGGACATGCTCAGCCTGGCCCGTTCCGGTACCCCCACCTTGCTGCTGCTGCATGATGAGGGTGCAGCCCTGCTCGATGGCGCCACACCCGACAATGCCGCCCTGCTGCTCAGCAACCCATTGCTGCCCGATGCCGACAGCGCGCGGGAGGCGTTTGACGAATTTCGCCTGCAGTCGATCTGGACCGGTGTTGCGATCATCCTGCGGCCCGGCGCAGGCCAGCGGGTGGAAGATGGCCCGCTGACCATCGGCACACTGATCGAGGAGGTGATAACGGAAGCCACCTTGTTCCGCGATATCGGCCTCGCCGCCCTGGTCATGGCCTTCCTCAGCGTGGCCCCGCCGCTGCTGATGATGGCGGTGGTGGACAGGGTGCTGGTCTATCAAAGCTGGGGCACGCTCACCCTGCTCTTCATCGCCATCGCCATCATCGCCTTGCATGACACGCTGCTGGGCTATGCTCAGCGCAGCCTGCTCGCAGTGGCGGCGGCGCGCATTGATACCCGCATGAGCCTCTTCGTGATGCAGCGCATCCTGCGCCTGCCGCAGGATTTCTTTGAGAGGATGCGGGTGGGCGAGATCACCAGCAGCGCCTTCTCGGTCAATAAGGTGCAGGAATTTCTCACCGGGCCGGTGTTCAAGGCGATTCTGGATCTGATCACCCTTTTGGTCCTGCTGCCGGTGCTGTTCTGGATCAATGCCACATTGACCTGGTTCGTCATTGGCTGCGCTGCCCTGATTGGGCTGATCATCATGGTCTTTCTGCCTGCCATCGGCCGTGCCCATGGGCGGCTGATCAAGGCCGGCATTGAAAAGGGTTCCACCCTTTACGAAACCATCGCCGGCATGCGCACCGTCAAGGTCCTGGCGCTGGAACCCAAGCAGGCGGAGGCGTTCAATCAGAACACAGCCGAGGTGGCGCGGGCCAGGATCGATATGGCGCGAATCGCGAACTGGCCGCAAACGCTCACGGCTCCCATCCAGCAATTCATGACGCTGGGCCTGCTTGCCGTGGGCTGCCTGATGGTGCTGCAAGGCGATGCTGCGACCGCAGGCTCGCTGCTCGCCTTTTTCATGATGTCGAGCCGCGTGGCCGGCCCCATGGTCGCACTCGCCAGCCTCACCGAACGCTGGCAGGAGGCGAAGGAATCCATCCACGAAGCCGGCCGCATCATGGGCCAGCGCCCGGAACGCGCTGCCGGCCAGATTGGCATCCGGCCGCATTTTCAGGGCCATATCCGCTTCGAGGAGGTCACCTTCCAATATCCCGGCACGGTTTCGCCCGCGCTCGAACATGTCAGTTTCGACATCCCCGCCGGCACCTTCGTCGGCGTGGTCGGCCGCAGCGGTTCGGGCAAGAGCACCATCACCCGCCTCATCCAGGGCATCTCCACCGGCTATTCGGGCCTGCTCAAGGTTGATGGTGCGGAGCTGCGCGAGATCGATTTGCGCCATCTGCGCCGCAATCTGGGCGTGGTGTTGCAGGATAATTTCCTCTTTCGCGGCACAATCCGTGAGAATATCGCCGCCGGCCGCCAGGGCATCACGCTCGAGAAGATCATCCATGCCTGCCGCATGGCGGGGGCCGAGGAGTTCATCGAACGCCTGCCCCGCGGCTATGACACCTTCATCGAAGAAGGCTCGCCCAATATCTCGGGCGGCCAGCGCCAGCGCCTCGCCATTGCCCGCGCCTTGGTGATCGACCCGGCGATCTTGGTGCTTGATGAGGCCACCAGCGCGCTCGACCCTGAAAGCGAGGCGCTGGTCAATGCCAATATGCTGCGCCTCGCCCGTGGGCGGACCATGCTGGTGGTCTCCCACCGCCTCTCCGCGCTGATCGATGCCGACCTGATCCTGGTGCTGGAACGTGGCAAGGTCATCGATCTTGCCCCGCATGCCGATTTGCTCGCCCGCTGCGAGATCTACCGCAAGCTCTGGCTGCAGCAGAACCGCGCCCCCGCCCAGAAGGTGATCATCGATGGTTGAGACCCTGCGACGCAGCCCCCCCGCCGTGACGAAAGAGCCCTTGAACCTCGTCGCGCTGGAATTCGTCTCACCCAGCGCGGCGGTGATCGCCGAGCCGCCGCCACGCCTCGCCCGCCATGCCGTCTGGATACTCGCCTCGCTCTTCGCCAGCATCGTGGCACTGATGGCGCTGCTGCCGATCGAGCGCGTGGTGGTGGCCCGCGGCCGCCTCATCGCCACCACCCCCACCATTCTTCTGCAACCGCTTGAAACCTCCATCGTGCGCAGCTTTGAGGTTCGCGCCAATCAGGTGGTGCGGGCGGGCGATTTGATCGCCCGGCTCGACCCCACCTTCACCGGCGCCGATCTCGCTGCGCTGGAAAACCAAAATGCCAGCCTGCAAGCCGAGGTTGACCGGCTGGAGGCCGAGGCCGGCGGCCAGAATTATCTGGGTGGGGCCAGCACCCAGGCCGCGCTGCAAGCCGCCATTTTCGCCCAGCGCGCGGCCGAGCGTGCCTTCCGGCTGGAAAATTTCCGCCAGCGGATGAACAGCCTGGACGAGATCAGGCAGCGCGCCGAGGCAGAGTTGCGGCAATTGCGTGACCGTCAGGTGATCAGCACCCAGATCGAGGCCATGCGCCGCGAACTCGAACGCGTCCAGGTTGGCAGCCGCCTGCAATCCCTTCTTGCCGCCGATAGCCGGTTGGAAATTCAGGGCCAGATGGCCACCGCCGAGGGTGTGGCGCGCGGTGCCCAGCGCGATGCCCAGGCCGTGGCCGCCGAGCGCGAGGCCTATATCACCAGCCTGCAAACCCAAATCTCGCAGGATCTGGCCGAGCGGCGGCGCAGCTTCTCCGAAGCGCGGGAAAACCTCACCAAGGCGCGGTTGCGCAGCAGCCTCGTTGAGATGCGCGCGCCCACGGACAGCGTGGTGCTCGAAATCGGCAAAAGCTCGGTTGGCGCCGTGCTGGCGCCGGGCGAATTGCTGGTCTCCCTTGTGCCGCTCAATGCCGAGTTGGTGGTGGAAGGCCAGGTGGCGGCGCAGGATCTGGGCTTCATCGCGATTGGGGACCGGGTGACGATCAAGTTCGACAGCTTCCCCTATACCCGCCACGGCTTTGGCCATGGCCGGGTGAAGACCATCAGCGAGGATGCCTTCCGCCAGGACCCCGATACGAGGCAACCGCTGCAAATGCCCTTCTTCCGCAGCCGCATCTCCATCGATGAACTCGCCATGCGCAACCTGCCCAATGAGTTCCGCCTGGTGCCCGGCATGCCGGTCACGGCCGATATCATCATCGGCCAGCGCACCATTCTGGGCTACCTGTTCCAACGCATTCTGCCGCCCCTGCAGGAAGGCATGCGCGAGCCATGAGCGACCGGCGCAAAGATGGCTGGAGCGGCGCGTTGCGGCGGGCCTTTGGCACCAGCCCACAAGCGGCCCGGGCAGAGGATGCGCCCGCGCTTGGCCCGGCGCAGGGCGATTTGCGCCGCGCCATGGCCGATGCCCGCGCCGGCAAGCCTCAGGCGCAAAAACGCGTCGCCGCCGCCTATCTGCGCGGTGAGGGTGTGCCGCCGAACCCTGCCGAGGGCGTGCGCTGGCTGGAAGCCGCCGCCCAGGCCGGCGATGGCGAGGCACAGGCAAGCCTGGCCACCATGCTGTTTCGCGGCCTCACGGCGCCGCCACGCTCGGGCGCTTTTGGCCCGGGCGGCGTCAGTGCCGATCCCGCCCGTGCCCGCACACTCGCCCGGCAGGCCGCCGAGGCGGGGGAAAGCGATGGCCAGGCGCTGCTGGGCTATTTGTGGAGCACGGGCGAGGGCGGGCCGCGCGATTACGAGCGGGCGGCGTTTTATTACGGGCAGGCGGTGGCCGGCGGCAGCATGCAGGGGGCACTCGGCCTGGGGCTGATCCGCCTGCTGGGCCTTGATGGGGTGACCGACACCGCCCAGGCCGCAACACTTCTCACCCGGGCGGCCGAAGCTGAGCTCGCCACCGCCATCTATGTGCTTGGCACGCTGCATGAGGCCGGGGTACCGCCCATCGCCCCTGATGAGGCCGCCGCCGCAGGCTTCTACCAGCGCGCGGCCGAGGCCGGGGTCAGGCCCGCCAAGGCGCGCCTTGGCCTGGCTTTGATGCATGGCTGGGGCATTGCCCGCGACATGCGCGCTGCCGAGACCTGGCTGCGCCGCGCCGCGCTGGAAGGCGATGCCGAGGCCGCGGCCATTGTGGGGGACCTGCAATGCGATAGCAGCCACGGCGTGCCCAACCTGCTCGAAGCCGCCGGCTGGTATCGGATGGCGGCCGAGCAGGGCCATCGCCTGGCCGCCCGGAAGCTGGGGCTGATGTATCTCGCCGGGCGCGGCGTCGCCGCCGATGCCGAGACGGCGATGCGCTGGCTGGAACTGGCGGCCGAAGCGGGGGATCGCATCGCCATCTTCGACCTTGGAATGGCAGCCACCGAGGCCGAGGGCGGGGTGCGGGTGATAGCCGGCCTGCTGCCCCGCCTGCGCGCCCTGGCCGAGGAGGGCGACCCGGTGGCGGCCTATAACCTCGCCGTCTGCCTGCATCATGGCAGCGGCATTGCCGCCGATCCGCATGAGGCGCGGCTATGGTTGGAGAGGGCCGCGCCGCATGTGGTCAATGCGGCCTATTGGCTGGGCCGATTGCTGGTTGATGGCGCAATGGGGCCGCCCGCGCCGGAAGCCGCCCTGCCCTGGCTGCGCCGCGCCGCCGCCGAGGGCATGCCCGACGCGGTCGCGCTGCTGGCTGATATGACGCTCAATGGCCTGGGTTTGCCGGCCGATGCCATGGCGGCCCTGGAGCTTTTCATCCAGGCGGCGCATTCCGGCCATGCCGGTGCAGCCTTCGCCTGTGGCGCGCTGCTCGGCGGCGGCCATGCGGTGCCCGAGGACAGGCCGCGGGCCGAGCGCTTCTTCCGCCAGGCGGCGCAGCAGGGCCATCCCAGGGCGCAGATGATGCTGGGGCGCTATCTGCTGCGCGGCCTGGGCGGCACGCAGGATGCGGCACAGGCGGCGCAATGGCTGGAGAAGGCGGCCGCGCAGGGTGTGGATGAGGCGCGGGCAATGCTGGAGGCAGCGCAATAGAGTGAAAGGGCTTTGCCCTGTCGCGCTTTCGCACCAGGGGCGATACCTATATCGACCGTGGTGGGGTGCTCGAGGGGCAGAGCCCCTCGATCTCGTTGCCGCTCGCTTTTCGGCCGCCGGCTGCGCCTAATCCTGCCGCACACCCAAGCGCTGAATCACCTCGCTCCAGCGTGCAAGATCCTCGCGCATGATGATGGCCAGCGCCTCGGGCCCGGCCTCGCGCGTCTCCAGCGCCTGGGCGGCGAAGCGCTCGCGCAGCGCGGTGTTCTGCACGGCACGGCGCAGATCGGCATCGATTTTCTGCACGATGGGGGCTGGTATGCCGGCCGGCCCCAGCACCGCATACCAGGTGCCGGCGTCAAAGCCGGGATAGCCGGATTCCGCCAAGGTGGGCACATTGGGCAGGGCTTGGGCGCGGGCGGCGCCGGTGGTGGCAATCGCCCGCAACCGCCCCGCCTGCACCGCGGGCACAGCCAGCACCGGATTGTGGAACATGGCCTGCACCTGCCCCGCGAGCAGCGCGGTATGCGCGGGTGCGGCGCCCTGGAAGGGCACATGGGTGAATTCGACGCCGGCGCGAATGCGGAACAATTCCGCCGTCAGATGCGTGGGCGTGCCCACACCAGCGGAGGTGATGGTGATCTCGCCCGGCCGCGCCCGCAGCAGCGCCTCGAACTCGGCGAGGTTCTGCGCCGGCACCGAGGGGTGCAGCACCACCACAAGGCCATAATAGGCCACCTGGGTGATGGGGGTGAAATCGGCAATCGGGTCAAAGGGCAGCCGGCGGTACAAGGCAGCACCCTGCACATGGGAGGAGGCGACGACCACCAGCGTATGGCCATCGGGTGCAGCGCGCGCCGCCGCCTCGGCGCCGATATTGCCGCCCGCGCCGCCACGATTTTCGACGATGACGGGCTGGCCCCAGGATTCGCTCAGGCGCTCGGCCAGGATTCGGCCGATGACATCAGCCGGCCCGCCGGGGGGGAAGGTAACAATCAGGCGCACCGGCCGTGTGGGCCAGGCCTGGGCGGCAGCGGGCGTGGCGATCGCGGGCAAGGCAGCGGCGGCAAGTGCTGGCAGGGCGCGGCGGGGAATGGGCATGGCGTTTCTCCTGGCCACCTCTGCACGGGCGGCGCTGGGCCGAGGTTAGGCCAATTGACAGGCGGGACGCGAGGGGCCGAACTCAATATCCACACAGGGAAGAAGCGCATGGAATTGGGTTTGCGCGGCCGCAAGGCCGTGGTCACTGGCGGCTCGCTTGGCATTGGCCGGGCCATCGCACAGGAATTGGCGGCCGAAGGTGTTGCGGTGGCCATCATCGCCCGTGATCAGGCCAGGCTGGAGGCCGCGGCCGCGGAGATCACCCAGCAGACCAATACGCCCTGCATCGCCATCGCCGCCGACCTGACCGACGCCGCGGCGCTGGAGGCGGCGATCGGCGCCGCGCAATCCGCCCTCGGCCATATTGATATCCTGATCAACAATGCCGGCGCCACACCCATGGGCCGCATTGGCGATATGGATGACGCGACCTGGATGAAATCCATCAATCTCAAGCTGATGGGCTATATGCGCTGCGCGCGCATCCTGACGCCGCCGATGCGGGCGCGCAAATGGGGGCGGGTGATCAATATCATCGGCCGTTCGGGTCATCAGCCAAGGCCCAATTACATCACCGGCAGCGCGGTCAATGCCTCGCTGCTCTCCTTTACCCTGGCGCTGGCAGCGGAATGCGCGCCGGATAATGTGCTGGTCACTGGGGTGAACCCCGGGCCCATCGCCACCCCGCGCTGGGATACGGTGGTGGCGCAGGGTGCCGCTGGCATGGGCCGCTCGGCCGAGGCGGAGAATGCCGCCGCCATTGCAACCGTCGGGTTGGGCCGGGTGGGCACGGCGGAGGAATGCTCGGGCCTCGTCGCCTTCTTGTGTTCTGACCGGGCGGGCTTCATCACCGGCACCAATATCGATGTGGATGGCGGCGGCACGCGCTGCATCTGAAAGGGCTGAACAATGCGGGTGATGAGCACCTTGGCGGTGGCGATGGTGTTGCGCGGCCTCACGCCGCGCGCACCGGTGGCAATGGCGGTGGAATTCGACCCCACGATGCGGCTGCTCAAGCGCATCGAGGGCGGCGAGCGGGCGGATATCGCCATCCTCACCGATGCGGGGGTGGAGGCGCTGATGGCCCAAGGCGTGCTGGTGCCTGGCAGCCGGCGGGATTTGGCGCTGAGCCATATCGGCATGGCGGTGAAGGCCGGCGCTCCCCGGCCGGATATTTCCACCCTCGCGGCGCTGCAGGCCACGCTGCTGGCGGCCCCCTCCATCGCCTATTCCGGCGCGGGGGCGAGTGGGCTGTTCTTTGCTGGGCTGCTGGAGCGGCTGGGGATTGCCGAGGCGGTGAACGCCAAGGCCACCATCATTCCACAGGGCTTCACAGCGGCGCTGGCAGCGCGGGGCGAGGTGGCGCTGGCCATTCAGCAGATCAGCGAATTGATGGCGGTGGAGGGGGTCGATATCCTAGGCAAGCTGCCGCCGGAGGCCAATACCGGGGCGATCTTCTCGGCCGGGCTATTTGCCGGGGCTGATCCGGCCGCTGCTGCGGCGCTGGATTGGCTGGCGGCGGCGATGGATGCGCCAACCCTGGCGGCGGGCGGGCTGGAGCGCCCCTGACGCGGCCGGCAAAGGCCCGGTAGCACGCCACGGCCGCTGCGCGATATGCTGCCGCCTTTGGCTGAGGATGGGCCCGCATAGCGCCTTGCCGCCGGCAGGATCGGAGCAAAGAGGCAGCGAATGACCCAGGATTGGGATGGCGGCTATATCGCCGATATTGGCTATACGCATGACTATTTCTTCGACATGTCGCCGGCGCATATTGGTCTGGCGCTGCTGCGGTGGATGGTAGCGCTGGCAATGATGTGATTGATGGCGGGCTGGGCTCGAATTTCATCACCGGCGGCCCAGGGGCGGATAGTTTCTTCCTCGATGGCCGGGCGGCGGCCTCGTCCATCACCTGGTCTACCATCACCGATTTCCAGCCAGGGGATAGGTTGACGGTCTGGGGGTATCAGCCTGGGGTCAGCCAGTTTCTTTGGTTCGCCAGCGATGGCGCGACTGGCTACAAGGGCGCCACCTTGCATTGCGACCTGGATGGCAATGGGCGGATTGATACTTCGGTCACCTTCACCGGCCTGAGCCAGGCGCAATTGCCCGTGCCGAGCTATGGGACCGTCGATGGAAAGGACTATATCCTCTTCGCGTAAGTGTGGTGCGGTTCGAAGGCGCCGCCCATCCGCTCATCACGTTCCGGCTGGCACTCTAGGCAGACGGCAGGGTTCTGCTTCGCTTCTGTGGCACACCCGCATTGCAATCCATCGACCTGCCCGACCTCCGGCGCGCATTGCCCGAAGCTTGGCTGGAGGTTGGCGGCTCTCGTGGTAAATTATCCTTGCTCTCATCGGCAATTTCAGGCTGCATTGATCTCCCAGAAAGATCCGACCGCAAAGCGGCGGATGGCGGAGGAAAATATGGGGTCCAGGCCACAGACATGGTCCTGCGTTGCAGGAGAAGCGCTTGGCGCTGCTTGAGGTACGCGATGTCGTGATGCGCTTCGGCGGCGTCACGGCCGTGGGCGGTGTGTCCTTCTCGGTGGAGGAGCGCCAGATCTGTGGGCTGATCGGCCCCAATGGCGCCGGCAAGACAACGCTGTTCAACATCATCAGCGGTATCTACCGGCCGAGCGAGGGCAGCGTGACCTTCGCTGGCACCAACACCACTGCCCTGCCGCGCCATGCCATGGCACCGCTGGGCCTGGGCCGCACCTTCCAGAACCTGGCGCTGTTCCGCAGCATGTCGGTGCGGGAGAATGTGCTGGCCGGTGCGCATTCCGCGGGGCATGCGGGCTTTTTTGCCAATGCGCTGCGCCTGCCGGCGGCCAGGCGCGAAGAGGCAGTCGCTTCACGCCGCGCTGATGAACTCCTGGCCCTGCTCGCACTGCGGGATGTGGCCGATATCGCTGTCTCCGACCTGCCCTTTGGCACGCAAAAGCGCGTGGAGATGGCCCGCGCGCTGATCTCCCAGCCCAAGCTGCTGCTGCTGGACGAACCGGCCGGCGGCCTCAATCACGGCGAGGTGGATGAATTGGCGCGGCTGCTCGAAGAGGTGCGGGCAAGCTTTGACCTCAGCATCCTGCTGGTCGAGCATCACATGAGCCTTGTCATGCGCGTCTCCGACAAGGTGGTGGCGCTCGATTTCGGCAAGAAGATCGCCGATGGCACGCCCCATGAGGTGCGAACCAGCCCGGAGGTGATCCGGGCCTATCTGGGTGATGGGCATGACGCGCATGCTGCTTGAGGTGAAGGGCCTGCGCGGCGGCTATGGGCCCATCCAGGTGCTGCATGGCATCGATTTCCTGGTGGAGCAGGGCAGCGTGACGGCACTGCTCGGCGCCAATGGCGCGGGCAAGACCACCACGCTGCGCGCGCTGTGCGGCATGATCCGCACCGAGGGCGAGATCCTCTTCCAAGGCCAGCGCATCACCGGCATGGCGACGGAAGAGATTGCGCGGCTGGGGGTCGCCCATGTGCCCGATGGGCGCGGCACCTTCATGGAGCTCACCGTGGAGGAGAATTTCCGGCTCGGCGCCTATACCCGCCGCGATGGCGAGGTGCAGGCCGATTTCGCCCGCATGTGGGCGTGGTTCCCCCGCCTCAAGCAGCGCTGGAAGCAGCAGGCAGGCACGCTCTCGGGCGGCGAGCAGCAAATGCTGGCCATCGCCCGCGCCCTGCTGATGCGCCCCAAGCTCTTATTGCTCGACGAGCCCTCCTTTGGCCTCGCACCGCTCATCGTGCAGGAGATTTTCGGCATCATGCGGCGGATCCGCGAGGAAAGCGGCGTGGGCATCCTGCTGGTCGAGCAGAATGCCAATCTCGCGCTCGAACTGGCCGACCGCGCCTATCTGCTGGAGACAGGCAGCATCGTCACCTCCGGCCCTGCCGCTGAAATCCGCCAGGATGAAGCCATCCGCCGCGCCTATCTGGGATACTGACGACATGGATGGTTTTGCGCATCAGCTGATTGCCGGCATCGCCACGGGTGGCATCTATGCCTCAGTCGCCCTCGCCCTGGTGATGATTTACCAGGCCACGCATCATGTGAATTTCGCCCAAGGGGAGATGGCAACACTCTCCACCTTCATCGCGCTGACGATGATTCAGGCCGGGCTGCCCTATTGGGTCGCCTTCTTCGCCACGCTTGTGGTCTCCTTCATCATCGGCGCGCTGGTCGAGCGCATCCTGATGCGCCCGGTGCAGAATGCGCCGGTTCTGACGCATGTGGGCGTCTTCATCGGCATGCTGCTCATCATCAGCAATGCCACGGGCTGGGTCTTCGGCCACACCACCAAGGCCTTCCCCACGCCTTTCCAGAGCGATGGCCTGCTCTTCGGCGGGCTGGTCTCGGCGCATGAGCTGGGAAGCACGGCGGTGACGCTGGCGGTGCTGATCCTGGTCTATCTCTTCTTCGCGCATACCTCGCTGGGGCTCGCCATGCGGGCGGCTGCCTATAACCCGCGCTCGGCGCGGCTGGTGGGCATCCGGGTTGGCTGGATGCTGGCGCTGGGCTGGGGCTTGGCTGCGGCCATCGGCTCGGTGGCGGGGATGATGGTCGCACCGGCTGTTTTTCTCGACCCCAATATGATGCTGGGGATTCTGCTCTACGCCTTTGCCGGGGCATTGCTGGGAGGCATTGATAACCCCGCGGGTGCGGTTGGAGGCGGCTTTGCCGTGGGCGTGCTGGAGAATTTGGCCGGCGCCTATGTGGTGGGCACGGAATTAAAGCTGACGGTGGCGCTGGTCATCATCATCGGCGTGCTGGTCGTGCGGCCCTCGGGCCTCTTCGGCCGCGTCGTGTTCAGCCGGGTCTGAGCATATGAAGCCCTTGCTCATCGCCGCTGGCCTCGCCCTTGCCCTTGTGCCCATCTGGGCGCTGGAGAGCTTTCACCTCTTCCAGCTTACGCTTGCCGTCATCATGGCGCTGGCCGTGCTCGGGCTGAATATCGTCACCGGCTATAATGGTCAGATCTCGCTCGGCCATGGTGCCTTCTTCGCGGTCGGCGCCTATGCGACGGCGATCCCCATGTCGCTGCTCGACTGGTCCTTCTGGGCGACGCTGCCCCTCTCCGCCATGGTCTGCGGTATGGTGGGTTGGGGTGTGGGTTTCCCGGCACTGCGCCTCGGCGGGCTTTACCTGGCACTCACCACCTTCGCCCTGGCCGTCGCCGTGCCACAAATCCTCAAGCACAAGGCGGTGGAGGCCTGGACGGGCGGTGTGCAGGGCCTCTTTCTGCTCAAGCCCGAGGCGCCCACCTGGCTCGCCCTCAACCCCGACCAATACATGTATGTGGTGGCGCTGCTGGTGGCGGGCTTTTGCTACCTGCTGACGGCCAATCTTCTGCGCGGGCGCATCGGCCGTGCCATGATGGCGGTGCGCGACAACCCAACGGCCGCCGAGGCGATGGGCATGGACCTTGCCAGCCTCAAGACCCGCACCTTCGCGGTGAGCGCGATCATCACTGGCATGGCGGGGTCGCTCTCGGCTGCCGTGGTGGAGTTTGTGGCGCCCGACAGCTTCACCTTCATCCTCTCCATCAGCCTCTTTGTGGGCATGGTGGTGGGCGGTGTGGGCTCCATCCTCGGCTCCGTCTTCGGCGGGCTTTTCGTGCTGTTCGTGCCGAATTTGGCGGAGGCGATCAGCCGCTCGGCGCCAGGCGTGATCTATGGCGCGATCCTGATCCTCTTCCTCTTCATCCTGCCCGATGGCGTGGCCGGCCTGGTCCGCCGCTTCACCACCAAGAAACGTATCATCCCTGGGAGGGAAACATCATGAGCACAACACGCCGCACCATCCTCATCGCCTCGGGCGCCACGCTCGCCACGCCCAACATCGCCCCCGCGCAGGAAGCGCCCGGCGTGACGGCGACGGAAATCCGCATCGGCAGCACCAATTCGCTCTCGGGGCCGGCTTCCGCCTATTCGGTCATCTCCACCTGCCTCACCGCCATGTTCCGCCGGCTGAATGACGAGGGTGGCGTGGCCGGGCGCCGCATCAACTTCACCGTCTATGACGATGCCTATTCACCGCCGCGCACGCTGGAGCAGACGCGCCGCCTGGTCGAGCAGGATCGCGTCGCCTTCCTGTTCAACCAGCTCGGCACGCCCACCAACAATGCCGTGCACCGCTATGTGAACCAACGCCGCGTGCCGCATCTTTTCCTCGCGACGGGGGCCGACAAATGGGCCAATCCGCGCGAGTTTCCCTGGACCATGGGCTGGCAGCCCAGCTACCGCGTCGAGGCGCAGATCTACGCCAAGCATATCCTGGAGACGCGCCCCAATGCGCGCATCGCGCTGCTCTACCAGAATGATGATTTCGGCCGCGACTACCTCAACGGCGTGCGCGATGTGCTGGGCCCGCGCTTCGACTCCATGGTGCGCACCGCCACCAACGAGGCGACGGACCCGACGGTGGACAGCCAGATCGTCCAGCTCCAGGCGAGCGGCGCCGATGTGCTGGTCTGCGGCGTCATTCCCCGCTTCGCGGCGCAGGCGATCCGTCGCGTGCATGAGATCGGCTGGCGGCCGATGATGTTCATGACCAATGTCTCCGTCTCCGTCGGCGCCGTGATGGAACCGGCGGGCAAGGAGCGCGGCGCGGGCCTCATCACCTCCGACTACCGCAAGGACCAGAGCGACCCGGCCTGGGCCAATGATCCCGGCATGAATGAATGGCGCGGCTTCATGCA
>Ga0214917_10001174_pt1 | contig 34018 bp, 52 predicted proteins | sample LL_1208_BB_MetaG_FD_177983 | JGI IMG/M metagenome (GOLD analysis project Ga0214917, IMG submission 177983) | Freshwater microbial communities from Lake Lanier, Atlanta, Georgia, United States - LL_1208_BB | ecosystem: Environmental > Aquatic > Freshwater > Lake | place: USA: Georgia | collected... | reverse complement strand
TGGAAGAACGCCTCGTTCGGACTTATGGCGCTTCCTACCGAGGTTGTGAAACCCTAAGAGTTACGATTGGGGCATGACCACAATCGTAGCCGTCCAGTATCGGGATAAGGTTCTATTCGGTGCTGACTCACAAGTAACGAGTGGGATTGGTCGCGTTGCGAATCATCCGCAGATGGTAAAGATTTCAAAGCGCGGTGAATTCATAATCGCTGGAAGTGGCGAATGTGCGCCTTGCGATATTGCTCAACATATATGGATGCCACCGAAACCAAGCAATGCTGAAGCCGAAGATTTATACCATTTCATGATTGCTCGAGTTGTTCCATCTCTCAAGCAATGTTTCAAAGATAACGAATACAAGTGGAATGAAACCGACGATGAGGAAACTAAATTTGCTTTTCTTATCGCTATTGGTGGGACAGTATTTGAACTCGCCGATGATATGTCTATCGCTCTTGATTCAAAAGGATTCTATGGAGTTGGCTCGGGTTCTAGTTATGCGATTGGAGCGCTTGCTCAAGGAGCAACGGTTGAAGAGGCTCTCAAGATTGCTTCGAAGTATGACGCCTATACATCCGCGCCTTTTATGTACTTAGAACAATCAAAAAAGAAAGTTGCGCCATCCAATAAAAAGTAGTATCCTAACTCCAGTTGTATATCCTTACAACAAGAGAGGAATCTATGAACGAGAATCAAGAACTGATTGACCAAAAGTTCAGTCAGATAATCAATAAACCAACTATCAAGGCAAAGCGTCCACCAGCAAAGTTTCCTGAACTTCGCTACTTATGGGGCATCACCTTGTTGGGTAGTTTCATTCTGATTGTCATTAGTTCGGTAATTAGCACCATAATTGAATCCCTCTAATCCGCATACGCAGATTACACGGGACTCAAAGTAAGTTCTATCGGGAACAGGAATTACTCGGTAACAATCAGCCGAGTGATTCCTGTTTTTCCATATATCGTTCGGGGTCATAAATAATTATCGCTTTCGCAATCAAGTGAGGTTGTAAAGTTTTAGCGTGGTGTCCGCAAAAGTAAAGTTCGCCATTTAGAAAACTGGCTCCGACCTTTGCTCTTGCTCCGCATCTGTCGCATTTCTCAAAGACTTCGAGAATGGTCTCAACCATCGCGGTCATTTCTTTTTCTCAGGCGGATATTTTTCAATCCGTTGCTTGATTCTTCCATCCTTGTAAAGCCGAACAATCCAGCCATCTTTGATTTGGATTGGATTGAATGGGTGTTTGCTTTTGTACTGTCCGCTACTCAAGGCGTCCTGCGTTCCTATCCGTCACAGGACCACCAACAATCCAAGCCCTACAAGTGCGAGCGCTGGCACATTTGAAATCGAACGCCTCGCAATATCCCAAGTCACCTGCCTCGGCTACATCCCAAGCGGTCTCGCGGGTATCGCCTTGAGCAAGTCCCCCTTCGATACATTGGAGCATCTCTGAGGTTTGGATAAACGCCGCGCAGTTTCCGCATCGCTGTTTCTTGGCTTCTTCGGCGCTAACGCCCCATTCAGCCCCCATCTTTGCCCAGTAGTCATCATTAGGCTCGGATGGGTTCAAAGGACCGTAGGAAGCCGTTTGTATGGCTTTGGCGCGGTTCATGAGATTAGCCCTTACATCCTGAGTCGCGGTTGGGCATGAAGCCTTCAAAAGTTTGGAGACTGCTGGCGTAAGGGTCATGGGCTAAGGGTATCAGGCGAACAGATGTTCGAATTGTGCGTACATTGTGCGTACAAATTTAGATTCAAATTTAGCCCTATCTTGGGATGATTTCTAACCCCAGTTGTGTTATACTGGTGTTGTCCGAGAGGAGGACAGAAATGACAGTTCAGATTGAAAACAACGAGATTCTTGATTTCGTTGAATATGTCGATAGTTTCTACAATCCTGTGACTGGTGTTTATCCAATCAAGGGAGCGACTGTCGAGGTCATCACAAAAGCAATCAAAACTTATATTGGAACCGCTACTACTTACGGCGGGGGGGATAGCGTCGATAGAGAGTTCGTCCGAGACATCATCCTTCAGAATCCTGAATGTGTGGTAATCGCATGAATATCGAAGTCATAGGTATCGGGGTCTCAAAAGAGGACACCGACAAAATCAAGGAAATCATCATCGAGAAACTCAAAGAGGGAGGCACAAAATAATGGCTACACGCTCACTAATCGGAATCAAAAACAAAGACGGCTCAATCGAAACGATTTACAACCATTGGGACGGTTATCCAACTTATGTCGGAACTGTTCTAACACTTTTCTACGGTGAGAAGGAAACTCGCAAGTTGCTCAAGTTGGGCAATCGCTCCAGCCTTCACCCTAAGCCAACCAAGTTAGACACCTATCAGGCTCGAGGCGAATCAGGTCAGGAATCGGTCAAGTACGGCTCATTCGCTGAATTCGCTCAGGCTCCCAAGTCGGGCGCTGAGTTCGCTTACCTGCTCGAATCAAACGAGAAGTTTGGATACGCGGGGTTTAGTTGGGTCGCCTATCAGGTGGATTGGCAGAACGATTCCCTCAAGCGCCTAGGCATCATCGAGCGCGGGGTCTCCTACAAGGAGACACTCGCCGCTTGAGTTGAATAACCAACCCCAATTTGATATACTGAACCTGTTCTTAGAGAGGAGAACGAAATGGCTAAAAGAAGTCAGTTAGCGGTGGGTCAAGAATGGGCTTACAGCAACTCGAGACAGCATGAATACACAACATGGGGTAGCCACTACAAAGCAACTATTGTTGCGGTTGAACCTTATGAAAAAACTTACGGTGGCAAATTTTGGCAGACTGCTAAAGGCAATGGCGTTCTTGTCGAAGTTCGAGGCTACGGCGGTAAAGTTCAAAAAGTTCTTCAGTTGAGCCAGTTGTGGATTCCATGGGCTGAATATGAAGTTGGTCTTGTTGAATACAAGGCTCAATGGGAAATCGCTCAGGCTAAGGCAAAAGTCGCTCAGGCTGAAAGAGAAAAGTTCCAACAGGAAGTTTATTTACCAGCCTTGAAAGAATTTCAAAAAGCGATTGAACAAATCAGCGGTAAATATGTCGGGATTTATGAAACAGTCGGACAGTTGCCAGTCGAAGTCTTACAGGCTGTGACCAAGGCGATTCAAGAAAAGGCGGTGGCATAAATGGCTGAGCAAGGTTATCCGAAACCATGGACTGAAGAGGACTATAAGTTTTGGGATGAATACGCAAAATTCGCTGAACAGAACCCAGGACTAGCACAGGTAATACATAACGAGGTTATCTCTAAAATGAAAGAGGAGGGTCAATAAAATGGGTTGGGATGTAACTCAGGTCGGTGCCAATATCACCACCAAGAAATTCATCGAGTATTACATTCGAAGCACTTACGACGGAATCTATGAAGCCGTCAGAATCTTCGAAGGTAAAAATGTCGGAGGTCAAAAGGCTTTCTATGTCGCCCTTCGCAGATTGGAAAACAACTCAGTCTTTGCGTGTGTCTTTTTGACCAAGCGTAAGAATGGGCAATTCGCAATCAAAGTCATGGGAGAAGATGAAGAGCCATTCTTCTACGAGGCTCCTAAATCATTCATCAAGGTCTTGACTCCAGCCAAAACTTATACAGGCGCTTGGTGGAGAAATAAATGCCTTGAGAAATATCAGGAACTCGCCAATGCCTAAATGGTTTATCTATCGCAAACGGAGTACGCTCCGTCTATCCCGAGTTAGGAGTAACAATGGCAAAAGAAGCCAAGCCCGTAAAACACGAACTCTTCTCTTACAAAGTTGAGATGGTGGTTCATGTTTTTGCTGAGAATGAACCTCAAGCAAAAGAGCGTTTAGATAGAGATGGTGGATTCGTTAGCAAGAGAGATACATTTTTGCTAGATAAGACCGAACTGCCTAATGGATAAAGTCGCTTTAGTTATCAGCATTATCGCGCTCGCCATATCAATCAAAGCCCTGCGCGAATCACGATGGATTGAACTAGATTGGAACTTTGACGAGGATAAAGATGCTTGAGAAGGATGGTGCGACCCGTGAAGTCGTTATCGTTGAGCAACTGCTCGACTTTCTAAAGACCCCATAGGTCATCAAGACTACGAACTGATTCAATCGCCAACTGATAGTTATTGATTTGATTAGCAGACGGACCCATCAATCTCGGAGCAACCGATTCAATCTCGCTTACAAGATTCCAGCCGAATATGTGAACTCTGACCATCTCTGCTTTCTCCTTGACCCCACACCACAAAATGAAATCGGCTTTCTCTTTTAGATAAGGCAACTGCGTATAGGAAATAGCCCTGCCCCAATCCTGCCAAAAATCAAATGTCCAAGTCTTGACCTCACATCGACCAAGTGGCGTATCAATATCGCAAAGCGCATCATTGTCAAAGTTATAGAAGTTGGGTTGTATTGGCAATCCATTGTTGAGGAAATATCTCTCAGCGCCTACCTCACCGTATCGTCCGACTAGATGGCTATTGATTGAATTCCTGTAATGACCTTGGACATCTTGCCACTTCGCAAAAGATTTCTGAGCAAGGAACTTTGAGGTTTCTATCTCCGCATCATCAAGATATAAAGTCTCAACTAAAGGTTCATATTCCATTGATTAGGCTGACCCATAGATATTGGAGCGATGCTTTGAATGACTGACCGATTTTCATAGAGTGCTAAGAGTATTGCTTCAGCACGGTCAGGCGAAGCGACACCCCGTTTTTTCATATCAACCTTGGATTCAATCACGACTCGACCCGATGCGTCCGATGTATAGGTTGGTCCTGCCAACTGTGAGAGAACGAATCTATCTACATTCAATCGGACATCCTGCTTGCCATCCTTGGGCTGTATCAACTGACGAGCGTTCCACCACATCTCGGCTCTTTGATTCTTGAACTTGGCTTGGTCTTTGGGCTTCTCGGCTACATTGACTCCGATGATGTCAGCGGGTAACTGGCGCTCCTTGACCCATCTATCCAACATGGAGACAACGCCCCAACCTAATCCGATGGTATCGACCTTGACTCGAACTCGGTCTCGCAACTGTCTATCTTGATGAATCTTGATACAGGTTTCAATCTCTCGCATTACTACGCCAGCCACATCAACTGCGTTGGCGTTTTGTTTACCCGATGAGCGATGAGCGATGCTTACCTTGTATCCATCTGCTCGAGCAATAACAAATTCATCTCCACCATCTGAAGCAATATCCACCCCAAGTTTGATTATGTTTGAATCCAATGGCTCTTCGTTCTCGGTAGATAACTCAGCCCATGCGAACGGGATGACTTTGCCCGTACTCGACTTAGGAAACTGCGCCAATACACGGGCTTCAACGAATGGCGAATCTTCACCGAATTCGGAAACAACATCATTGACCCATGTTTGGTCTACGAGGTGAGTTCGAACCTCATGGGCTTCTATGTAATCAGGACATGAGCGACATCTGCCCGTAGGCTCACCCGTAAAGTTTGGAGTGTCATAGGCGCTAATCGGAATCACATTGTAAAGCGGACTCGAGCAGATTCTCTCGAACCAAGTTTGTTCTGAATCTGTTGGAGGGTTTCCAAGTACAAGAAGTTTGGTATTGCCACCCGTCATAAGAGATTCAAGTGCGCCACCGATTGTGTCCGATAAACCTCCAGCCTCATCAACAACAACTAAAAGGTTTGGAGCGTGGATACCCTGAACCGCTGTTTCATCATGAGCGCTTGGACTAAATCCGTATCCAACTACGGTGCCATTTATTTTCCATTGAACCGTATCGGCTTCCCCAGGCAGATTATGTTTAGCATGAACTCTTCGAATATGCGGCCACATAATGTTTCTCACTTGTCGGTGTGTGGTCGCTGTCGTGATTGCTACCGCTGTTCCCGCTGGATGCGTTGATAACCACCACGCAACTGCTCTCGCCGCAAGGTGAGATTTCCCAGGCGCGTGACAAGCAGGAACTACCGTTCTTTTATTTATCAAAAGGGAATTGAGAATCTCTTTCTGTTTACTCCAAAGAGTCTCGCCTAATCCTTCTTCAACAAATCCAACTGGGTCGCCTTGCCATCTCGCCCACGGATTTTCTAACTCCGCATCGAGCATGACTGATAAGGCATGACGCTCTTCAGGTGAGAGCATGGCAAGCAACTCGGCTTGTTTGATGGAATCACTTTCGAGGAACTTATCGAGAAGTCTCTCGCTCATAAGTTAGGCGCTTCTTGTTTTGCGTGACTCGAGAACCTTGGCTATTTTCTCTTGAAGTTCTCCCATGGTGACTGTAACTCGAACCTCTGACACCGAATGGCTCAAAACCTCTTGTTTATCAATGCGCCCGAACTCTTCAGGTACCTGACGCTCAAGCCACCAAGCCGATGCTTTCCAATCACCTTGACTCGCCGCACTTGAGATGACTGCGACCTTTTTAGCGATTGCTTCGTTTCTCGCCCGTGTCAAAGACTCTAAAAAATTCAAATATATTTTCTCCTCGGGTTTAGGTTTGGCATCAGGAATCGTCGCCAATCTATCCCGCTCTGTCATTCCTCGGCTCATCCAATGATAAAAAGTGGACTCAGCAAGATTGACCATGCCGACTGCCTTGCTAACTGGAACACCAAGAACAATCAGATTGATAAGTTCATCGCGTCTTGTGTCGTCGAGTAGAACGGTTGTCCCTTTTGGTCTGCCCTTGGGTTTAGCGCTCTTCTTCTTTACTACTGCGGTTGTCACTAGAACTCCTGCCCTATGTACCAAAATCCTAAGTCAATAGTCCAATGGTGTTTATCGATTGACAAGCCAAGCGCGAATCCGCTGGTGCGTCCCCAAGCGAACCAATATCGTCCAATCTTTTTCTCCATAGGTTTATTCTACCTCTAACAATTTGAACAGTAATTGAAAGCCCGAACATTCTCTTTTCGGATAAAAATTGTTCGAGAGCAATGGAAACATGAAACCTGAATAATTTGTCTCTTATCTTCAACTCGTTTTATTTCTAAGCCTAAAACTTTCATTCTCTTTCCTCCACACTACAAAATTCAACGGGGATAAATAATAACTCAGCGACATCTTTCCAGCCATAGATTGAATTAGCCCATTCATTCAAATCCTCGGTGTGAACTCTCATATTGTGTTCGCCGACTCGGATTGTTGTTCTTCCAATCGGGATATGCCCAGGCTTGGATTTTCCACCCGAGAGAATCTCTGCTACCTCTTCAGCGGTAAATCCTGTTCCCTTCAATCCTGTTGAGGTCAAAAGTTTGTTGAGTTCCTGTGGGTCATAGGTTGCTAAGTCGCTTGTCCGATTATCCACAATCAAAATCTTTATCTCCTCCACATCATCAACATCAACCCAATGAACGGCAATCTTCTCCCATCCCAACTGGACTGCTCCTTGATAGGTATGGTTTCCCGAAATAATGTGCTTGGTGCGTTTATTGACCACGATAGGTCGGTACTGACCCATTACCTCTAGGGATGTGGTGATTGCTCCTACATCGCCCTCACGCGGGTTGAGAGGATGAACTTTGACCTCATTGATTGGGACTGTCTCTATATCCTCGGGGTTTGAATCAGAACGCTCAAGGTGAGGTTGAGGTTCAACTGGTTTGCGTTCAGGTAATCCCAATCGGGTTTTGATTGCTTTGATGGCTTTCTGCTTTGTCGGTGCCTCGGTGTATAACTGCTCCTTCCAAGCCTTGTACGCCTCGAGTTCAACCGTAAACTTCCATGCGCTTATCTTTACTTCAGGGTCACTAGGTAAAGGCTTAGAATCGCTTATAGGGTCTTTATCCTTGCCAGTCATGAGCCTATCTAAAGTCTCAACCTCAGATTGAGTGAAGCCTGTGCCATCGAGTTCAGGAAGTGCGGTCAAAAGATTCTTGAGCAATGGCTCGTTGTAAGTGGCAAGGTCAGTCAATCGATTATCAGCCAAAACAATCTTGCGAGCGCTCTCTTCATCTACATCGACATAGGTGACTTTGATTTTTTTCCAGCCGAGTTTCCTCGCCGCTTTGTATGTGTGATTCCCCGCGAGGATAAAGTTCGAGCCATATTGAACAACAATCGGTCTGTACTGCCCATGGGCTTTGAGAGATTGAGCAATCGCTTCAATATCGCCACGACGAGGATTTGTCGGGTACGCCTCAAGAGATGAAATAGGAACTGAAGCAACTTGTCCAACTTTTATCTTCGCTTTCATTTGATATACAACCAAGCCTCAAAATTGTAGAACTTCCAAAACATTGTGCCTACTGTGAATCCTGCGTTCTCTGCCAATATCTGATTTCGAACCGATGAGTTCACTTTCATCATCGGGCGAAGGTCGCGTTCTTTGTTGAGTATCTGTTCAGCGGTAAAGGCTTTGCGCTTGAAGTCGTAGTGAGCGCCGTGAATAACCTGCTCGAGTTCGCCCGATTCTTCTCGAACTTTCTCAGCCCATATAAAAGCCCCACCCTCAACTAGAGATTCATAGATGATGCTAAGAATGTTTGGTCTGTCCTCATACGGAATGAACTGAAGAGTGAAGAGTGAAAGAATCAAACTCGACTTACCAAAACCATTGAAGGCTCGAAGGTCTTTGCGAACATAAATCGTTTGGTCGTGGGACTCAGGCAAAAGATTGTCGGCTATATCAATTCCGATTTTCTTACCGCGGTGTGGAAGGCGCTCAAGAAGTTTTCCAGTTGAGCAACCCAAGTCAATCACCTGAGTATCTTCGGTCATAAAGTATGTACTCAAATCACAAATTGCTTCAGTTAGCGTGTGATAGTTTGGGATTGATTGCGCGATATGCTCATCAAAGTTTTGAATTGTGTCGAATGAGAATGGCTCAGTAGAACTCATGAAGCCTTCTACCAATCGCTTCCACGACTGGGATAGTGATGGTTCTCCCGCACCGCTCGTATCTTTCGGAATCTGAAACTCGTCGTCCATCATCGTAAAACTCCGTCCATCCATCAGGTAAACCTTGAAGGCGTTCACACTCCAAGGGTGTTAGTTTTCTCAAAGCAAAACCTTCATCATCGCCTGTAAGAACTCCGTGACGGTCTTGCGCTGTAATTGTGTACATCGGGTCTCCATCATCTTTGATGAGTCGCCCGTTTGGTTTCTTGTTTACTCGGGCAACATCTAAGACTGGTCTCACGAAGGGAACATTGTTACCTCCAGTTCCCATGTGAGCGAGAAGTGTTGGAGCGACATTCTCAAAAGTTCTAAAAGCGTTATCTCGGCGGATGAACTGCTCGACTACATATTGTCGGGAGTTTCCTCCTTTGTAGTAGTGGGCGTCAAGGGTCGGAGAAATGTGGGAGAAAAACCCCTGCCTTCCTTCTCGTTCTTTCGAGTTCGACTGAGCATTGCTTCCACTTGTTGTTCCGATAGGAAATACTTTGGGTCGGGGGTTTCCTCTAAGATGTCCGATAAGGAATACCCTTTCTCGGTGTTGCGGGACTCCGAAATTTTGGCTGTCAAGCAATTCCCATTGACAGTCATACCCCAAGCCATCCAAGACTTCGAGGATGATTTCGAAGGTTCTTCCTCCGTCGTGGTTGAGGAGTCCTTTGACATTCTCAAAGAGGATATACGGTATTGATTTTTCGTGAGCGAGTCTAAACATTTCAAAAGCGAGTGTCCCTCGGGTGTCATCCAAAGAGAATCCAGTTCGCTTTCCCGCAACTGAAAAAGTCGCACAAGGGAATCCTCCAACGAGGAGGTCGGCGTCAGGAATGTCTCCAGCGGAAACATCTCTAATATCTCTTCCGTCAGGTTGTTCTCCGAAATTTCGGGCATAAATTTTCCTCGGTCTCTCTAGCCATTCGTTAGCCCATACGCACCCATGACCTGTTCTTTCAAGTCCAAGTCGAAAGGCTCCAATTCCAGCAAAAAGTTCAATGAACTTCATTAGATAACTGGTTTCGCTGGTCGTCCTCGTCTACGGATTATGTTTCCGTCAGCATCATATTCGGGAGTGCGTGGAATTTCATTGCGGATGATTTTGTAAATCAACTGCTCAGATACTCCCATTGCTTCCGCAATCTCTCGATAAGTGATGCGTTGTTTACGCAGTCGAAGAATCAACTGCTTGCGTCTCTTTCCTAAATCCTGAATCTGAACTTGGTGAGTGCGAATCGCATCAGTCAGCAATTTGACTTCATCAAGACCCTTGCCGTCTAACTCAGTTGCTTCCATGACCGTACTCATAGCGTCTCTCCTTCTTTGAACAAGCGTTCGAGTGATTCGTCGAACTTTACTTTTTTCTCAATCGTGTTTGCCGTAGCCACAAACTCTAAATGAATTTTGGCTCGACTCTTTTCAAAAGCAATCGCAATAGCCAAGAAGAATGGCGCAAAGAAAACCATAACTCCTAGGACACCTGCGACTGTCCAAATAATTTCCCAGTTCAAAAGTTCCTCTCTTTCCTAACTCCTCGTATGTAAAGCACTAAAGAATTCTTATCTTTTTTCGGTGGCAGATAAACCAACGACTTCACATACTCGGGAGAATCATCGGGAAGTATTCCCGCATCAACGAGTCCATCAATCGCCGCTTTGACTGCTGGATTACAAGCGCCTACATCTTGGAGTCTCCCGCCTTTTTGGTGCGGTTCAACTGTGACGGTAATCCATGCCATCGGCGGTATTCTCTCAGATTTCGCCAATAGTTGAAAACCGAGTCTCCACTCTTTCGTGAGTTTGGCTCGTTCCCAACGATTGCCCGCTCGCTCCGCATTAGTTGTCCAAGGTCGCTGATTGAACTCGAGCGTGTAAATTGTCTGCTCAGTCTCATCGATACGGCAAAAACATTCTTCCATGTTCTAAACATGAGGCAAGGTCCATTTCATGTCAAATTGCGTTTTTTGTCCGTAGTTATCTAACTTCCACCAAACATTGACATTATCTTGAAAAGGAATCTCTTCTGCCGACTCAACCTTTTGAATCAGGTAGCCGAGTTCACGGGCTTTGGCTCGATTGGATTCGACCCATCCATGACATCCGCTAATTCCAGTTCCGCAAAGAACAATTAGGTTTGCTGGTTGATGAAGCAATTCATCTTTCGAGCCACCCATCATTCGAGGGCGTCTGTGATGAACTGAAACAGGAGTTCCAAGAAAATCAGTAGCGCAACGCTCACAACGATAATTAGCCCGAGCAAGAACTAGCCATCTCGTTTCATCAGAAACTTGGTTAGGTTTAGGTTTTGCCATTGGAGTCTTTCATCCGCGATGGCGTCCAAGCAAGCAGGGCATATCGTTGAGTTCGTTTGAACCGCCATCTGCTGTACCAATCGACAAACCGCAATATCCTCATAGGTCAGATGCCACCTGTTCATTATCACTTTCCAACGGAGCATCTTTTCCTTTCGCCAAAATCTGCCGAATCTCATTGAGATATTTTTCGGCTACTTCAGGAGGAGCCTTTCTTTGACTCGCTGATTCAATCTCCAAAGAAATCAATCGTCCGCGTTCGCGCTCACGCTCTGAACTCTTACGGTATCTCCATTCTCGATTGATATGAGAAGGATTGATTGCTGAGTCGTGATTAGCATAATGGGCAGAAACAATTTTCTTCGCTACTTCTAACGGTATGTCAACATCTAAAGATTCAGCCCATGCGCGAACCTTCAATTCATCAACCTGAACTCGAAGGTCATAGATACCTACATAGCCAATCAGAATCGCAATATCAGATAGATTCATTCTCTAACTTCTTTGCTAGTTCAACTGCCCTCATTGCTGATTGCTCATGCTTGGTTCTGACTCCAACTCCACGCAAAACTAAATCCATCTGACGCATTGAAGGAACTGTCCCGATGTAATCAAGAGCCTGTTCAATCTGTTGCTCTGAGTACCCTCGCTTCTCAGCCGCTTGGCAGATTGCGAGAAGAGAGTGCCACGCATTTTTTCCTAGTGGCTTGACTCTTTGTTTTTCCCACCATCTACGGGCAACTACTTCCGAGAGCGCGACAACTGCGACAGCAGTTTCGTCGCTCTTTGTTGTAGATAGGACGGATGTATAGGACGGATGGTACGGAGTGGAGTTGGGGAGTTGAACCTCCAAAGTTGGGGAGTTGGGGGTATCTGAGTTGGGGAGTTCTACCCCTCCTAAACTTTCTTCCTCCCCAACTGAATTGGGGAGTTTCTTCCATATCAACTGATACACGGTTGCGTTACCGCGGGAGTTTCCCTTGGTGATAATTTTCAAATGTCCATCGGTAATCATCTCGTTGATGACCTTTCGGACATACTCAACCGAGCATCGACCCTTTGAAGCAAGGTTTGACTGAGAAGCAAAGAAACGACCATCATCATGAGAAATATCTGCGAGCGCAAGATGAATCAAAAGTTTGGTGCCATCATAAGGAGAATCGCTCCACACTTTTGTTATCCATCTTATGCTCACAAAATACCTCCGCAATGGGGACAAGATTTTTTACGCCCCTGAATTTCAATCACTCGACCATTGATACATCTCAAATCGACATAGACTTTACAGCCCTTGCGAGTCTCTTTGAGTCGCGCAATGCGTCCCGCTTTATGGAGGACGGACAATACACCCGAAGCAGTTCCGTGATGAAGTCCAGTAATCTCAGAAAATTCTTTCCAAGTAATTCCCGTGAGCCGTCTTTGTCCTAGCAAGTTCAAGGCTTGCGCCTGACGCAAAGCGGTCTTTCCTGACCTATCTGCGTCTAGCGCTCGCTCTTTACTTGTATCGGTACCGCTGTGACCTGAAGTTCCGTTATACGGTAACTCGGGTTGAATCTGTTGTATCGACATTGGCATCCTCTTCCAATTTCGGTGGGTTCAATTTTGACTGTTGTTCTTTGAACTTGGCACGGAATTGGTCGAGAAGTCCAACTGGGTAAGCGTCCTTGTTCGCTGTTATGTACTGACCGATTTCAGATAACGACTCGATGTTCGTTGCCTGATGAATTTTTGTGAGAACTGCTTGAGGCGCTAAAACATCCTCCGCACTTGAGCGTTCGTATGAAGTGGCATCAGGGTCAGGTTCGTCTGTTGGTAAACAGAGTGCTTGAAGTAATGCGGTTCTAAATGCGACTGACATGGCTTTGGCTGTTGCCTTATCACCTGAGTCCATTGCTTCACCGACAACTGTTGTTTTGATAGCGTCACCACTAGCACCGATGAATGTATAAGTCACTTTGACTTTGACATGACCCATCGCTGTTCGATTGCGACCAATCTCAACTGTGTCATAGGAGTAGTCCTCAACTGTCGGTACAACAACAACTCCAAACTTTTGTAGTTGTGGAGATACTGCGTTTACAACTGAATCAATTCCACGGAAATTGAATCCTTGGGCTTGATTGCGGTCTTTCTTAGCAATGCCACCAACTGCTTTCATAACTTCATTGAGGGCTTGCGCTATTGGTAATTTATCCATGATTCTCTCTCTACTCTGCGATTATGAATGAAACTGAAACCTCGGCAGGTACAACCTTGACCGCTGGCACAATTTCACCTTGGGTTGATATTACCTTATCAGCATCTTGATTCAAAGCACTTAGGGCTTTTTTATCAATTTCTTTTTTGATTCGAACTAATTCAGGTGCGCTTGTCTCAGCCCATGCGATGAACTGTTGTTCGTTCTCAATATCGAACTTCACGCGACCTGCGGTGGTCTTGATAGTGCCATGGGGCAAAACTACCGATTTACGACCCTCAGAGCGTTGTAGGAGGGCGTATGGCTTTAGGTTAGCCTCAAACCATTCAGCATCTCTCTCAAGGGCTGTATTGACCTTCTCGAGCCATTCTGTGACCCTTTGAACTTCTCGGTCAAAGATGGCTTTGTTATCTGATTGCTTGCGTCTGATTGAAGCAAGTTTTCTCATAGCCCAATCTGCTTTTGAATCATCATCTACGATGAATGGTTCACGGGCTGGTTCCTCGACGATTTCGAAATCATCAACTGCTTGTACTGCGTTGTCCATGTGGACTCCTCTCGTTAGGGGAGAGGATACATAACTGGGGTTAGATAGTCAAATCCTCAGAACCCGATGATTTGTCCAACATACATGGAGGCACCGACAATCGTGGCGATGAAGAGCGCCCCGACGGTACGAATAACCCATTCGGAGCGACTCTCCATCTTTTGAATTCTATCTGTTATATGTTCCATGGCTTGAGAGATTCGTTCCGTATCAGAATCATAAACATCTTTGCGAAGATAGGTCTGACTTACATTGAGGTTCATCTGCTTGACTTCCATTGTTAGGTCATCAAGCCGACGCATAACTTCGCCTAATGTTGGTTGAATCTCTTCTGCCATGATTATTCCTTATATGCGGGACGAGCAACGCCCATAATGAGTTTGTAGGCTCTCTTCTTGAGGAAAGCACCATCACCGTTGGACTGACTGCCCTTAGTATCACCGCTGGTGTTCCCTTCATAAACCCAAAGAGTTCCTTTGCCATCATTTTTGAAAACAATTCCAACATGGTCAGCCTGAGCATCTTCGTCAAACTGGAAGAAGGCAATATCGCCAGCCTTTGCTTGACCGACTGGAACTATCTGACCCTTCTTAGCAAACCATTTCAAACCAACATCGCAAGAAGCAAAACCTTTTTTGGATTGAGCCGCGATTAGGTCAGAGAGTCCTGCCTCTTTGAAACACCATGAAACATACATAGCGCACCAAGGTTGATTGTTGAGTCCGAACCATTTTCCGAACTTAGTATCGTTGTTGGCACCTTCGCGGTATCCAGCATCAACTTCGGCTTTAGCCGCATCAAGAACTTTTTGTAATGACATTATGCCTTCTTTTTGGCTGAAGCCTTCTTAGTTGGCGCAGTAATTTTCTTAGTTACTGATGCGGTAATCGCATCTGCTACTTTGCCAAAAGCGGGGTCGTTTGGATTTGCCGCTCTGAGTGCGACTGGAAGAACGGCTGAGATACCAGCCGCCAAAATTGCCTTGAGTGAATCTCCATCAAGAGCGAAGATGTCTCCGCCTGTAATCATAAATGCCGTAGTAACCGCCGCTAGAAAAGACCGTCCATAAGAGGCGAGCATTGCTTTAGTTTTCTTATCCATTATTTCTCCTAAGAGTAGTAGGTAAATTCTAACCTATGGTTTCTCAACCTAGGTTGCTTGATTTCCAATACATAGTAAATCAGCCCCGCTAGATAAAAGCCAAACCGTGTCTCCCGTGTGAGGCGAGTAACTGTGAAGATACTTGACTGACGGAAGGGTATTTGTATCTCCAGCAATTTGAATGTCAATCGTCTTTGCTGAACTGTTGTAATTGACCACATAGCCTTGACGAAGCCTGAGTCCCTGTGGACTAGCCTTGATTTGATTTACGAGATAACTCAAGTCCATTAGAACCTCCGAGTTCTGCCGATAGCGTTCATGGTTCCATTCGCCGCAAGCGGGATGGAAATAGCATCAAGCATGAGAACCTTATCAATACCAACTGGCGAGCGAGTGACCTTCACCAAGTCATAAACATCATGAGCGGGATTCACAATTTGGTCCCATGTGATTTTTTCCGATGCGCCAATAACTTTACGAAGTTCGGCTCTCGCCGCTTCTTGGGCTTCGGCAACTGTAAGAACGGTTGGCGAACTCATGAACTTAGGAACTTCGCCATAAGTTCGACGATATGTTGGCGATGAGGGATTATCGTCCCAAGCCTCGCCTAGAACTCCAATACTTAGATTTGTACCCTCACCAGTAAAGATAACTCCGTTGTAAGTCTCATCAGTTGAAAGCGAGCGAGCGAGTTGAATCAAAACTGAATCACTACCGTCCGTATAAGTTTCAACTGGAGTTCCCGAATCAGGGTCGGGAATTGGTCTCATTCGAGCAATGCCATTCTCATCAAAATATAAATCCATTGAAGCAGACTCAGCAATTTTCAACGCTTCACGCCAAGGGTCACTTGACTGGTCAAGGGTTGGATAGAGGAGGGTTGTTGTCTGATTCGTAGCAGGAAAGATTGTTTGAACTTTTGGATAACGATATTTCAAAATTTGTTCAATGGCTGTTTCTTTGGCAGTTCCATCTTCAATATAGAACTCATGATTAGTGAACTTTGCCCTAGCCAAAAGTAGGCTTCTATCTGAACCCTTGATAGCAACTTTGATTCCTTGAGCGCTTTCGGTTATATCAACGCTGGTAATAACAAAGACACCAAGGGGAACAAGTTCTTCGGTACCATCTTGAAAAACGATACCGCGATAGATTTTCACTTCTCGGTTATATGGCAACAAAACTGAAGAGATGTTGTTTGTAGGAACTAAAGTCCCGTCTTTATCGACGAACTCAAGTGAACACTCTCGGCGAATTGAACGACGATTATCAATAGTGACTTCACCTGAGATTGGTTGCGCCGTACTGAGAATGGTTCCGTTTGCCATATCGTAAATCTCAATTTTGATTGTGCTTACATGAGATTTCCGAACGGCTGTTTTGAATTCCGTGGAAACTGGATACATTACGGAGCCTCAACCTCGTAATAAGTAACCTTGACTTTGCGTACTAATGAACCTATTTTTCCTGATTCAGTCCAGTTACGCTCAACAAAGCGAACATACTTTTGGCGACCTAGTGGGTCGTGAACATGAAGAGTTCCTTGATAAGTGAGAACTGGATATAACTCATCCCATTCTGTTTCACCTGTTGTGACAAACTCATAAGTTCCATCCACACCATAAAGTGATTGAGATACAACAACAGTCTTTGAAGCCCCAAGTGGTTTGAACACACCATAAGATTCAACTATCGTTGAGTTCAAAGGCTGAAGTACATCAATCCCAGTAATGCGGATAGTTGGATTTTCAGGGGCAGTAAAAGACCATTGAGCAGGGTTTGTAATTTGAATAGGTACAGTTGTTGTGTATGCCGATGAAATAGTTGCCATTAGATGTCAGCCCTCGCTTTTGCTCTATAAGTAACTGTTGTATCCAAAGGAACTTCATAATCATTCAAAGTTGCTATCTGCGAACTATTTGCCGTTACTGGCGAATTACGAATTGCGCTGTAAGTCGAACCATCATCATCTGAACGCTCAACATCAAAAACAAAGTTGCTAAATCCTCCGCGTGTGAATACGGCTTCATCTCCAGCATGAAAAGCAATTTTGTCCACATAGTGAACTTCACCCGAACCAGCATTAGTTACTTTCACAAATACTTGAGCATGGGTAGCAGTAGGTGGAGCAAGAACTGTTGCTGTCGGTGATACCCAACCTGAACTGGTATCGGAGACTCCAGTTCCATAGGTTGTCGAGATTGTGCCACCCGTTGAGTTCAGATAGCGAATACCAACTTGAGTGGTACGAGATGTTGTACCAGCACGGAAGTCTGCGATAGCCGAGAACTCTTGATTTGCGGTAACCGTGAACTTTGTTGCTGTTGTTGTTGAAGCAACCATGTCCCCGCTGGCGCTCGCAGTTAGTCCAAGAGATGCGCTACCTGATGAGGCTTGTGCGGTGGAGCGAGCAATCGCGCAATTAGTTACCGCCGCCCATCCAGTTGTATTAGTTTCAAGGGAGGCTTGATTCGGACTCAAGATATTTGTTCTTCCAAAAACGGTTAGAGTTACAGCACCTTCATTTGAATCAAAGAACGCGGTAATCAAGGGAGTTGCTGGAGCATCAACATCAATAGTGAATTGACTATAAGCCCAGTTGCTAAAGTAATTAGAACCATTTACTAACTGAGCAACTCTTACATAAGCGCGATAAGTTGTTCCATCTGCTAAGTCAGCCTCGAGAGTTTGACCATCATTTGTTGAAGCAACGATTCCTGTCTCGACTGTTGCGGTTGAAGTATCTGCGCTAAAACTTCCACCTCCATAAGTAGTTGAGTCAAAGACTTTTATTTCATAAGCGCTCTGTGGGTCACCATCACTATCAGCATAAGTCCATGTGACCGATGGGAAAGTTGTATCGGTAATTGTTCCCGATGGAGCAGTCACGGTAACGGTAGGTTGTGCGGTAGTAATCACATCTACATAAAGTTCATAAAGGTTTGCTCTATCACCACTAGCCGTAGCGTTATCAGTAAACTTCACAACCAAGTTATCTATCGCCGTTTGACTCCATGTTTCACCAGTTGGAGAGGCTGTAAGTTTCAAAGCGGTATCAACTGTTCCAAGCGCAAAAGTATTTTGTTTCGTGTAAGGGACTGAATAACTAACTGTTCGACCATTTCGGTCAGATATAACACCAAGACTAAGTTGGGCATTACCTGAAGTTCCTACGCTCATGCGAGCGCGAAGATTTACATAAACAATTTTTTCTGTTGCCGCTAGGGTCGTTGTACCAAACTCTGCTTCGTAGGAAGCGGGAACTGTTGAACTGGTACGGGTTATGTAGGTTGTGTCGCTGTTATCTGAAAGCGCCGCATGAACTGAACCCGAACCACCCGAGATTGTAAAAGCCGTCGCGTTGTTCCAGTTAGCATTAGGGCGAAGTGTGTAGGTAGCCATTATCTGTTAGCCAACTCCTTTGCCAAAACTGCGAATGTTTCTTGAATACGCTGAGTAATTATGTCAGCCTTCTCATCAACATTTTGAGCCGCACTTGTATCAACATTGACTACGAAAGCACCCTGTTCAATAGTGATGTTATTTCCTGAGATTCCGCGAGTCATCAAGTCCGCATTTGTGACCGCCGCTAGATTCATTTGAGCGTTAGCAATCTTGGCACCGAACGCCGCTTCAGAACCGTACATACCAATCGCCGCACCTGTGAAACTAATCTGCTTTTGAAGTTCATTGATTTGAGCGATTGCTTCAGCGCCTCCGCCAAGGATTGACGCCGCAAGTTGGGCGCCCTTGATTGGTCCCTGTTCAACTAAATCTTGAATTGCTTTGGCATCAAGTCCTAATCCTTGAAGGGTAAGAATTTGATTAGCAAACTGTTGGCTCTTGTCTAAACGCATCCGCATATTCTCAATAAGAGATTTAGCCTTTGGAATGAATCCGTCAGGTAACTCAACACCTTTGAGACCAGCAAAACTTAGGATTGTATCTTTGAGTGAGTCGGCAAACTGTTTAGCCGCATCTTGTAAATCTTGTAGAACATTACGCATTGACTCAATACCAGCGGTCATGGCATCACGAATCTTTTTCATCAAATCTGCTTGCGCCGCAACTTGGTCGGCTGTGTCCTCGGTAGCCCCGTTTGTCTTGGCTAACTCTTCAGCCTTCTTACGCTCTTCAGCAAGAATGTCACCAAAACCAAGACCTTCTTTGAGTTTGTCAGCAAGTGAACCAAACGCCTCTGTAATCTTTCCAAGTACATTGCCTGAAGTGAATGACTTGACCGCGGCCGCAAAAGATAAAACTTTTTCGCCAGCCATCAAACTCAACTCGCTCAAGTTTTCTACAAGATACTTACCCACTTCGACATTCTTGAGACCCTCCATCACATTGACAAGTTTTTCTAACTGAGGGACTGCGAACTCAACTACATTTTGTACAAGGTCACCAATAATGTCGCCAACTTCAAATTGTTTTAGTTCAGCAACGAAAGAACCAACTTTGCCAACTGCTCCACCAATAATCTTAGAGGCATCTGAAAGTAACTGAACTAACTCAGTACCCATTTTGATGTCGCCAGCCTCAATTACTGTCTCGCCAGCCTTCTTTACAAATCCACCAATTCCAGTCAAGGCATCTGAAATAGCCTGAACTAATCCTTCAGCAATAGGAACCTTAGTGACTTCAAGAATTGTGTCACCAATCTTCTTAGAAGTGTCACCAATTTTTTTGAGTCCACCTGAGATAAAATTGACTAAATCTGTTCCAAACTCTTTTTCTTTGAGTCCACTTGCTGTCTTACTAACTGTGACTAAGGCTCCTTGAACTTTTTCTAATTTAGAAATGATGCCACCCAAGGCTCCATCTGATATGACTTGTTTTGTTGCGTTTGTGATAGAAGTAGCAAAAGAACGCAAAGGTTTAGCCGCAGAATCAAAAGTGCTTTCAATTCTTGTCCCTAATCCTAAAATTTTAGATGCGGCCGCGTCAAGTGGCGCCGCTAACATCGCACCGATTTTTGGAATCAATCTCAAACCATTCGCAACATCAGTTATGAAATCTGCTACACCCTTAGCCGCTGTTTTGAAAAAATCACCAAACTTTTCAAGAAGCATGGCTAAGAAATTAGGAACCGCCGCAAGTGCTTTGCCAACACCTTCAGCAAAGTTATTGAATAAATCTAAAGCGCCTTCAAGAGTATCTCTATTACCTTTCAACCAAGATACTAGAGCGCCAATAATTTTTGCTAAGAATCCACTTACCTTTTCAACCAAAGTGAAATAAACCTCAGCAATGAAGTTGATAATTTTTGCGATGCCTTTACCGACAAAAGAATTGCTATCCAATAAGTCGCCAAGGAATCCAATAAATGTTCCAATAAATTTGAATATGCCTCCAAAAACCGTGGCAAAAGCATCAATCAAAAAGTCAAGGATTTTAGCGATTGCCATTCCAACAATGTTATGGGTATCAAGTAAATTTCCAAGGAACTCAATAAACATACCTATAAATTTGATAATGCCCCCAATGACCGTGGCAAAAGTTTTCCATAAGAAATCAAGAATCATTCCAATTACTTTGCCTACTAAACCATGGGTATCAAGCAACATTCCTAGTCCCTCAAGAAAGAATCCAATGAACTTGAGGATTCCCCCTATTACGGTCGCAAAGGCTTTGAACACAAAGTTGAGAACTGCTCGGACTACTTTGCCAAAGGCTGTTTGTCCGCTTGTTACATAAGCCAAAGCATTGAGCAACATAATCAAAGTTTTGATGACGCCTTGAATGGCTGTTAGAGCGGTTGTATAAATGAACTGGAACACGCTAATCAAAGTTTGACCGAATGAAGTAGCAGGAGAAATTGTGGTACCAAAAGCGATGAGCAGGTTACCAAGTCCAGTCAAAATAAAGGCAAGGGCTGTTCCAACTGTTTGAGCGACTGTATTGAATACCTGCGTTACGACATTACGGAAAGTTTCTGAATTCTGCCATGCGTAAACAAACGCCGCAACTAAAGCGGCGATAGCAACGACAATTACAAATGTTTTTGAAGTTACCATATTTAGCGATTTATCTAATAATTTTGTTGCTTGTTCCCAAATTTTTGTACCATTAGCCGCTAAATATGTTTGTGTTTTATAGGCAATCACTCCAGCGGTCAAAGCAATAATTGCCGCTCCAAGAGCATAAGCAACTGCTTTATGTTGTTTGAGAAAATTTGTTGTTTTTTCAACTGCCGCCGCAACGATATTGATTGCTTTAGCAAAAACGGCAACTGCTACTGCCATAACGGTGCTAAATGTGTCCCCGACTTTACGAGCCACATCAAGTAGAGGACGAAACGCTGTAAGAAGGCGACCCATGGCTTGCTGAACTTGACTTGATGTCAAAGCCATAGCAACAAAACCAGCCGCGACTGGATTGAGCATTTTTAGAAGATTTCCAAAAATAGGGATATTCGCAAAAATTGTCTGTCCTGCTTTGGTCGCAAAAGCCGTTCCGAAACCAGCAAGGATAGGAAGAATCATTTCAAACTTGCTTGCTAAGTCATTGACTTTAGTACCAGTCAAATCCATTCCGTCAATAAAATCTGTAAATTTATCTATCGCATTAGCAATAGGGGTTGTAAGTTTTACAAGAACTTTTGTAATTGCCTCAAGGATTACCTTGAGTTTTCCACCTTCGCTTATTTGATTTATGATTGTTTTTTCAAATTTGAAAGCAGACTTGATAATTGGTCCAAAACCTTTGACCACAACTCCACCCATAGAAACCATAAGGTCGTTATGTAAATCGCTAAAGAGAGTAATGAGTTTTGCTGGAGACTCAAGAGCAAGCGAATAGGCACCCGCCGCTTTCGTTCCTTCGCGCATGACAAGATTGACAACAGCCTGTCGGCGCTCTGCCATAGTGAGTTGAGCCGCTGTTTTACCAATAGTTCGAGCGTAAGCATCATAAGCATCGGTGGCGCCAGTCGTAATACCAATCTGACGAAGGACTCGAGTATTACCTGTTGTAACTGCGAAAGTAACTGATTGAAGTGCTTGCTCTGCGCTCATGTTAGATGCGACTGATAAATCTTGAGCGGTCTTGGCAAGGTCAGCCGCTTTGCTCAAATCGATATTTGATTGAGCAAACTTGAGTGTTGTCTGTTGAGCCACAGATGCTTGAATACCCAACTGACGCATTGAATCAGATGCGGTCTTGAGCGCTTGATAACCCTTGCCACTAGAGGCGCCAACTGCTTGAAGTGCTAAATCTAATCTTTCAACTTCAGCCGCCGCACGGAATGATTTCATTCCAAAAGCGATAAGACCTGCCATCGCCGCGCCCGAAGCAACACCGATGGCAGTTAGAGAACTTTGTAATTTGGAACTTGCTTGTTGAAATTGTTCAGCCGACTTTACGGCTTTATCCATCCCCGAAGTGAATTGAGCAGAATCCGCACTAAGCCGAGCGCGGACTTCCATGGTTGGTGATTCAGCCATTATCTCCTCGCTTTTGCTCTTCTCTCGGCTTTCTCACGCTCTTTTTCTTTGAGGAGATAAAAAGCGTTCCATTCTGTCAATTCCATACTGCTAAGTGGGCGGTGGGCTTCACTTCCATAAAGAAGTTCACCCACCGTCCTACCTAACTTTTCTGCTAGTTCAAAAAGAAACCTACGCTCAGGATTCTTTAGGAAATCGCGCCTGTGATTCGTCTACCGCCTTTTCACTCAAGCCCGAACTGCCAAGAGCCTTTGTTGCCAAACGCTCAATGACTGCGCCATTCTTTGAAAGAATCGCTTCGCGGTCTTTTTCTGTAAAGACTGGTAAACCCGATTCAGGGTCAAACACAGTTGCGATAACTGTCTTTGCGTACATATTCGAGACATCCACTTTTTCTGCCGAAGAAACCCCCTCAGTAAGTGTTGCTCTTTGCGCCGCTGTCATCGAACGGATTTCAACGGTGACTCCCCATTCAGGAACTTCTACAAGTTCCTTGGTGATGTCATCTGCGCTAAAGATTTTGTCGCGTAATGCTGTCATTTCTTTTCTCCTTGGACACTAGATTGGTCACGACTTATTTAGTTTTTTTGAATCAATTCCTATTAGGAATAAGTACCGCGTGTTACGGCACCTGTTACTTGGAATTCAGCAGAGTATGTCACTACATCTCCGATAGCACCACTCTTCTCGTAAGAAGTTAGGTAGCACTCTCCTGTGTACTTGACATAGGTGCTTGTTGAACCTTCAGGACCGTACTCGAAAGATACGGACGCAGACTGTCCAAGGATTCCAGCGAGGTGAGCATCAACTGTCGCATCAAAATTTCCTGATACGGAAATCGTTGCGTCAGATAGCCCAACTACATAAGACTTAGCAGATGAGCCGAAAGCGCTGGTTTCAGCGGTATCGATTGATTGTGGGAATGAAACATCTGTAAGGGTGTTGCTAATATCGGTAAGAGTGCCACCTGAGTTATCTACTTTGAATACGGTGGATTTACCATGACGAAATGTAGGCATTGTTTGTTTTACCTCCTAGTAAAAGCCACCACAGGGGTAGCCGAGCCTGTTGAACCTGCGACTGTGTAATTCACTCGTAGGTATCTGTTTACTGTTGTACCTGCCGCAACCACAACTCTTTCGGAAGTCTTGGCTGTGCTTGTAACCACGGTAAAGGTAACCAAATCAGCAAAAGTTGAATTATCTGCTGAATGTTGAATCTTGACCGTGATGTTTCCATTGCGTGTATTTACTGGAACTGAGAGATAACCTGCTCCACCGTTAGCGGTTGATGCTCCGTTATCAACTGCGGTTCCGTTTCCAGTCGCCGTTACTGTTGAACCCGAAGAAAGAATCTTTCCGTGTTCAACTGCGTCGGTGGATTGGAATTCTGCGCTTGCTTGGACAATATCCGCGATGGCACTTGAAACCTCGTAGGATGTGTCGTCTGCTTGGAGCATGATTGCTCCAGTTCCGTTTGAGTGACCTTCAACAGCCACAATAACTTTTTGCTTTGTTGCGCTTCCAAGAACGGAAGCAAAGTATTGGTCAGTACCAGTTGAAGCGGTTGATTCAAACATACCGCCAAGGGATACTGTTCCATCACGATGACCGACTACATAATTTTTGGCGCTAGTGCCAAAGGCGCTGGTTTCAGCGGTATCAACTGAGGTTGTCGCGCTTACATCATTGAAATATGTAGAGAAATCGTATTGGTCAATAAAGACATTGATATTTTTACCATGACGAAATGTAGGCATTATTCATCGCCCTCTTCTGCTTCGGCTGGTGAGGCTTCGGCGACTGGTTCTTCTATGATTGGTTCTTCGACTTTAGGAGCCTCAACCTTTGGCTCTTCTACTACTTTGGCTGGTTTGTCAGCATCTTCGATAATGCCTGAATCCAAAAGCCACTTGATTGCGGTTGCTGGTAAATCTTCAACAATCTTTCCAGCCTCGGCGCGTTTATTGGGAGGGTAATCGATACCCTGTAAGACTCGATAGCGAGCCATCTAAACCTCCTCCGTGACAGCACATGGGTAACCCAAGTAACCGTCAGGTCACTCGGACACGGAAGAGACGAAAAACTCGGGCGACTAGCGCACAGTAGGTCTAGTGTAGCGCATACTTATTTTGATACTAATTCTTTTACTTCAACTTTTTTGACTCTTGATAAGAGAGTTGAGAAGGTTCCCTTGTACTCATCAGAGCCTTTGACTGTTCCCTTGATTATGAACTCGTCGCCAATTTCAGCCCTGAAAGAGTATCCTGAATCAAACCATTTGACTTTGTAATCTCCGCTTTCAAAAGTCCAAAGAGTTGTACTGCCGAACTGAGTCTCGAAGGTGTTGCTTGATAAGACCTTGACTGGCAACTCGACGCGCTCGCCAACTGGAGCAATCTGCTCAGATTTGTAAACCTTGGCTGTTTCCTTAGCAATCTCTTGCTCAATCAATTTCTGTTGAGCCTTGATTGCTGAGATAAAGATTCCGATTGTTTCATAGCGTTGATACTGTAACTGAGCCACAGCCCGTAGATTCTGAGCGTAACTAGAATCACCTGCGAATTTCTGAGCAAACTCGATAATAGCCTGACCCTCGGCTTTTTCTGCCTCGGAGAACTCGGTGCCGTAGATTTTTTCTAATTCAGCCTTGCGACTATAAGAGCCAAAGAAGTAATCCAAAACCGTACCTTTTGTGATTTCCTTGATGTATCCGATGTCCTTGACTACCTTGACTGCCAAGGTTGCTACGCTCAAAGTTCCGATACCTGAGAATCCGACGCCGAAGTTACCGCCAAACTCTTCTTCGAAATCTTGTTCGGTGACTAACGCGGTTGCTGAAAAATCCCAACCTAGGAAGTCTTTGATACAAGTTGAGCCAACCTGTTTGATGACTCCTGATTCTTCATGCTGGACAAACAAAATACTCTTGCGAGCGCGATTGGTTTGGCAATGCTCGCAATAACCAACCTTGACATCACTTGGCTTGATTTCAGTCGAGCCAGCAATCGAACGGGTCAAAACCTGACCTTCAATTACCTCAGCAACAGCCAAGAATTTGTAGCCGTTGTATTTGACTGTTTCGCCTTCAATAATAAGAACTGGATATTCATAAACAATCCCATTGACGATTTCTTCACGGGATTCGATACGACAAGTAAAGCCACCGCTCAAGCCCTTGCGCTTACCGCGCTCGGCAATCTTTTGAGCCTTGGCAAGAGTTTTCTCCACATTGACGCTGGAGATTCTGAACTCTCTCATCTTGCCCTCCTCTCAGGACAAGGCAAGTATATCACAACTGGGGTTAGGAATTCTCTCTTCTCAGGCGCTCTTCTTGAATCATGTTGAGCGTCAGGAAGTAGCCAATCCCATCCACAACCGTATCGGGCTTAGATTGATTGACCTCTCGGGCTATCTTCATTCCGACCATACAAAGGGCAACTTGCTCGGCAGAAACCTCACAGCCGAGGATTACAGACCATATCTTCGAGGCGCGGGTAAAGTTATCAAGAGGATGCCCATAGGCGTCCTGACGGTCTCCTGAGACCAATTCAGCGGCGTATAAAGCGATGTCCCTTGGGTCGTTCATAAGAGTTGGATGTCCGAGACTCCCTCGCTCGAGACTAGGAATGTCAGAACTCCCACATCCGCAATCTCCCCCGTTGATTGTCTCCACCACACGCTTCCCCCGTCGAGGGCTGGTGCTTGTAGCCATTTGACTCCTCCCCAATCTGCTAGACGAAACGAATGATAATGACCAGTCACCAAAATGTCACAATCTCCGATTGCTTGGCGTCCGAGAGTTTGGTCAGCAATCCAGCGACGAAGTTTAGATTCAGGACTTCCTGAACTACGAGCAAGATGACCGTGAGTAATTCCAATAATCTTTCCATGGACTTCGACGGTCAAACTCAACTCATCGGTTGGAATAGCAAAACGGATATGACCGTATGCTTCAGGATTGGCTTGAAAGATTTCTGCTACTGATTCAACTAAAGCAACATCGTCATTATCGTTGAGGGTAGTAAAGGCTTTTCCGTTCTTACGATTCTCACCATGATTTCCGCCAACCACCGCTACTGTTATCTCGGGAACTACCTTTGACCAACGGATGAGAGCATCTCTCAAAAGACGACGAGCAATCTTTACTTGGTCTCTTCTATCGACTTCAACTGTAAAAGTCTGAATGTCGTAATGACCGTCGCACCCTTCAACTAAATCTCCAAGGCAAAGGACGGTAACCGAATCAATCGGGCGCCCTATCTTCTTCAACTCTTTGATTCTAAATTCAACATCATCGATAGCCTGAAGCCATCGCCCAACTAAACCTTTGAGACCGTCCCCATCTCTTTTACCTGTTTGCCAATCTGAAGCGCATACAACAAGACTTGCTCCACCTGTAATTGGCTTGCGCTCGCGGGGTTTATGTTTCTTGATTTCTTGGATAAGGGCTTCAATGTCGGCAACTTCTTGTTTGCCTTTGCGGATTACTTTGCCCTTCCATTGGCGATTGAGAATTCCTAAAGTATCGCCCCATACATTGAAAAGAACTGGTTCTACTACTTGAAAATGCTCGGGGTCTAATCCCCACATTCGTAGAACTCCCGACCAATCAGGCGCATTATCGCCTTCCATTGGCTGAGTGGTAACTGTTCCTTCTTCACCTTGCCAAGTGACCCCAGGCAACCATTCAGCCTGTCTTTGTCTTGGTTCAGTCTTTTGAACTGAATTCATCTCGGAAGTCTTGAGAAGATTATCTAAGGCATCATCAAGATTCACGCGGACACTTACACCCATCTTTACCTAGGAGCCTTCGCCGATGCCTTCTCAAGACATCGCTGGAAGATACTTGAAGCCCATAGGCTAACATAACCTCAGCAAGTCGAGCAGAATTTACTTTTTCATTCTTCATGATTTGAATAAGTTTAGAACGAATTGGTTCATCTAATTTTGAAACTAAAATTCCAACTGAGCAACCACCTTGCTCGCGTCCAATACCAACTAAAGAATCTAAATCTTTGAAGAAGTTATCCTGATTTATTTTTGGACTTACATCTTGGGCATCGGATACTCCACGGGCGCGTCGCGCTTTCGAAGAGGAGCCTGTCACACTTCCAACATCGTTGGAACTCATCGGTTGTTGCGTTTCTGCCATAAGGGTCTGCCACTCTCTCTTGGGGAGCCGTTGGCTCCTCGTTTACATTCGCACTAGACATCGGAAATTCACCGAAATTAGTGGACGATATTTGGGGTCTACTCCTAACTGGTTTACTGAACCCATTGGTTCAATACGCATAATATGTACTCCCGAGATTGTAGTTTCAAGCACCGACGCGAGTAAAACTCGGATATTTTCTGCTTTGTCTCGAGCCGTTGGATAATCTTCGCGTGAGGCTCGGCAGATAATTTGAATCATCGGATAGTCAATGCGTATGCCACCTGACCCCATAGTAAAGGATGGTGAACTACCAGCGTTCTCATAGATTGCCACACAAGCGTCAGGGGTCTCGGGCAAGGTGCCTAAGAATATGTTTGTTCCAAGGGTGCCTTGACTATTGGTGACTAGGTAATCACCGATAGATTCAAGAATTGTTGCCATTAGCCCTTACTGCCTTTCTCTATGATGTCGATAATTCTACCCTTGATGCGTTCCTGTAACCCGTTCATAGATTCCATAAGGGGTTGTTCAAGATACTTGGCTTGGGTCGGAGGATTATGATAATTGCCAATAATTTCATGGACATAAAGAGCGTATGGAGCGGCGGGACCACCATAGAAAATATCTACAAAATAACCTTGATTTCCCATTTGAGGAGCCGATACTCCACCTGACCCACGCAATACGCCCGTATCTACTGGAACTAAAATTTGAGATTTAGCAAAGATAGTGTTTGCTTCTTCCCATATTGCTTGGGCTACGGCTTGGGGACTTCTATCTTTACCATCTTTGAGCGCTTTGATAAGTGCTTTATCCCCTTCAAGGTCGAAGGAGACTCCCATTTTAGAAGCCATGATTACCGCCCAAATCGAATGACGGTATGATGGTCTCCATTTTCATCCTTGATATTGTCTATCGAATTGATGGTAAAAGTGTCCGTCCCTACCACCATCTTATGATTGACGGTGATTGAAGTGTATGGTCCGTATGTAACAAATCGACCAATATCTACAACTTCTGTTCCTTGAACATCTCTTGACTTTACCGTGTCATAAATGAGGCGACCAGTAATCGTGGTACCTGATACCGAAAATGTTGTCTTATTATATTTATCTACTGTGGATTTAGGATAAAAAGTTGCTGAATCCAACATGAATTCTGCGACTTTGGTATAGATAGCGTCCATGGCTATCCCTACTCAACTATGCGTTTGTCTTGGACATTATTTGGATTATCGTGAATACCAGCATAAAAATCGGTATTGAAATCATCAACAATCCTGTCATTTGTGGATTTGAGAGACTGAGCATTGGCGAATGGTCTAGGTGGAGACTTTCGCATTTCTCTCATGAGAAGGTTATTAGCCAACTCTTTATAGTGGGTAATCTTTGAAGAAAACGATTCTGATACAGAAATATCTCCAACGCTTTTAGAACTGCTATCCGCCAAGCGACTAAAACGGGCAATCAAGATTTCAGCACATTCACGCGCCGCTTTATAGGCATCCCCGCCCCATTCAGAAATTACATAATTCAATTCTTCATCACTAAAAAGCGCATCGGTTGAATCCGTGTCATTGATAAGGAAACGAACATAATTTCGGGTTGATGTACTTGGGTCACCCGAGTAGGTGAATGTCATTACATTCCACCTAACATTAGAACAGATGTTCGAACAAAGTTTTCGTTGGCTAATTTATCTGTTTCGTTGGGTAAGGTCACGGTCACATCAGAAGTTGGTTCTCCAGCCGAAAGGGTCAATTCATAAGCATCGGCTGTTGTTCCTTCAAAAACAATCGCATCATTGAAAGCAATTTGAAGTCCTGATTGCTGACCCGTGAATGTTGCGTTACTGATTGTTGGCGAAGTAAGAGTCTTGTTGGTCAAGGTATCGGTGGTGTCCCGACCAACAAGAGTTGTAGTTGCGTTAGGCAAAGTTACAATTCGGTCAGCGGTTGGGTCTGTGACTGTTAGGGTAGTTTCAAATCCATCATCTGTTGTTCCTTCAAAAACTAAATTATTACCAGCACCTAAAGTTACGGTTGAGGTAAAAGATGGAGCAGACGCAAGAACATAATTATCTAATTCAGAATCAACATCGGTAGCAAGATTTTGAATATCGGTATGGACGGCAGGATTATCACCCGCAGTTGGGTAACGCAAACCCTTTGTTGTTGTTCCTGCCATGTGTTACCCCTAACTTGTTTTGCTAATTATAGACTGAGCATCAATTAGGCTCACTTGCCTATCTGATACATAGCCTCCTTGAGAATCCAATTTTTCTTGAGCGCTTTTTTCATCAGTATCAAATATGGAAACAATCATTTTGACTTCATAAGTGAATACTTTTGTTTCTTTTATTTGTTCTTTAGCCATTATCCCTCTCCTAGTTATACAGCGTATCGAACAAGAACTATACCGCTACCACCGTTTCCACCATTTTTGACAGGGTTGTTACCGCCACCGCCACCACCACCGCCAGTATTAGCGGTTCCAGCAGTTCCGTTTGCGCTACTTGATGCGCCAGCGCCACCGCCACCTAATCCGCCAGCGCCACCATTCTTTTGACCTGAACCTTGGTCTACTGAACCACCACCGCCGCCAGCAAAATAATAATTTCCACCTGAAAGTTCACCCGATGAAGTAACAGAACCAAAATCATTTAGAGTATTTATTGTTGAGTTTGTAATACCAACTCCACCTGCGCCACCTTGATTCGCAGGACCATCTCCGCCAACTGCGCCAGCACCACCGCCGCCACCTGAATTAGAAACACCACCGCCAGTATTAGAACTACCTCCGTTATTTCCATATCCATCGGCTCCACCATTCGCCGCTTGTGTTGCTTTTCCTCCAATAGCGGAACTACCTGAACCAGCACCGCCTCCCGAACCACCTGTATTTCCTCTAAAATAAGTGCTGGTTGTACCCGCTCCCCCACCGCCTTTTGCTGTAATGACTCCAAAAATTGAATTAGTACCGTTGTTTCCTTGAGAATAACCTGTACTTCCTGCTCCACCACTACCAATAGTTACTGTATAAGTTCTATCTGCGGATAAAGATGCTCCGCTCGCATAACAAAATCCACCTGCTCCACCGCCAGCACCACGGTCATAACTACCACCGCCACCACCAGCAACTACTACAATATCTGCGGATATATTTGCGTTAGGTGTAAATGTGTCTGATGATGTAAATTTATGATAAACATAACCTCCTGAAACAAATACCGTTCCACCTGTTGCTTTACGACTTGGATGCCAAGTATCTAAAGTGCTTGAAGAAGTAAAAGTATGAATTGTGTATCCATTTTTTCTTGTGACTGTTCCACCATCGGCTTGTCGTATTCCGAAATATCGCGCAATAACTATTCCTGAGCCACCGTTACTACCAGCACCGCGAATACCACCATCTTGAATACCGCCACCACCACCGCCGCCACCAGTATTGACTTGACCAACGGAAGATGGATTTGTTCCTGAACTAGCGCCACCGCCTCCAAGTCCACCGCCACCAAGTCCACCGAGAGCATAACTTGTACTATTTGAAGCATTAGTTCCACCACCGCCACCACCAGCATAATAAGTAGCAATCCCCGAAATTGATGTTTTTACGCCGATTCCACCTGCGCCACCACCAGCACCCGAAGCACCGCCAGCCGCACCATTCGCGCCAGCACCGCCACCTGCGCCTGAGTTGAAACTTGAACCATTTCCACCATCGTAACCTTGGTCTGTCGTTCCAGCACCGCCACCTGTTGTATTTGATAAATTGGCTCCGCCACCTGAACCGCCTGTACGACCATTTTGGTTAGAACTAACGCTTGTATCTCTTGAACCGCCACCTCCACCGCCTGTTGAAGTGATGGTAGAAAATACTGAGTTATTTCCATCTCCTCCTGCGGGACCTGAATCAGTACCCGCTATTCCTGAACCACCAGCACCAATCGTGACTGTATAACTTGTATTAGGTACAAGAAGTAAAGGTTTTTCTAACGCACCACCGCGACCCGTAGCATCAACGGTACAACGCAAACCACCAGCGCCTCCGCCACCACCAGCACCACCGCCACCGCCACCGCCAGCGACTACTAAATAATCAACACTTAGTTTTTTTGTAGCACCAGTCAAAGTGATATTACCTGTTGTCAAAGCAGATGCTTGAGAACCAGGCAGTAAAATTCTTTGAGATGCTAAATGTCGCATTTTTAGTCCTTAGTTAGATTCTTCCCAAGAGGTTGTTTCTTCATTCCAAAAATAAATTTTGCCGTCTGTTGGGTAAGCAACAGGGGCTTCCCATAAACATGAATCTTCATTCAATGTCCATGAGTCATAAGGTTTTGGAGCGATAAAAGCATCACGAACAGAATCGTATTTATATCCGATTCCTGCGTAATTTTTACGGAAAGGTGTGCCACCATCTTTGTGAACACCGCCGACTGTGTTGTATGAAGTCTTGACCCAAGTACCACCTAGACCAAGTGTGTTTGCGAGAAAGTTTTGCCCATCCGATTCTTGTGCGTTATCGACAACAAGAACGCGGAGAACTGTTCCATTCTCATCTATTTCTGCGAAGTGCGCCATATTTTTTCTCCTTATCTTTGTTGTTGTTTATGCCGCGTACCGAATAATAACAATTCCTGAACCACCAACACCGCCGTCACCGCTATTGTGTGAACCGCCACCGCCGCCTCCGCCAGTATTTGTTCCACCATTTCCAGCCGCCGCCGCAGGTGAACCGCCACTAGAACCATCTCCTCCATCATTTAGTCCGCCACGACCACCATAGCCAGCGACATTTGGATTTGATTCAACAGAGGCTCCACCGCCGCCACCTAATCCGCCTTCTCCACCCGTTGCGCCAATACCATTTTGTCCAGTTCCACCAATACCGCTAGTACCACCGCCACCGCCAGCGTAATAATATAAAGTGCCACTAATAGAACTTGATGCGCCCGCACCACCACGACCACCTTTAGCATCAGCACCAACTCCAGTAGTTCCAGCGCCACCAGCGCCGCCGCCACCGCCACCAGCATGCCAATTTACTTGGTCTCCGCCACCGCCAGCATAACCTTCTACTGGTGTATAACTTCCGCTATTTCCTGAACCACCTGTTCCAGTTGTATTACCGTGTCCTGAACCACCGCCCGAGCCACCGCTTGCTCCATTTTGGAAAGCACTACCGCCATAACCTCCACCGCTTGCGGTGATTGAACCATAAACAGAGTTAGAACCACTACCTGCGGTTGTTGCCGAAGTTGTTGAAGCCGCGCCACCTGCGCCGACTGTAACTGTATAACCTGTTCCCGAAGTTACGCTAAGAGTGCCTGTACGGAATCCTCCTCCGCCACCTCCGCCTCCAATATGGCTTCCACCGCCTCCACCACCTGCGACTACTAAATACTCAGTAGTGAGATTTTCTGACGGGGTAAATGTTCCTGAAGATAAAAATGTGTGAACAATATAATTATTTGTTGAATCATAAGTGATAGTTCCACCTGTTGCTTTTGCGCTTACAGTTGAAAAACTGCCTGATGAATTGAATGTATAAATTGTGTATGAGCCTGATGTAGTTTGTGTTCCACCTAAGAATGTTCCTTCGGATGTAAGAGCGCGAAGAATTACAACACCTGAACCGCCCGCGGCTCCAATACCGTTGCCAGCACTATTCGTATATCCTGAACCACCGCCACCACCACCTGTGTTAGCCGTTCCAGCACCAGCCGAAGCACCGCTACGACCACCTGAACCACCACCACCTGAACCACCTGAAACAGTAGTGGAGTCATTATGCCCGCCGCCTCCGCCACCTGCGTAAGTAACTGAAGAGCCTGTAATAGATGATGCGGTTCCAGCGCCACCAGCACCAGCAGAACTTCCACTTCCATTACTACCTACTGCGCCAGCACCGCCACCACCAGCACCACCATAAGCCGAAGCACCGCGAGTTGCCGTACCGCCAGCATAACCTTGTCCTGTTTGTGCTACTCCGCCCTGACCAGTCACATTTGTAACAGAAGGTTGTCCTGAACCACCGCCCGAGCCACCTGCGCGACCATTAGAGGTAGGTGGTGTTTCACCTTCTCCACCAACACCGCCTCCATTGGACAATAATTCAATGTTATTTCCTGTTATTGAACTATCACCACCATTAGAACCTACTGCGCCACCTGCTCCTACTGTGATTGTATAAGTACGATTCCTAGAAAGTTGTAAAGCAGATTCTAAAGTTCCACCACCGCCTGTTGCTGTAACAGAACATCTCATTCCACCGCCGCCTCCGCCACCGCTATTAGTTGGCGAATTACCACCGCCACCGCCAGCGACTACTAAAAAATCAACAGGAAAAGTTATTTGTTTTTTAGCAGAAGGCGTGGTGATAGCACCCGTCAGTAAAGATGAAA